>JACXTT010003311.1_pt1 | contig 24913 bp, 49 predicted proteins | sample 9270951 | NCBI WGS metagenome assembly JACXTT01 (sample SAMN15532306, study PRJNA645909) | rock metagenome | isolation source: weathered quartz diorite | place: Puerto Rico | collected 2017-06-21
AGTTAATCCAACAGACTACTCTGGTACAGTAACTACTAGTGATGGAGCAGGTCAAACACAAGTTCTTAATGTTAATATCCCTATTCCTAATAATTCATCAATGTCATTGCGTGTAAATGTTGTGGGGTTTGATTCCAGTTCAAGTCTCGGATGTGGTGGTGAAATATTAGCCACTGTCAAAAACATCAGTGGTGTAGGGTCATTATGCGGAGCAAGTGATTCGACTATTAATACAGATAATGGACTTGTAGGAATTTCATTCTCAGTTATAGTTTCTGGGTCTAATGCACAAGTTCAAGTGAAAGGGAAAGCTACCCACACAATAGACTGGAAAGGATTAATTGATATTGTTTCAGTAACATAAGGATAAAAAATGGCTGGCTTTCAAAATGATGCTAAGGGAAACGAAATAGTTTATTGCGACAACGTTGATTTCTCAGGAAACGTGGTAAGAAATGCAATTATTACAGCAAATGGCCAAATATTGATTGGGTCCGCAACAGGTCAAGCAATTAGAGCAGGATTTTTGACACCAGCAGCAGGGATCACAATTACTAACGGGCCTGGAACGATTACAATTGGATTAACTGGTGGTGGAGTTGCTGTAGAGCATTTAACAGGTACTACAGGAGGCCAACTAAATCCAGATGCATCCAATAATTTCAACTTATTAGCTGGAACTGTCGCAGCAGGAACAACACCAGTTGCGATTGCGGGTGCTGGAAGTACTTTAACAACGAATATTCAAATCTCACAGGCAATTGCAGCAACAGATGCAACAAAAATTGGTCTCGCTGCGTTCAATTCAGCACAATTTAGTGTAGATGCTAATGGTTTCGTAACATCAAATGGAGCAGGGTTTGTCTGGTCAGATGTTTCTGGTGCTGTTAACGCTTCTGTCAATCATGGATATTTTGTAACAGGGACATGTACGTCAACTTTACCTTCGGCGCCTTCTCAAGGTGATACAATAAAGTATATTGTAGATCATGCTTCACAATTGCTTACAATACAAGCTTCAGCCGGAAAGGTAATAAGATTAGGTAATACAGCCACAGCAGCAGCAGGAACGGCTGTCAGTACATTACAGGGTGATGCGATTGAACTTGTATATCGTAGTAGTGATCAAGCGTGGTTAGCCTTAGGATCGATAGGTCAATGGAATTTGACGTGATGGTAATTGGAATATATGTTAATCTCCTCGTAAACGGAGTGTCATATGCAAAGAAAGCCAATGTCCGAAGAGACAAAAAGAAAAATTAGTGAGACAAAAAAGAAGATACAAGATCTCGGCGAGATAAGGAAGTGTAAGAAATGTCATGTCGAAAAGATAGTTACTGAATTCCCTAGAAAAAAGACTTTATACCTTTATCAATGTAAGGCATGTAGAAATAATTCCCTCCGAAAAGGAACTGAAAATACAGGAAGATTTAAAAAGGGACATATACCCAAAAGCCCTTTCAAGCCTGGACATTCGCCTTGGAATAAAGGATTACCAGCTACAGAAGAACGAAAGAAAAATATGTCCTTGGCACGAAAAGGAAAAGAAATAAAACCTGGTTCAAGAAAAGGATATAAAGCAAAAGAATGGGCTAAGAAGGTAAAAGAAAGAGATGGTTGGAAATGCAAAAATTGCGGCAGATTGGACAAACTACATGCCCATCATATTGTGCCTTGGAAAGATGATAAACATCTTAGATATGATCTGAAAAATGGAATTACTCTTTGTAATAGTTGTCACGCAAAGACGGAAGGATTTCAATCAGGACATGAAGTGTCTGAAGAAGTGAGAAAAAAAATCTCAGAAACCAAAAAGAAGAAAAAAAATGCCAACAGTATCAACTAATTGTATCAACGGATCTAGTCTAACAACAACTTATACTTCTGGATCGGGAAATTGGTCTGCTAACGCACGCACCAAATGGGTTAAAGTTTGGATCTATGCAGGAGGGGGCGGAGGAGGATCTGGAGCCAAGGGAGCTTCTGGTGCAGCAGCTGGGGGCGGTGGTGGAGGCGGTGGCGCGATATGGGTCACAGAAGGGCCAGTCACAGCTTTTGGGGGATCTATTGCTTATGTTGTTGGAGGTTCAGCGAATGGAGGCGGAGCACAATCTACAGATAACAACTCCGGTGTTAATGGAACTCCTGGAAATAACTCAAGTTTTGGGAATATCGTCGCCCAAGGTGGTGGATTTGGTGCTCAAGGAACTGCTGGTGGTGGTGGCGCTGGAGGATCCGGTCAAACATGTTCGATAGGATATGCATCGTTTTCGACTCAATCAGGCGCAAACGGCGGTCAAAACTTTGGAACAAGCCAAGCTAATATACAAACGAATTTTATTAACGTTGGCGGTGGTGGTGGTGGTGCTGGTGGAGACACCTCAACCGCAAGAACTGGTGGCACTGGATCGGTTTTAAAAACGATTACAGCAGTCACTATTATTGCCGGAGCAGCAGGAGGAGTTGAAACAGGAACTATTGGTGGAGGTGACGGTCAAGCTATTACTGCTGGCGGTATCTATTCCGGTGGAATGGGTGGTGGTGGTGGTGGTGGTGCAAAATCGGGAGCCACAGGTGGAAAAGGTGGAAATGGAGCTGTACCTGGTGGTGGCGGTGGTGGTGGAGGCGGAGGAATAAACGCTCAAGCACCATCCGGGGCCGGAGGAAATGGAGCAGCAGGTTTAATAATAGTACAGGAGTGGTTTTAATGGGAACGATAGCAAACAATGACAATCTTTATGGAGTCTCAAAATGGATTGTTAACCCAACCGCGGGAAAAGGAACTCACACCACTATACAAGCGGCTATTACAAGCGCATCGGCTGGGGATTCGATTTTCATTTTCCCTGCAACATACACAGAAAATATAACACTAAAAAACGGGGTCAATCTCTGCGGTTTAAATACATTTGGAGGATCAGGGGAAGCAACTTTAATAATTGGAAAATTGATTGACAATGGAGTAACGATTTCATGTACCTTAACAAATCTAGCTTTCCACACAAACAGTGACTATATCAGCGTTCAAACAGGTTCAGGAACAATTGTTTTTGATAATTGTCGCTTAGTCTGTGTAAACAATACCGGATTGAATATCGGGGCAGGTTCTACTTATCAACTTTATAATTGCACAGCAGATGTATCGACAACAGGAATAGGGCTTTATACAGGATCAGGAGCATTTCAATGTTACTACACTAATATATCAAATTCTGGAAATACTGTAACAGCTTCAACGACAGCTGGGACAACAAATTATTACAATTCGCTACTTTCTATTCCAATTTCATGTTCCAGTTCTGGAGGAATTGTATTTAGAAACGGAACAATTGACACATCAGTACAAAATACAACATGTATAACAACAGCAGGATCACAAATTACTCTAATAGGAAATTCAAACTTCTTAAGTGGAAGTGCCTCAGCGATATCTATTGGAACTGGAACAACTTTAAAAATGTTCAAATGCTCAATTGACAGCACAAACACGAATCCAGTGACAGGCGCAGGAACCTATTTAAGTGATGAAACAACGTACTCCAATACAGGAATTTTGCCTAATACGACTACAAGAACATTCGCTATTGTCGGGGAAAATGCAGCCTGGACACCTGTTTTAACATTTGGAGGAGGTTCAACCAATTTGACTTATGCAGCTAGATCGGGGTCATATACAAGAATAGGGAACGTTGTCACATTTACATGCGATGTAGAACTATCAGCAAAGGGCATTTCAACAGGAAATGCGCAAATTGCAGGCTTGCCTTATAACCCAGCAGCGACAACAATATGTGTTATTTCCGCATCATTACTAACGTTTGTAGGTCAAGTAAATGCGCGAATGGCTGGTGGAAATTCAGCTCTAATATTAGATGTATGGGCAACTACAGGCGCAAGAAGTCAATTATCTGATACAGCATTTGGAAACTCGACATTCGTTCAGATATCAGGAAGCTATTTAGTTTAATCCCTAGGAATAGCCTTTCCGATCATTGAGAGCCAGAATATAGCATCATTGTAAGCGTCTATGCGACCAGTGTATTCGGCATACTCAGCCATACATTTAAATTCCTCATCGAGGACTAAACCATCAAGAAGATGACTGTAGAACTCACGGCGTTCTATAAGGTAATTTCCATAATCATCGATAGTGTCTAGTTCTCTTGATGGCATTCTAGCAAACACGTTCAAGGAGCTGGAGCAAAGGCATATCGTCAAAATTAGTTTCTTCATTTTTCATACCTATGAATTTTTTTATTGATTCAAGATCATCCTTAAGGGACTTAATCTCATTTTTCAATTCCATATTCTCTTTCTTAACTTCTCCAATTTGAGCGAAGCAACCTCGCCGGACTTTACCCGACGAGGCGTAGAGAGAATCAAACTTTTGTGATAAAAGTCCGAGAGGTGAATTATCAGCTAAAAAATCGTATTGAATTTCCATAGCATTCATAACCAATCCTATTTCTCACAGCATTGGCGAAGTTCTTTCAATGAGTCAAGACAAGACTTAAACTTATCAACGAACTCTTTTCTATCTGAATCAGACTCTTCTTTATCATCGACTTCGCAATCATCGCACTCACAGACAATTTTTCTTAACCAATATAACAGAGAACCCAGGTCAACCCATGCGCCCAATTTATCTTCATCAGCATTCTCAATAAATTGAAGTAATCGATTATGAATTTCTTTATAATTTTTTATATGGTCCATTTTTTAGTCCTTGTTAAGTGTTATTCTGTTTTCTGTGTATCCAGATAAGATTCGATCCAAGATTCAATCTCATCATCTTCAATGACAAATTCAATATCCTCAACGAAATCTCTGATTATAGTGTGTATTTCTTCTTTATCCATTTTTAGTCCTTTGTTATTGTTATTCTGTAACATTTTGTATCAGCCTTCCTATACTTGTCAAGATCGACATTGTCAAGTTCTGGTATGGCATCATAATCTACTAGACCTTTCTTCATATAGGAAGTAAACTTTGAGTTAATCCCTTTCACATTTCGACCCTCAGAATACTTTATTAGAGATTGACGTGTTTTCTCTTTATTCTCTTTAGCAATTTTTTCTTGATGATCAAAGCGCGAATACATTTCCATCAAATTATTCCATCCCTCATCTGAGCATTTATCCTCATAGTCCATATCTGTGAAAGGAGGCGGAGTCAGTGACCAGCAATAATTAAGATATTCATTAGCTGCGACGATCATCTCATTTATCAGATCATCATCACGCAGAAACTCAATGATATATCCTTGCTCTCCGCTATAACTGAAATAATCGCATTTTGAAAGCCCTGTACAGAACATTTGCCATCCCATTTGGGCGACGTAAAGCGGTTTTACATCACCGGAAATTGCTTCCTCATGACCTTTTTGTCCGGGGCACTTAAGCTCAACGATGTGTTTAGAATCGTATGAGATCCCATCGAGAGAGGCCATAAAGCGAGGAAAATCGCTATGGGTTACAACAGCCGACTTCATCTCCACACCTTTCATAAGACAATATTCACGAAGAGCATCAGCTTCCATAAGAGATCCCCGTTTCATCGCAGCAGTTGGTTCTTCTGGTTCAGAGAGTCCCACATCCTCAGACCATTGCATGAAAGGGGACTTCCAAGGTGAAAGTCCCATGATGATGCCTATTTTAGAGGCTGAAATCTTATTTTTTCGGAAGTCTAACCATTCGGTTGACCCTTGTTGGAGATCATGAAAAGTAGGCATTATTTAGCCCCCTTTTCAATATCACAAAGACGGCTATGGAAATCTTTAACTTCATCATGGATAGCTCTCACAAGTTCGCGAGTTGATTCAAGTTTCGCGTCCATGTGACGATTATCTGCTCTAGATTCTGATCTATTCCAAGTGAAGAGACCAACGAAAGCGATAACTAAAATGATAAATTGTGACCATTCCATTATTCAGCCTCCTTTAGCATCTGTGTACGTGCCCAATCAGTCATTGCGAGGAATTTATCTAATGGGATTTTGTCATGAGACTCCCAATTGTTTTCTGCCATTCGAACTTGAATAGTCTTTAGGGTAGCTTCTGGGCATTTTTTAAGAATCAGACCTAAAACATCAACTTGAGCTTTATTTGGGTAACGCTCCTTAGTGATATCCTGCACTATTGTGGTTTCTATTTCCCCGGTATTGATGTCGATATTAACAGGCTTAGCGGTGGGAATTGTTTCAACTTCCATTTCATCTAAGAATCCAAGTCCGCAAATGCTCAATGTTACTCTTCTTTTGGCCTTTGTTTCAGCTTTCATTAGCGCATTCGCCTGTGCGTCTCCTTTTAGGTGGCCGAATGCAACAGCCCCAGTAGATGTATCAGTACGCCCATCTTTAGTCTTAGCTGTGGCCTTAACGATATAGACATCCCCGACAACTTTCTCTTCTAACTTCTCAATGGAAACACCCTTTAATGCTCTAAGTTGCTCTGTAGCATCCTTACGGGCATATAGTGTCAATTTTCCATTTAAAACGATATATTCTAAGGGGCGAGTCATAGGGTTTAGACCGACACTTTTGCATACGTTATTGTAATAAACAACGCGCTGGTCTGAAGTTAATTTTGACAGATCCCCCATCATAACGACCTGTTCGATGACAGATATTTCTAATGAAGAATGTTCATTCTGTGTTGTTAGACTCATTTTGATCTCCTTTGTGGTTTGTGTTCCTAAATCTTAGCATTTCCTTGCATTTAATGCAAAGAAAATTTATCTTAAGTAACGAAATTGTTAGATATTTTGGGATGGCAAAGATGGATTTACGCGAATGGGTAGAGTGTCAAAGAGATATTGACCACAAATTTAGTCTTAAGGTATTATCAGCCAAGCTCAAAATACATCCTACAACATTATCGAGGATTTTGTCGGGAAAAAACAAACCTAGATATTGGCTTGCTCAGCAGATCGAGAAAGTGACTCAGGGTAAAGTTAAAGCGAAAGATATTGTATATGATAAATCTAAATTCAGATTTTGTGAGTGTGGAAGAGCATATAAATTGCATAGATAAAAAAGGCGAATATGATGATTACGAACACATGGTTTATAGATAGTCTAAAACGGATTTTTACACCTGCCGAGAAGGAAAAAAGGGTCAAAGAACCAGACGAAAGAATTAACAAGTTAGCTCCAGAACGCATTAAAAGAAGCCCAGGCCATGAAAACTTATCCAAATATAATGATGAGCCGGAATGGTATCATGATGTGTGAATGCTGTGGTGGTGACTGTAAGGAATGTGGACAAACTTTGAATGATTACCCTTGGATTTGTTTTTCCTGCGGCCGAAAATACGGTAAATCTTCCGGTGGTGTTTCAACCATGCATAATGGAAAATGTGGTTGGTGTGGAAAAGATACTGGAGTTTTACATTTCAGAAATTATGGATATCCCAAAAAACCTGATCAGACAAACCATACTTTGCTTAAAGAGCAAGATTAAGCAAAGTAGACTCAGATATCCCAACTCAGAATCAACAACGCTGTAAAAGAACACATGAACATATGTAGCACAGCGAAAGCCTGCTGCGCATTCCCAGAACAAAAAAGGCTCCCGAGTAGGGAGCCTAACAGCACAAAAGAAACGAATTTCGAGATCATCTAAAAGCTTTGGTTGAGTTTAAACACCGACGGAGATATTCGACCTCCTCCTTCGCCTCAATTAAACGAGCCATAAGCGTGTAATTTAAGAAAGTTGGGAATCTAGTCCCGTAAACTTCTTTCCACTCACCTAGCTCGGTTTCCATGCGTTTTAACGCTATTTCTGTATCATTCATGATAGATCCTCGAAAATCCTGTTGTATTCGAGTCGGTCTTTTTTTGTCCATCCCGAACCATAAACGATATTCAAGGCGGTAGAAAAATAGTCTTCTTGCGGATTTTTTATGCACTCGACATCTTCAAGATGCCATTCGTCGCACATATCAGGGTACATATTCACCTCATTTGTTGTTTGTGTCTTGACTTTATTATAGCTTAACCTTAACATTATGTCAAAGAAAAGAGGAGCTTAAATGAAAATTAGAGAATATTTAGACAAGCATGGATTGATAATCCAGGATCTAGCCGATCTGCTGAATTGCTCATGGACATATGCGTGGCGAATAGTTAGGGGAATGTCTAACCCATCGACAAGTCTAGCCCATCAAATTGAGATATGGACGAAAGGCGCCGTGAAAGTTCATGAAGTACGTAAATGCACTAGACATTGTCAAGCAAGATGTGAATGCAGCAAAGGAGGGAAATAATGGAAATTACTGAAGCCGTCCCAATGTGTGTACTTATGATTTGCGTCACAATCTGCTTTGTATGCTATTCCGTATACAAATGAAAAAACCCCTCACCTACGCAGTGAGGGGTAAAACAAGATATAACGATACCCATATGAAAAAAATCTTCTTTGGACAATTTCACCTTAAACTTTTCATATAATATCGTCAAGTCTCGTTACACGAACTACAAATGAGATCAAACTTTTGGATACATCCATTAGATTTGACACCGGAATGATAGCATGTATTCGGAATTTCCGAAAAGTTCAAATTTGAGATGGTTACAAAATTTAACCGACTCACAAGCAGTTATCCGGAATTTCCGGCAAACTGAAACTTACGATTTTTTCGTACAGCTCAAAAAAATAGAAAAAAGAGGAATTTATGGACGTAATAGAAGAATTTGTAATGAGATGCAGCCTTTTAGATGCTCAACTGGAAGCAATCGTAGAGATTAGTGATAGAGTTTGGATGGCTGTTATGTTGGAAAGAATGAAAACCATCATTGAAAATCAAGAACATCCAGAAGATGCGAGAAAACAGATTTTAAATCAGCTTAAAGAGTGAAATAGAAAAAGAGGATTTATGAGCGAAATTTTTTCTTCAGATGCAATGTTTTGCGTCTTTAGATTCTGCTTAATGGTTTGTGCAATATCATTAGCAATAAAAATTGTCTGGGGAATGTGGACGAAATAAAACAGAAAGGAGATTTATGAAATATATTTGCATTGTTCAAGTCCTCCTCTCGACATTTATAATGCTTAGAGCGATTTGGTGTGATTACTCACCATGGGAGATGTTTTTCATACCTAGTTTGATGATTTTCGTATTTGCTTTCATAAATTATGAAATGTCTGACGACTGAAACAGAAAAGGCCAGCATTTTCGTGCTGACCAAATTTAACATAACAATAAAGGACGTTATGAATATAAAAATACTTTGGTTCTACCCTTCACCAAAAAAAAGAACAGAAGGATTTCTAGGACACTTCACTATTGAAATTGAAGACTTTAGCATAATTTTAAGGGGTGTAGGTGTTAATAAAAAAGGAAATCATTATTCTATTTATCTTCCTAATCGACCTCAAATAGGACGGGATGGAGAAGTTTTTCATCACACACTTCTAGATTTTAAATCCAGAGAGGACAAAAAAATCTTTGTGACAACTATAGCTCAAATGGCTCCCGATTATATAAAAAATCATGAAACAACCCAGGCCATTGAAAAAATTGTAAAAGAATCTATCGCAACCATTGAAAAAGAAGCTGTTAAACTTGAAGAACCTAAAAAGAAACGAGGGCGTCCAAAAAAGATAAAACCAGAATAAAACGAAAAGGGGAGTCTCACGACTCCCCGAAAAAACTGGTAACAAATTATTAAACTTGCTACCTTGTGATCATTACGGGTCAAGCTGCCAAGCGCCCCGTAATGACTAGAAACGACCCTTACCCGAATGTTAACGGAACTGAAGGTAAAGGTCAACAGACAAAGTCTTGGCGAAAGTGACCATTTTACATGTCAAATCCGTCTTCGTCCTCAGAGAATAACAACTCCAAGCATTTAGCGCAACAGTCCTCCATTTTAAGAGGATGCGAACTTCAAGAATTCGTCTTTCCATATATTGCGAAAGGGTTTTCATACATATATCTTCTTTTCGATAGCACAGACAGATTAATATATATCGGTCAAACATCGAATATTTTACAGAGAATGAGTTCACATTTACAGACAAAGCTCCACATAGCAAAAATCAAATACATCATAGTCTCTGATCTTGAGGTCAATGAGATAGAAGCTGAATTGATTCTGGAATATGATCCACCGGAAAACACCACAATCCCAGCAAATTCAATTTGGATAGGTATAGAATCGTTTCAAAAACAAAACGAATCGCTCAAAGGTAAACGACTTTGGATAAAGAAAAAAATCAAGGAGTTTGGTTTTAAGCCTTTAAGAGGATATTACCGAATAGCAGACCTGAAACAGATTCTTTCTCTTGTAGGAGGTGTAAAATGAATTCAAAATTTCACCCTAAACCTGCATATTTTGAGACAAAGAACCAAGTAGCCCCTAACCGACTAATCTTTAATCCCAACATGAGCGACGCTCTTGTGCGACTATTGCTAGCGTTGAATGGAATAGCTACATGCACAATGAATTGGATACCTATTCAGTCTGATCTTCAAAAAAGACTTGGATGGGGAAAAGAAAAAATGCAATCCACTATCAAAGAAGGTGTTCGATTAGGATATTTGAAGGTCACGCAATCAAGAGAATTTTCAGGAAAAGAAAAAGGAAGATTTACCCACAATGACTTTGAATTCGATTTGGAAGGTGGTTACCTGAAAGAAGAAAAAACTCCCCAGGAAAAACCCGCTGACAATCAACATGAGCCGAGAGGGGATAAACCGGCAACGGCTGAGCCGGCGACGGTTCCCCAGCCTCTACCTTGTTCTAACGAAGAACCATGTCTTAAGAACGACAACGACGTTAAGGAAGTCGTCGCTGTTTCTGATGATGAAGTAAAAAAACAATCTCTTAGAGTGATTGAATTCCTAGACAAAAACTCAAAATCTCTTAATCATAATGTGAATGTGCCTATCGGCACAGTGGTGAAACTCATCAAACAGTATGGAATTGAATATTTAACTGAACAACTAAATTATATGATACGTCAACAAGGCCAAGCATTTAAGGATGAAAGATCAATGAAAAAGAATAAAACAAAATCTATTGATAAGCCCGAAACCTACTTAAGAATGGCTTGTGAGTTTAATTGGGCGAAGGCATAAAAATGAAGTGGAAAGACGACCAATACAAACACATTAAAGATCGTATTCTAGATATACTGATCGCATGCCTTGATCAGGAAGCAGCGCAAAAGCTTTCATTACGAACAGCGATTGATGCTATTGAGCAATTATTTGAGACAATAACGAAAGAATGAAAAGGAAGAGTGAGATTATGGGAAAATACACAACATTTTGTTCATGCAATTTACAATATGAATTTACAAAGCAATTAATCCAACTTGTTTATTCAAAAACGACCTTGGAAGACGATGAATGGCTGAATCTTATGGATGAATTTGTTAATCATTGGTGCCCTATTGTAAAGGATTGTCCTTGTAAATCCGCTTTACATGAGAGAAAAAATGAGCCTTGATTGCGATTATGATGACCTATACCAACGCCCCCGGAGAGATGTCGTTTCCTATTTAGTCTCTATCGGGGAAGCGAGACAAATGCTGAAAGAGCTGGTTGAACATTCTATTTTTGACACTCTTAATAAGCATAATCCTCTTTGGCATTCAGAAAATGAATACGATGCCGGAAAGCTCGAAGACGCAAGAATGACCCTAAAATATTTCGAAGATAAACTCCTTGAAGCACTGGAGAAAATGGAATGAAAAAATACACCGTTGCCCAACTTATGGATATTCTTGAAAAAGGCATCGAAACAGGATCATGCGAATTCAATTTAATCGCAGCTTTACACTGTATGTGCGAAGCTATCTGTGACCGTGTCAAGATGGAGGAAGATTGAAAACTTGTCCAATTTGCAGAATCAAAAAACCCTACGATGAATTTCCTTGGGACTCCCATAAATCCAGCACCCGTTCCAATTGCAAAAAATGTCATTCTGGGCTACAAAAGATTCGTAACAAATATAGGCGAATCAATGGAAAACAACGAACAATTAAAGAAGTTCCTCCAGGGAATGGGTCCTAAACCGGAAACCTCGTACGAACGAGCTATGCGCTCAGCTGCAGAATTCCGTCAACGTTGCGAACGAATCAAAAAAGCTTGTGAAGAAGAAATCATCATAGAAGAGCAAAACGGCATTCTATGAAACGAGCTTCCCAAAGATCCAATTTCAATTCATGGGAATCTTCTCGCCGATTCGTCGCCGATCAGTTCGATTATCTTGAAACCCCTGAAAATACCGTTTATTCGCGCACTATGCCCATAAAAATAGAAAGCGAGCTAAATAGCCGGGAACATTGGGCGAAGAAAGGGCAACGCCACACAATGCAAAAATACGCGGTTCGCTCATTTCTTAATGCTGATAACCCAAAAATAACACCACCATGTCTTATTAAACTCACACGAATCGCTCCCAGATACTTTGATTCAGATAATCTGGTCGGAGCATTCAAGTATGTGAAAGATGCAATAGCTGAATATTTCCACCCAGATCTGGCTATAGGCCGAGCAGATGATGACCCTAATCTTCATTGGGAATACGTCCAGGAAAAGGGCGCACCAAAAACTTATGAAATAAGAATCGAGATTACCAAAAATCCCGATTGCTAATCCCTAAACAACTATCGCACCCAGCAGCACATCCAGGGCATTCGTGACTTTCTTCTTCTTCCCATCCATCAAGATGTTCCATCATTAAATCATGTTCATCATCCATCTCAAACTCCTTTATTATACCTTGTACACCAATCATATCATAATGTTATGTTATACTCAAGCACTTTTCTCTTTAAATTTTAGCAAAAAAGATTTACATTACATTTTCATGCCGACTAGATCGATAAGACGTCGGCCAAACCACATCGACGAGGCATTATGCGTTTTCTATTCCTGACCACTGCAGCATTATTCCTAACAGCTTGCGAGGCTTATATCGTCATTCCTAACTGCGATACAATCCCTGTAACACTGGAATTTTCATGCCCATAAGCAAAGAATCACGCGCAAAATCAGCTATGAAACACCCCGATAAACTAGGGGCAGGAGCAGCTAAAAGAAAATCTCTCCCAGCAAAAGAGAAAGTTGGCGTTGTTATGAAAGAATTCTACCGAGGAACTCTCAATAGTGGTTCAGGTCATAAAGTTACTGATCCAAAACAAGCGGCTGCGATAGGTTATAGTGAAGCCAGAAAAGGGAAAAAGTAATGGACAAAAAAATCAACGCCATAAAAAAAGAAGCAAAACACGAAGTCAAAGAGCTTGGTAAGTTAGCTAAAATGGATAAAAAGCGTGATAAGGCAGTGGAACGCGGTATGAAAAAAGGCAAATGCTAATGTCAGCAATAGTGACCCTCACACTTCGTGACGATGAGAAAACGCTTAAAACAAAGCATCTTGTCACTCACGAATTTACCATCTCTCATGATGATCCCTTCCTTTCTCAACTCATAACCGATCTAGAGAAAGAATTCGTGGGCAAGCCCACAGATTGTTACTTCAACATAAAATATACGCCGTGAAAGAAACCATCAAAACGCGACCAAAAAAAGTAGTCGATTGGAAAAAAGTTGATGAATTGCTTATTGCTGGTTGTTTGGGCACAGAAATCGCAGCTCATTTTGATATGCATCACGATACTTTTTACAGAAAAGTAGAAGAACATTACGGTATAGGATTTACAGCCTATTCAGCAGAAAAGAAAGCGATTGGTGTAAGTTGCATCCGAAAGGCTCAATATGACAAAGCAGTTAATGACAAAGATAACACTATGCTTATTTGGTTAGGTAAGATAAGAGCAGGACAAAGAGAAGAAGCGCAAGATTTGCAACCTAAAAATGATGATCTTATTGCTGTTCAGCAAGAAAATATGACATTACAAAACAGATTAGCTAAAGCCGAAAAACTCCTAGAGGCATATGGTCACAAGCCCGAAACAGAATCAGAGCTTCTGCGAAGCGACACATCGATTTAATATTTGGGTCGGAGCCGTATCGTCAGGCAAGACATATTCAAGCATCGAACGCCTAATCTTCGACCTAAAGAATGGCCCTCCAGGCGATGCAATGATCATAGGGGTAAACAGAACCTCTATTCAACGTAATATCCTCACACATTTATACCGAAGATTAGGTTTCCCATGTCCGACAGAGAAAGCCCAAATGAGCCGTTTATACGGCCGAGATGTTTGGTTTGTTGGAGCTCCAGATGTCTCAGCTGTAGCGACAATCCAAGGTTCAACCCTAGCACTTGCATATGTGGACGAAGCGACGAATCTACCAGAGCCTTTTTGGAAGATGCTAGAATCGCGCTTAAGAGTACCAGGAGCGAAATTATTAGCTACCTGCAACCCCGAAGGCCCAGCACATTGGCTTAAGAAAGACTATATTGATAAACCAGGATTAGACCTCGTCCATTGGAATTTCAACCTAGAAGACAATCCAACGCTAGATACAGCCTATAAGCAACAACTTAAAGCTTCCTATACAGGAATGTGGTACAATCGCTACATCCTAGGAGAATGGGCCCTCGCTCATGGAGCCATATATGATTGTTACGACACAGACAACGAATACCAAAATCCATTCCCTGCTCCTTCGTATTATATCGTGGGAGTGGACTACGGAACAACCAATGCCACTGCAGCTGTATTGTGCGCGATTACACCTAATAAATGGCCACAAATACGTGTGGAAGCAGAATATTACTACGATTCAGCTAAGAAAGGTAGATCCAAAACTGACCAGGAGCTTGTTAGAGACATTAAGGATTTTATCGGATATAAAAACGTTTCTGCTGTGTACGTCGATCCTGCTGCAGCATCCCTTAAGATTGCTCTTAGACAAGCAGAACTCCCTGTCTTGGACGCAAACAATGATGTTTTACTCGGCATTAAAATTTGCTCTAAGTTTATCGGCGGCAAAAATATAGTAATTCACAAGGGTTGCACCACATTGCGCGAACATATTCAATCTTATGCGTGGGATAGCAAAGCAGCCGACAGAGGCGAAGATAAGCCTGTAAAGAAAAACGATCACATCTTGGATGCCCTCAGGTATGCCTGTTGCACAGCTTTCCCAACAGGTGAGTTCGCTTCACCAGATGAGAATCTGTCCTATGACCAATATAGACGCAAAATATTCGAAAGCGACGATATGTATACCCAATTCAACAATCAGATTGGAGGTTTCTAATGTCAGCTTATTGGTTTGCAATAGACCGTAAAAGAAAATTAGAATTTGAACCGCCCAAAGAATTCGCAATCAAAGATCCAGGGTTTTATCATCCTTCTAATCCATTTCCAGGTATGTTCTTGATGATGTTGAGAGAAGGTTTTGACATTGAGCTTGTCAATGATGAATGGCTTGAGGTAGATACAGAAGGGTTCTTAGATATAACAGAACAAGTTTATGTTAGATATCTAAAATTATTTGATGGAAAACCATATTCCGACTTTGATGAAAATCAATGGAATGCTACAATCTCAGCATGGAAAAACGAATCATAGACTACATTAAAGAAAACAATTGCACGAATCCGTTTCTGCTGATGCGGAAATTCGGAATCACTCACGAAATGGCGAAGAGACTTTTATATGGATAAAATTTGTATGATGTGCTCACAAAAATTTAATATTCCATATGTCAATGATTACGGTATTGATTGGCAATATACATGCAGAGAAAAGTGTTATCAGGAATACTCTTGTGGGAAAAAGAAGGCGAGTGATGGATAAAGATTTTTTAAATACAGAAGAATATTACAAGGATGCTTGTATAAAATTTAATGTTGAACCAGGTAAATGTATTATATTTATCAATAAAGATGGTATCAAATTCAATCATAAAGATTATCCAAATGCTACTGCTGACGCATTTGCTCAAGCATTTGTGGATATTTTAGAAAAGCAATATGTCGTGACGATGGAAAAGAGAAAGAAGGAAAGTGATGGAAATACCATTTGAAAATTCCAAAATCGCATGTTACGTATGTGGCAAAACTGAAATAAATACTCTCACACTTACAAATATAAATAATGCAATTCCCTCTATTCCCTGTGGAGCTATGATGCATTTAGATTGCTATGTGAAATACATTGTTGAAAAACTTATACAAGATAAGACGAGTGATGGATAGAGAGTTAACTTTCCTAGAAAGAGGCGTTTTTGTAAAGATAACACAAAATGAATTAGAAAAAATCGAAAATCTAACAAAGGGTTTTCTTCCTAGATCTGCATACCCTGAAAAATATGAAAAAATAGCTCACGAAAAAGAAGTTGGCCGATTTCATATATTTAGGTTCATACAGGAAGTATGATGGATAGAGAATCATTTGAATTAGAAAAAGAAGCCATAGCATGGCTCATGAATTACGATATAAGCTTTTCCTTTGCTATGTCTGTCGTTTCATATGCTATAAGAACACAGAAACCCTTATCGATAGCCTTTATTGAATTGATGATACTTGATCTAAAGGAAAAAGAATGATGGATAAAATTCACATACAAATATCACCCACAGAAGATACGGAAATATCGGTTAACATAGATGGTTTAGTCCAATATGTAATGGAACGAGCCAATAGAGAATATTCTGACGATTTTCCTATTTCTAACATCGAAAACTGGATTAGAGAATTTTTTATGACATATGCTCAGAGAAAAGAAGTATGCAAACAGACAGAACATGATTGGCGGTATATCGACTATTATAAACCACTTGTTTGTTCGCGTTGTGGAGAAGAGAATAAATCCACATAATAGTGATTATCAGACGTTTTTTCTAGCACCATTACAGATAAGCATAAATTATTTTAAACATATACTTTTGGTTTTAAAATGGAATTGCAACCAGGCACAAAGAAGATTAAGCAGGGAATTTGTATGATTCTTATATCACCACCTTATGGTGAGATGGGATGGCATATGAGCATTTCCGCACCTTCACGATGCCCTACTTGGGATGAGATTAAGAAAGCGTGGTATAATAATATTCCAGATGCCAAAAATAAATGGGGAGCAATGTTTTTCCCTCCAGTATCGGATTATGTCAACGTACACCCCTATTGTTTTCACATACATGAAACATCAGAAAACGCCAAAAACATATTTAAACTACAAGATTGAGGGAAAATGGCTAAACTCAGAACCTTTATAAGAACAGAAAGTGGACTAAATAGCATAGATTATTCATGGGAATATGTTCACAATAATATTGAAACCATGAAAAAAGAATTTAGAGACAAAAACGGAACCGATTATTTCATTGCATCCGGAAAAAGGGATATGCACTACGAAAAATATTGCAAGGAACTCGAAGACTTTCTGGATTCAGTTTCTTTAGAAGATATTCCTAAAGATTTTAGGATTCCGGAAGCAAAAAGAAGACGGGAAAAAGGGATATCTTGGAAAACTTTAGATTGCGAACTGCTTCATTCGCGCATTCCAAAGAGTGTAGATCCCGAAACAGGTGAAATAACTTGGAAGTGCAAAGAAGGATGTGATTCTTAATTTATTTTTCTGTAAATCTAATGATATATTGATTTTTATGTCCAGAAATCACATCTAATATGATATAATCGCAAGATATAAAACAAATATCACTCTGAATATTTTCAGGAACAGATATAAAAAATCTATCGGAAAAAAGCAGATTTGTTGTGAATAAGAAAAGTGTAAATATTTTTTTCATTATTTTTTCTCCTTTAGCAGATCGATAAACATTTCGTAAAGTCTGTCTGTTCGACCAGCTTGTTTTTCTATCTTGCAGTCTAGTGTGTAAAAGCCACCTAATAAGGTGATAAGTAGAACAACAAATTCAACATGTCTTGCCCATTCCATGATTTCACTCCTTGTGTGCTAACATTCTAATACATAACAGATTAAGCATCAATACGAAACATTAATTTAATCCATTGCACAATGTAACGGTATGTGATATAAAATTATTTAATTCTCAACTAGGAATCTCATGGGTTCATATGAATCGGGAAATTATTCGCTTGGATATATCGATCCTAGTGATGTTTCAGCTAAGAATTTAAAAGAAATGCAAGATTGGTTTTACCAATCAAACTATCCCACTAATTCTGTCTACTGGCTTCAAGGTGCTATTGACAAACGATTTAAGGTTGGTGATCAACAGCTCTACAATCAAGTCTATGGCCAGAATCAGCAGGGAATGCAACGATTCTTTTTTAACCTCATACGTCGTCATATAAATATGATTTGCGGGTTTCAAAGGCGAAATAGACGTTCTACAGTCATGTTACCGATAAATGACAATGATGATGCTTTAGCTGATGATTATAACAAAGTCCTTCGTTATTGTGATGACAGGGATGGCTATCAGGAATATCAATCCCAAGCATTTGAAGGAGCGTGTGATACCGGTGAAACTCTTTTACATCTTTACCCTGATTATACTTTTGACCCTGTTTCTGGGGATCTTTTTACTGATAGTGTGCAGTGGAATAATTATCTCATTGATCAATACACTCGCAAACAAGACTTATCGGATTGCAATGGAATATGGAGACGACGTTGGACATCAAAAGAGATGGCCAAATCACTTTTACCAGGACTATCAAAAGAGATAGACAAAATGAAGCCTGGAGGCATGAAGGATGGTCGTTTTCCACTTCAGGCGGAGCTTCAGAATGTAGCTACATCGAATCTATTCACTTATGATGAATTCTATTACAAGACCACAAGACCAGGAAAGATTATCATAGACCCAATGACAGGGGAATCAGCTGAATGGGATGAAGATGAAACTGATGACGAAAACATGTTTGACATGGTCATGAGGCAGCAGCCTTGGTTAAAGGTCAAAGAAGTGCAAATTCCAACTGTCAAACTAGTCATAAGCCTGTCCGGTAAAACAGTTTATCATGGTAAAAACCTTCTTTCAATAGACGATTATCCCTTTGTACCTATCCAGATATACGTGGAGCAAGATATCCAGGCATACGCGTGGAAGAAACAGGGAATAATCCGAAATTTAAGGGATGCTCAATTTCTTTACAATATGCGCAAAGTAATTGAGCTTCAATTACTACAGTCAAGTTTAAATGCAGGTTGGATATACCCTGTAGATGCCGTAACAGATCCAAAATGCTTTAGGCAAACATCTGGTGGAGATGGGTTTTTAATCCCATTAAAAACAGGAAGAGCAGTAAGCGAAATACAAAGAATAGAGCCTGTAGCATTGCCACAATCGTTATTAGAACTATCGCAATCCCTCGCAGAGGATATAACAAAAATATCGGGTGTCAATGAAGAACTATTGGGGGCCGCCACAGACGATAAAAGTGGTATATTATCAATGCTTCGACAAGGAGCTGGGCTTACTACATTACAAACTATATTTGATAAGCTCGACTACTCGCAAAGACTTTATGGCAAGATACGATTACAGGCCATTCGTAAAAACTTTAGTAAAGGTAAAATTCGTAACATTCTCGGCCATGATCCAGATCCGCGCTTTTTCATTGCGAATAGCCAGAAATATTCGATCGCGGTTGAAGAAGGCAATTATAGCACCACGCAAAAGCAAACTGAACTCCAACAATTGCTTCATTTTAAAGAAATCGGTATACCAATATCCAACAAGAGCATTATTCGTGCGGCATTCATTACGAATAAAAAGCAAGTTATCGAAGATATGGAGCAAGATCAACAAGCCCAAATGCAAGCAGAGAAACAACAAGCTCAACAGCAAGCACAAGTTGATCAATCCAAGGTAATGGCAGCAATGGCGAAAGCTCAATTAGATCACGCCAAAATCGCAGAAACATACGCTAAAGTAGATGATCTTGAAGCAAATGCGGAACATAAGAAGGCTCAAACAGAATTCGATCTTGTCAAATCAATGTTAGAGCTTGAAAGTATGGACTTAGATATGATAGGAAGATCATACGAAATAGCAATGGCAATCAAAGGGCAGAACGCCCCAGAGAATCAACAAAGGCCAGCATTAGCTGGGAGGGAGTAATCATGGCACATAGCAAAGAAGCGCATGGAAAACATGCAGCAATGCCCCAGTTTAATGAAGGGCATTGGGAAAAAAAAATGCAGGACGTAGCTGTAGCAGACGGACGCTATTCATCCGGTGAGATGAGTCAGGCAGAAGACTATAAAAAAGCTTCTGATGGATTGGCTCACTACGCAAGAAAGCATAAAGAGAAACATTAATTTTATGTTGTGATGCGGTTCAGGGAGCCGTGGAGTTAGTCTCCAAGCGTGCAGGCGCACTTCACATTTAAATGTGATAAATGTTTACTTACCTGTAGACAAGGCAAAACGGTCACAACATATCTTAAATAAGAGGTTATATGGCTAAAGTAAAACACAATCCTGATTATGCAAAGGATAAAACTGCAGACGTAATCAAAAAGGGTTCTGGCCGTGCTGTTCCTAATGAACAATGGCAAAAGAATATGAATCTAACTCCAGAAGGATCTGACGATGGTTATGGCGCATTCAATCCAAGATGTGCTTATAAACGACCTACAGTATATCCTAAAACTAATGAATGTGATCACTGATGAGTTTTGAGCGAATACACTGTCAAGATCCACCAAGAGAGCGAATTGATGTGATTGAGAAAAATTACATCATAGAAAAATCTCATATCAATCACACAACCATTATGGATATAATCTTCAATCCACCCGAAGAAATAAAAATTGAACCCCCCAAAATCATAGAAGAGATTAAACCCGATGAGAAAAGTCCGAGTAAAAAAATTATGGGAAGATCTAAAAAAATTCCTTCCAAATCCAACAAAACAACAATGGCGAACATACAAAAAAAAGTATCTTAAAGGCATCCTATGAAAGCCGTTAAGCGTATAACCGCAGGTGAGTTAGCTAATCAAGCCCTAAAAGACAATACTAAATACGATTCACTTGAAGTCGGCCACGCTATGATGGACGACATAACTCCAGAGTTACGCAAATGCATTGAAAATCATAAGTCTATCATCGATGAGAATGAATTTTGTATCGTCATGATTATTGCCAAAGACCCATTAATCCATAACCTCATACGCAGAAAATTCTATGCTTGGCCATATCTACCTAAACCCCGACCGAATCAAGCTGTATTCCTCTATAATAAAGGATTGGACAAGATCACTAAAAGGTTATGGGTGCTCCCTTCTGATATGGTTATGGCTGAGTTACATTCGCTTCCTGTGGTTGATAAACGCTATGAAACAATGAAGGCATGGTCAGATGCTTTCTATAAAGGATGGAGGCTAAAAGATGGAAACTTTATCAACACTGATCCTCTTTATTTTTGGAAATATATTAGGCACGATCAACAAATAGATATGCCATCAGAACACGAATACTTCCTACAACATCGAGAGGAATTGATCAAGGCAGGCTGTAAGCTCCCCACATCGCTTGACACCGATCCCTTTGATTTTGACAAAATCCACATCAAAAAGATCGTAGACACGGTTGATACCACTGTTGAGGAGAATGTTCTCTAATGATTTATCTAGACATAGGCATTGTATAGGAGCATCACAAGCCATTTTTTTCATGGTTTCGCGATATGATGCATATCTTTTAAGAACTTCCTCTCGAATTTTAGCTAAAAGAGCATCTCTTTCGAGAGTTTGAACATCATTGGGCAAATCTAACATAGGAGTTTCCATTATGACAGTTAACACTGAAGTTAAAGTAGAGCAACCTTTATCTCAAGATAAAGTTGAAACACCAACAGCAGCGAAAGAAGAGGTAAAACCAAGCAGCGTTGATGTTGCACCAGAACAAACACAAGAAGATCCAAATTGGAGAGCATTTAGAGAGGCTCGAAAGCTGGATAGAGCAGCTAAAGAAGCAGCAGAAAAAAGAGCAGCGGAAAAGGAAGCAGAAGCAGCAGCATTAAAAGCGGCTATGGAAGCGGCTTTTTCAAAGACACAATACAATCAACCACAGAATGAATATGGGCATGAAGAAGAAACTGAAGATCAAAGAATAGAAAAAAAGATTCAACAGGCGCTTGCAGCAAAAGAAGCGCAATATATGCGAGAAGCCCAAGAAAGAGAACAAAGAGAATATCCCCAACGTCTCAAACAGTCCTATCCTGATTTTGATAACATGATATCGCAAGAAAATCTAGATTATCTTGATTTTCATTATCCGGAGGTTTCAAGACCCCTGCAACGTTTACAAGATGGTTTTGATAAATGGTCGGACATTTATCACGCAGTCAAAAAATTCGTGCCTAATCATGCTTCAGCTAAAAAAGACGTTCAAAAAGCAGATATTAATCAAATGAAGCCGAAATCTATGTCATCGATGCCTAATCCACCACCTGTCGGAAAAGCACAAGAAAGTTGGAGAGAAACCGAGCAGAGACGAGCTGCAAGATTCGCTGAAATGAAAAGAATCATTAATGGAGTAGGATAGTTGCAATTAAAGACCACTTCATGATATAATTATCTAAAGCATGTCTAGAGGGCACTCGAAAAGCGATATCCGATCGCCTGACATGTTCTATTCATCGGAATAACTACGGAGGTTATATGTCGAAAGAAAAAATATGCCAATATTGTCATAAGAATTATACAGGTTCTACTGCTAAAAATACCTGCTATGGATGTTATGGATGCATTAAGAAATACGGAACTCCCTTTCCTGTACATTTTTATAAAAAATGTCATTGTTGTGGAGCAGATTATTTTAGCAAGAAATGGAAATCAAAATTCTGTTCTAAAGAATGTGTAAGGAAAAATCTCAATCATAAAAAACTTTTGGAATATAGAATGAAATACGGAATCGATATATCACTTCCAAAAAAATTCAAAGCCACGAATGGTTGTGGCCATAAAGATCCTGATGGTTATATTTACATAACTAAAATGAGACATCCAAATGCTTCAAAAAGTGGTAGAATATATGAACACACATTTGTAATGAGCGAATATTTAGGAAGACCATTGAAAAAGGGTGAAAATGTACACCACAAGAATGGTATTCGTAATGATAATCGAATAGAAAATTTGGAATTATGGTCAAAGAATCAACCACCAGGGCAGCGAGTTGAAGATAAAATAAAATGGTGTAAAGAATTCCTCAAGGAATATGGGATAACCAATCTTGACTAAAATTAATTATTTACATACAGTGAAAACAACTGCAAATATTAGGGTTTCAGTCCCCTAACGGAGCCTACGACTCTCCAACGTAAGATAGAAATATAAGATTATTTTTAACTTAAATTGGAGAATATCATGTCATTTGCAACTGGTATCACCAGCATTCAGAATATGGCACCTGAGCTCCCAGTACAAGCGAGCGAAGACCTACTAAGCACCCCTATGTTCAATCTGATTCACTCATTCGGAGTGGATCTACATCATGCCGAAAGTTATATCGGTAAAACCACACGTATGAGCCGTTTCGAGCGTCTTTCTACGGATGGAGGTCAATTAGATGGTTCTGGTATTGATCCTGCATCAGAAGTTCCAGTACGTAGCGATATCGACGCGACAATGGAAATCTATGCGAAATCTATCGTGACAAACGAACAGGTCGTTTTATGGGAGAATTCCAAAACGCTTACCAAGTTCACAGCATTGCTAGGACAGTGGTTGAGAGAAAAGGAAGATCTTTTAATGAGAGACTTATTCTCAAGCTCAGTATCTTACATCAATGCTACAGGTGGGCTTAATGGAGATCAGCCAAGCAATATTAGTTTAAACGACGTTAACAACATCGAAAATATTCTTTTAGGCAATGATGCAAGAAGCATGTTAACCAACTTAGAAGCGACCTTGAAATTCGCGACAGGTGGCGTTCGTGATGCTTTTATTGCGCTTGCTAACACTAATCTTTGCGCTGATCTACAAAAAGTTCAGAGTGTACTTCTCAAATCTGCTTACCCAACACAAGAGGGTATCAGACCAGAAGAATATTGCTCGATTTCAAGATTCAGATTCTTTGTATCTTCTAAAGCTGCAAGGACACCTGGCATCTCTCTAAAAGGAAATACAGTCTATACAATCCCTATGTATGGTCTTGAAGCTGCTGCAAAAATTGAGCAGAACAACTATACCGCAGTCATTGGATATCGTCCACCTTGGGTTGTTTCTTCTGTAGCACAGAACAGCCAGCTATATGCGAAGTTTGCTATCGCTCGTGCGATTACAAACCAAAACTGGATTTCCGGTTTGAATGTTACAACCTTCCAAGCATCATAAGGAGATTGAAAAATGCCTTTTACTATTGTTTCACAAGGAACTTATACACAGCCAGCAACCGCTGTGTCACAAATAATCCCTTGCCCTTCTGGTGTGGATTATATGAAGGTCATAAACTTGACTCAAATGGAAGCAGCTTCTCCAACCGCCTGTGTTGGCGGTGAGTGGTTTGGAGGTGGTCTATTTGCAGCCAATAATGGACTTCGTTGGAGGAAGAATGGATCATCAGCTATCCTGATTGATCAGTTTACTAATTCAACTGCAACAAATGGCTTTACGTATGTTACTAGCAATCCTGTGCCACAAGCGGCTTTAACAGGTACTACTATCAGCCAAGCTAACGGAGCTGTCGCTTCTGTAACGAATACCTATTCCAATGGAGATCAGGTTATTATTTACAACGCCGTAGGTATGGAACAGATATCAGGAATGGTATTTACTATTTCCTCGGTAACTGGATCTCAATTTACCTTATTGGGACTTGATTCATCGGGTTTTGCTGCTGCTGCAACAGCTTTCACTGTTCGTAGATTAGCACAATCACCTGTTGGATTAGTAACACCAGTCGCACCGAGCGATTTGTATGTGACAAAAGTTTCCCAAGCCGTTGGGGCACAAGTTACTTTACTACAACCGCCAGGATTGGTAAGAGGTAAAAGGATTCAATTCACTTTTACCAGTTCATTCGGAATTGTTCATTTGAACA
>JACXTT010003312.1_pt1 | contig 24913 bp, 24 predicted proteins | sample 9270951 | NCBI WGS metagenome assembly JACXTT01 (sample SAMN15532306, study PRJNA645909) | rock metagenome | isolation source: weathered quartz diorite | place: Puerto Rico | collected 2017-06-21
TTCCGGCATGGTCTTGCGGGAAGCGGCGTCCGAGCGCTGGATCCGGGGGGGCAGCAGTTTTTCCAACCAACTCATACATTCTCCTTCTGCGGCAATTCTTCAGTTGGCGGTAGTTTAGCGCCTCAACGGAGGAATGTCGAACTTTGGCGGCCTGAGCACTACTTTTCCGTGAAAGTAAACCTCTATTACCCGGCCGGACCGGAAACCTGCCGACGCAATGAAACAGATCAAAGCCGCGGCCGGTAGTTATGCACACTGATTGACAAATTATGCACGCTGGGAAGAAGATGATCCAATGGCAACAGATCTTCGTGCTCTACGTGATAGCCCTCAAATATCGATCGAATTCTCGGTGAACTTGTTTAAAGAATTCTTGCCATTCTTGCGGCCTTAACGCCCCGGAGCCATCATGAAAACGTATTTGCCAAAGGTATCGATTTCCCGAGAAAGGATCGATATGCCACTATTGGCAGTCATTCGCGCCGCTCTCGCGATCAGCGCGCTTGCAGCCACGTTGATCGGCCCCACCACGCCTGCCCTGCCGCTATTTTACGTATGTAGCGCTTACAGCGTCGTACTTTACATTCTGACCGTTCGTCACCAGGTTTGGTTCAGCGATAAGTTGGTGCTCTGGATCGATGTGATCTGGTGCGTGCTCCTGCAGTTCTACGCCAGTGGCGACAGCTATTTTTCTGTCATTTGGCTATTTGCCATCGCTGCGACTGCCCTTCATCGCAGCGACGAAGCTGGACGGCACCTCACCGTATCCTGTGCGTTAATTTTGATCTTCGTCGTGCTCAATGCATTGGAAATCGACCTCCTGGCCAATGCCCTGCTGCCTACGGTCTTCCTACTCGGTGTTGGCCACATGGCGTCGCAATGGGCACACGCCGGGATTGAGCAACGGCGAAAGCTGACCATGCTGGTCGGTGTCAGCAAGCTGTCCAATCCGCGCTTCGGGGTAGACCATACGATCGATAACATCATGCAACTCACCGCGCAATTCTATCGCGCACATAGTTGCATTCTGGTGTTACGGGAGCCGGACCACGGCGCCTGGTCGATCCGGACTTCCACGCTGGCCCAAGTGGCTACTGGACACGGAGCGCAGCTCATAGACGATACTGTCGCCGCACCATTCATGGTGTTCGGGGCTGACCAGATTATCTTTTTCGCCAGGAACCGGAACGGCGTCGAACTGTGCGCGGCACTGCCGGCCAGCGCCGGCGTGGCAAAACATTGGGCGGCCGCCGCCCCGGCTGGCGCCGCCGCTGTCGCCGACCTCCTAGACACCAATTCGTTCATCAGTGTCCCGGTTCCTCTGCGTAGCGGCGCCGGGCGCTTGTATGTTTTGGCCGGCGCCGCGCTCGGCAAGGCCGATGCAGAATTTCTGTCCGACATAGCCGCCGAGGCGTTCCCCGTGATCGAAAACATCCGCTTGCTCGACCGCCTGGCCTCGAATGCCGCGAAACGCGAGCGCGAGAAAATAGCGCATGATCTGCACGACTCCTTCCTGCAGCCCTACATCGGCCTCCATCACGCTCTTCGTGCCATCTTGAAAAAGGTTGACGGTGACGATCCGTTGAGGCAGGACATCGACAAACTGTCGGAAATGACCGGCAATGTCACCGCCGACCTTCGGCAATTGGCCGACACGATCCGCCACCGCAGGAGTTTTGATGAACCCGCCTTCCTTGGCGCCGTCCGCGGACACACTGAGCGATTAAGGCAGTTCTACGGCTTGAGCATTGCCGTACATGTCGACGGGCATCTGGGGATCAACGACAGGATGGCAACCGAGATCTTCCAGATCGTGTGTGAAGGGACCAGCAATATCAGGAAGCACACTTCCGCGACGCGCGGTTCGGTGACGCTCAGCTGCGTCGAGGGCTGGCTCAAACTCAGGATCGAGAACGAGTGTGCGGACGAGGCCGATCGAAATTTCATGCCGAGGTCGATTTGCGAGCGGGCCGCCGCGCTGGGCGGCAGTACCTGCGTGGAACGACTCGCTTCGGGCGCCACCGCGGTGCGGGTCGACATTCCGGTCTAGCGATGAGCCCGAACCTTTATCCGCCGGCGCCGATCCGGGTCATGCTGGTCGATGACCACAAGACCATGTTGTGGGGACTCGAGCGTTTGATCGGTGAAGATCCCCGCATGAACGTCGTCGGCACTGCGATCAACCGCGAGCAGGCGATCGCAGTCGCGCTCGAGTGCTCGCCGGATGTCATCCTCCTGGACATCGATCTGAACGGTGTCTGTTCGCTCGACTTCCTGCAGATGCTTCTGGCGGACGGCACCACGCGCGCTCTGGTGTTCACGGGGACACGCGACCAGATGCTGCTGGACCGGGCAATCGTCTGCGGCGCACGCGGCATCTTGAGCAAGGACGCGGACAGCGAGGTGCTCCTGCGCGCGATTCAGAAGATCCACGACGGTGAGCTGTGGATGGATCATGCGATGATGTCGCGCGTATTTGGCGAGATCACCCGCGCCCGATCATCGGTTGCGCCAGACCCGGAATCCGAAAAGCAGGCGCTGCTGACTTCGCGGGAACGCAAGGTCATTCATGCGGTGATGGCCGGGAACGGCGCGCCGAACAAGGCGCTGGCCGAACAGCTTTTCATTTCCGAGCACACGCTGCGCAATCACCTCGTTTCCATCTACAGGAAGCTCGGCGTGAAAAACCGCCTCGAACTGTACGTCTACGCCATCAAACACCAGCTGGACGAGGATTCTCAAGCCATGTTCCTGCCCGCAGAACTTCCGCTCTAACCAGGAGCTCAAGAATTGATGTCGTGCCTCGCGCATCCGGTCAGACATCCAATTCCGTTGCTTCACATTTTCCCAATTGACGGCCCGAGCGCAGGAATTGCCCGCAATGGGGCAATCGCGCCCAATAAACTTAACTAATCTGGTAGGCAAACCTTATCAGGTCAGGCAATCAAATCCGCGATTTAATGCCTTATCTGTAGCTCGGCTACGATTTGTTCATTATCAAAACCCAAAGAACAAGCTATGACAACATAATCATAAGTAAATAGCAGCACCGAATCAGCCGTTCAGCGTGAATGCAAAGAAAAAACGCGGCAATGCAATAAACCTTCGACGCAATACCGATAAAAAATCCGCAGGCTGCTCTACACCGTTCGATGCTTTCGGATCGGCGTGCCTGCCCGGATCCAAAAATCGGCCAATTCCAAAATTGATTAAAGCTCCCTTCAGCGAGTGGCGGCTGATTTCGGCCGCCCCTAAGAAACGCGAGGGAATCGAACTAACGCGTAACCATTCGCTTTTTTTGCTCCCGCAAAGTCACTCGCGGGTGGGCGAATGACGAGAACAAATCGGGAGAGAAAAATGCAGACAATACTGCAGAGAAATGAAACGGTCCGAGCCACGCCAAATATTTGCATCGATACTGCACGGGCAAGTCGGTCTATCGCAGCCTCGTCTAACAAGAAAAACTATGTCGTTCAGGTTGTCAATACCGACGCCAAGCGTGCCGCCACGCACCAACTGGTTCACGACAGGTATGCGGCGCGCGGCTATAAGGTGTCGAATCACATTCAGGAAACTCCACAACAAACCACGATCGCGGTATACGCTGCGCGGGAACTTGCCGGCACGGCGACATTGCGAATCGACTCCCACTTGGGCTTAGGCGCGGACGCCATTTTTAAGGACTATATTGATGCATACCGGCACGACGGCGGAAGGGTTTGCGAAATCACCCGCTTCGCCGTAGCGCTGGCGTCTGTTCCGAAATCGTACTAGCCGCAATGTTTCATTTTCTGTACATCCTGGCGTACCATCTTCAGCAGCGAAGTCATGTGATCATCGAAGTCAACCCGCGACACCGTCATTTTTATGAAACGGTATTCGGATTCGAGTGCAGCACAGAAATAAGAACAAATCCAAGGGTCAATGCCCCTGCGTATTTGCTTCAGGTCAACACCGATTACCTGGCTACCCAAATCTATTATCCAAGCGAAAAATTGGTATTTCCTCGCTTTTATTCGGCGTCCGAAGAGCAGACAATCCGGGCCAATTTCGCCCGTGCTGGCTCCATCAAGCGACCAGGGTCTGGCCCAATCGCCCTGCGTGCGCAATGAAGGCAGGGCGACCTAGGTGGAGACAATTCGCGTGGCGCGGATTGTCGACTCTCGCCGGCGACACATCTCCGTAGAACGCCAGCGCTAGATTCCCCCCTTCATACCCGCCAACCAGGTTACCGGGTTATTGGACTGGCCAAATCCCCAGATTCGCACTGGCAATACACCAGCATTTTTCTGGACTTCTTGTTGAAGGTCAAAAAAGCGTTTGGACATTTTTTGATCGGTAATTATTGACTCACCATATTTTCGCAGCTCACGCCGGCGCCCTGAAATGGTGCCCGACGAATACCTCAGCACTTCTCCTAGTTCACTTGTCCCGCTCTATCCCAAAAAAAAGGATGGATTGTCACGGTCTAAAAGGGATGTTCCGCTCATGTCTGTGACGGCGTATTCGCCTACAGTTAGACATCGGCGGCGGCTGCATAAAAACCTGAAATCGGGAGACATTCCCGGCTGATGGGAAGTCAAAACCACGATATTCAGTGGTTGCGAGAAGGGGAAGAATTGGTGGTGCCTGCGTCCTCAGGCAGTCGCCAATAATCGCTGTCGCTTATGTTCGAGCCGGAGCACTGGTCGCATTCTCGACTAGCTCACGGCCGGCATTCTAAACGGGACAAGTCGGATCAGGCAATTTTTCTCAACCCCGAAAGGAAATATCATGAAATTCATTAAGAACTTCATCCGTGAAGAAGATGGCGTGACGGCGATCGAATATGGCCTCATCGCGGCCCTGATCGCTGTCGTCATTATCGCCGGCGTGACCCTGGTAGGAACGTCGTTGAATACAAAATTTACCGCTATTTCCACCGCAGTAACCAACGCCGGCTCGTAATTCCCGTTATCCGGGCCAGCTTGCACTGGCCCGGATTTCAGTTTTTTGCAAACGAATACTCGTCCAGGTCGATCGCCGAGGTAGCCGTGAAACTAATTCTGACAAACTTGTTGAACGACGATGATGGGGTCACAGCCATCGAATATGGATTGCTAGGGGCGTTAATTGCAGTCGCCATAGTCGCCAGCGTGAGCGGCGTGGGCAATGTGGTGCTCTTGCTTTACACCGCCATCAGCAACGCGGTAATCGCCGCAATCCCGTGAACGCCAGTTCTGATCAATGGAGCGTCGCCATGCTGTTACCTGTATTTCTTCTCTGCGCACTGCTTTCTCTCGCAGTCTGGCATGACATCCTAACGCGCCGGATCCCCAACTGGCTGGTGCTGAGCGGATTGCTCATGGGACTCGCGTTGAACACGATTATGCCTTCTGGGGCTGGTTTTTACTCTGAGCCAAGTGGCGCGATCGGGTTTCGCCTGGCGTTCGAAGGGGCCGCACTCGGGCTGGCGCTGCTGCTGCCGTTTTACGCGTTCGGCGCAATGGGCGCCGGTGACGTAAAGCTGATGGCGATGGTCGGCGCGTTTGTCGGGCCGGAATCTATTTTCGGAACCACGATTTTAACCTTGCTCGCTGGAGGAGTGCTTGCGCTTGCCGTGTCGATCTGGACGGGGACCTTGCTCAAGGTGTTGCGCAACACCCGCGCACTTATATCGAACGCCATATTTCGGGGATTTTCCGGCGCTGCCACGCCCATCGGACAACCCGCAACCAGCAAGCTTGCTTACGCAATTGCGATCATGTGTGGCACGGGCTTGAACATATTCCTCAACCAAGCATTTGCGTGGGCACCGCTATCATGAAACCTGCAACTTCCACCCGCAATACGAAGCACCCTGCGCTGCTCGTCGGCATCCTGCTGGCTTTCGCCTGGGGCCTGTTCTCTTACTTGCATATGCTCGCCTTCAGGCAGACTGGCGATTGGACTTACCTCCTGTTTTGCATTGCCGAAACCCTATCCGCCACGTTGTTTCTGGTACGCAGGGAGGCAATCACCGTATCGACTGCGCCACTCGAATGGGCACTGGCAATCAGCGCCACATTCACGCCTTTTTTGTTCGCCCCGGCGACCTGGGGAGTACTGCCCTCAGCAAAGGTCTTACTTGTCGCGGGAATCGGCGCACAAATAGCGGGCCTCCTGTCACTTAACCGCAGCTACGGGATCGTCCCGGCGCGACGCGAAATCAAGACGTCCGGAATGTACAGGCTCGTGCGGCATCCGCTGTATGCCGCCTACTTTATCACTTTCACCGGATACGTCCTGACCAACACTTCCGCAGCCAACGTTTTCGTCTATGTCGCAGAAATCATCCTTCAATCGTTCCGCTTGTTGCGTGAAGAAAAACACCTTTCGACGGATCTTGCTTATTGCGCATACATGAAGCGGGTCAAATACCGCATCGTTCCGTTCGTTTTTTGATCCTCCACTGAGGCCACACCATGTCATCCTGCAACGTTACTCCCCTGATCGACCGGTTGCCCTTCCAAACTCGCCCTCGCGCACCGCGTAACGTCGAGGACACTGGCCTGCCGTTCCTGTTCCTGGTCGAGCTGGTGGTGAAGGTGTTATTCCTGCGCGGCCAGTTGAGCCTGGTGGAACTGTCCGCGCATCTGAAACTCACCGTCAATGCGCTCGAGCCGGTGATCGGCTTCATACGCGCGGAAAAGTTGTGCGAGGTCACGCGCAGCGGCGCCAGCGGCACCGACGCTGACCTCATTTATAAACTGACTGAGCTCGGATCTGCGCGCGGCGGCGAATACGTCAATCGCAACAGCTATGCTGGTCCCGCGCCGGTTTCGTTGGCAGCGTATTGCGCGCAAGTGGAAGGCCAAAGCGTCACTGACTTGCGGATCGCAACCGAGGACATGGCCGCCGTATACAGCGACGTCGTGGTGGACCCGGAAGTACTTGAGCAACTTGGCGCCTCCATGAATTCCGGCAGAGCGGTTTTTATCCACGGCCCGGCTGGCAGCGGCAAGACCTACCTGGCGGAGCGCCTGGTCGGACTACTGAAGGGCAATATTTGCGTGCCTTATTCGGTCCTGGTCGACGGCGAAATCATGCAACTACATGACCCGGTGGTGCACTGCGCGCCCAATGGCGGCACCGAACCGGTGGACAGCTACCACAGACGCATGCTGGAGGACACCCGCTGGGTGTTGTCGGCAAGACCGGCCGTGCTCACCGGAGGTGAACTGACACTCGACATGCTCGATCTGAATTTCGATTCCGCTACGCGATTTTACCAGGCGCCGCCGCACCTCAAGGCGAACAACGGCATTCTCATCATCGACGATCTTGGGCGTCAGCGCTGCTCGGCGGCCCAACTGATGAATCGGTGGATCGTGCCGATGGACCGCAGAATCGACTATCTGTCATTGCATACGGGCCATAAGTTCAAAGTGCCGTTTGATGTGATCGTCGTTTTCTCCTCCAATTTCCCGCCGGCCGAACTTGCGGATACGTCGTTCCTGCGGCGGCTCGGCTACAAGATTCATGTCGGCCCGATGACGAAAGTGGAATACCAACGGGTTTTCACCGACGTCTGCGCGCAATACGGTGTGCCGTTCTCCATCGACGCGTTTAACTATCTGCTGCACGAACACCACGACAAGGAAGGCCGCCCACTATTGGCCTGCTATCCGCGCGACATCGTATCGCAAGTGCGCGATATCGCCGCCTACGAAGGCAGGGAGCCATGCCTGGACCCGGCGGTATTGGATTGGGCATGGAATAACTACTTTACCGGTACTTGATAAACAAATCGGTTCACGCGGGGAGAACGGAAAATGAAAAATACACGGGCTTTGATGATGATGGTGTTTGCGGTCGTTCTCGCGTTCGCAGCGGTGTTCGTGGCGGCGCGCTGGATCAATGCGCAAGCTGCGGGCGCCACCAACAAGGTGGCGGTGGCCACTGTCGATATTGGTCTCGGCTCAAGGCTGAGTCCGGAAATGGTTCACATGGTGGACTGGCCGTCGAATGCGGTACCACCTGGTGCGATCACCGACCCGAAGCTGGTCGAAACGCGCGTCACGCGTACCAGCATCCAGCACGGCGAACCTGTGATGGAGGGCAAGCTGGCGCCGCCTGGTACCCAGGGCGGCTTGTCGGCGGTCGTGGCCGACGGGAAGCGCGCCATGACTGTACGCGTCAACGACGTGGTCGGCGTGGCAGGCTTCGCGTTACCGGGTAATTTTGTCGACATCCTGGTGAACACCCAGGACGACGTGGCCAAGAAGAATACCAACCGGGATGCATCGATCTCCAAGATCGTGCTGGAACGAATCATGGTGCTGGCGGTAGCCCAGGAATCGAGCCGGGATGAAACCAAGCCGAAGGTGGTCAACGCCGTCACACTGGAGCTGACACCGGACCAGGCGGAAAGGCTGGATCTGGCGCGTAGCGTCGGCACCTTGTCGCTGGTCCTGCGCAACCAGATTGATCCAAGCCCGGTCAATACCGACGGCGCCACCAAGATCCGGTTGCTCGACGCCAAATATGTCGAACCGGAACCCAAGCCGGCCGTTGCGGCCAACCCGAAGCCCGCGCTTAAACGTGCCGTTCCAAAGCGTACCGCAGTGGCGTTCGCGCCCGTGTCGACCGAACAAGTCGACATCATCAAGGGGCTGGACCGTTCCACCCAACAATTTTGATACTAGCCGGGAGTGATTCGATGAGTACATTCAGCAGCAGGAACGGGCCGGCGGCGTTGCGGGTCACGTTGGGGGCGACGATCGTGGCGGCGGCCACGTCGATGGCATATGGCCAGGTCGCCATGGAAACTGCGATATCGGCGCCGAAGGAAACCTCCGCCGGGAAAATCGCGAAGAACAGTGCAGCCGTCAGGAAGCCGACGCCAGTGCTGCTGGCAACAGCGGCGCAAGTGACGAAGGCTGCGCCAATGACCGGCCGTGTCGACCTGGCGCCACAGATGAACCTGTCTGAGGGGAAGTCTACCCTGATGCGCCTGCCCTACCCGGCCGCTCGGGTGTCAGTTGGTGATTCGCATATCGCGGACGTCATCCTGCTCAATCCGAGCGAGGTATACATGCTCGGCAAATCGGTGGGCTCGACCAACCTGATCCTTTGGAGCAAGACAAACGATGCCACCATCATCGATATTTCGGTGGGCGTGGATACGAGCGCGCTAAGCGCCCGCTTCGGCCAGCTGATGGGCGAGGAGAAAGACGTCAAGATTACCACTGCCGCCGACACACTAATCCTGTCGGGCACAGTATCGGATGTCGTCAAGGCGGACCAGATCATGGCGTTAGCCAATGCCTATGTGCGGCGCAGCTCACATGGCGGCCAAGGCGTGAGCACAGCGGCGGGGACGATGCAGCCTGCCGGCGGAGAGGCGGCGGGCGGACAGCCGGCAGGTCCAAAGGTCATCAACATGCTGTCCATAGCGGCCCCCCAGCAAGTCATGCTGGAGGTGAAGGTTGCTGAAATATCCAAGACCCTGGTCGACCAGTTGGGGGTCAGTCTCGGCGCAAGCAAAACACGCGGCAGCTGGACCTACACCTTCCTGTCGAATCTGCTCAGCAACAATCCCAGCAAGATCGATGGATTCAATAACAAGAACGGCAACTTCGCGACGTTGGACGCGCAAAAACGCGATGGCCTGATCAAAGTGCTGGCCGAACCGACCATCATGGCGATCAGCGGGCAGGAAGCGAGTTTCCTCGCTGGCGGGAAAATCTTCATCCCGGTGAGCCAGACCAATAATGGCGGCTCACCGACCATCACGCTCGAAGAGAAGGAATTCGGGGTGGCGGTAAAGTTCACCCCGACCGTGCTGGCCGGAGGCCGCATCAACCTGAAGGTAGCTCCGGAAGTTTCCGACCTGAACAAAGAAGGCATCGGCATCAGTGCCACCGGCATCTCGACGACAGCCATCCTGCCTTCATTTACCACGCGGCGCGCGACCACCACGGTGCAGTTGTTCGACGGCCAGAGCTTTGCCATCGGGGGCCTGATCAAGAATAACGTGACCACCAGCGTCAAGGCGTTCCCGCTGCTTGGCGAGATACCGGTGCTAGGGGCCCTGTTTCGCAGCAGCGATTTCCAGACTGACCGGACCGAACTGGTCTTCATCATCACGCCGCACCTGGTAAAACCGCTGCCGGCGGACTATCGCTTGCCAACCGACGCGTACATCGAACCGAGCCGGGCGGAGTTTTTCCTGGGCGGAAAGTTAGAGGGCCAGGGATCACCAGCAAACCAGCGTCCCGCCCCCGCCAGCGCCGCGGCGCCTACCGGCTTTGAACAGAAATAGGAGAACTGCCATGGACCGCCATCAATTTTATGTAGGAAGCGTGGCTGTTGCGCTGTCGCTCGGCGCGAGTGGATGTGCGACGACAACGCCCGCACTGGACCGGCATTTCGGCCAGTCGGTCAACATGATCAACGCCCAGCAAACGATGAATCCGAGCGCGGCGCTCAATACGAATCCCGTCAGCGGCCTGGATGGCAAGGCGGCCAAGAGCGGGTACGACGCGTACCAGAAGTCCTTTGCCAAACCCGAGCCACAAACGAGTGCCTTCACCATTGGGATCGGCGGCCGCTGAATCACGCTGCCACGTACAAAAGGGGACTGCAATGAGATTACCGCCTCACTCACGTCGCAAACAAAAAGGCGCAGTTGCCATCGTTTTCGGCTTAACTGTTGTCGTGCTGTTTGCGATGGGCGGTCTCGTGATCGATCTTGGCCATCTGTATGTCGCCAAGACAGAGCTGCAAAACGCTGCCGACGCTGCAGCGTTGTCAGGCGCGAAGGAACTTAACGAGACGCCCTCCGGCATCACCAGCGCGGTCGATCAGGCGCAAAAAATTGCGCTGAAAAATAAATACAACTTCTCCACCGACCTGACCTTGGCCTCATCCGATATTCAATTTGGCCCAAGCCCGGACGGTCCCTGGTCCCCGGTTGCCACCGCGTTCGCCAGTCCGCAAGGCAAAACATTTATGAAAGTGGACACCGGTGCGAAAGTGATGGATACCTACCTGATGCGCGTCGCTGGCGCGGCGTTCAACACGATCAGCACTTCGGGTGTGGCCGTGGCGGGCCGGTACGTTGTCGACGTCACACCTTTGGGCGTCTGCGCGATCGACCCGCTCCACAGGACAAGTGTGAAAGCGACATCCTCGGGTATCAACGAACTGGTGGAACTGGGATTTCGCCGGGGGATCACCTATAACATTCTTGAACTCGGACCACTGGGAGCAAGCGGTGTTCCGATGCTGCTCAATCCGGTCGACAGTCCACCCACAGCCTGCTCGCCCAGTCATTCCAGCGCCAACTTTACCTCTCCTTTCGTTTGCCAGGGCAATTCCGCCATCGGCGCCGGAACGTCCGTGTATGCAAATACCGGCGGCTCATATGGGCCGATTGAGAAAGCCCTGAATTGCCGCTTCGACGATTACCCGGGGGGAACGGCATGTGACCCGACAACAGCGCCACCCGACAGCAATGTGAAAGACTACGGCAGAACGTTGACGCCACCAGGCCGCCCAGCCGACTGGATGAATCCGGATCCAGTCCGGCAGTCGATCAGGATCGATCCAGCCACATCCAAGCCGGTACTCGCGCCGACAGCGCCTGATTTTGGGGTCCTGTGGTCTTACTCGCGAGCGGTTCGAGCTGCAGGCTCGTCGCCCAACTACACTGCAGGTGCTGCGTTTGCGCCTTCTGACTGGGCAGATCTTTATGACCCTTCGCTCACCGCGCCAGGTTACCCTGCCTCGGCAGCGATTCCACCGTTCCCCGCAGGAACGCCAGCCGCTCCATACAACCAGACAAGTGCGCCTTACTTCCAGGCCCCCGCCGTTCACCCCCCGGGCACGCGGAATCGCCGTCTGCTGAAAATTGTGATCGTCGATTGCGCCGGTCTTGGCGGCGGCGGCTTGTCCTGCGCGCCACTGCCAGTAAAGGGTATCGGCCAATTCTTCTTGCAGTCGCGCGCGGATCTGACGGGAAGCCCAAAGACAATTTATGGCGAATTTGCCGGGCTGGTTGAGTCGATTCCGGCATCCGAAATCAAACTGTATCGGTGAATGAAATGATACAACCATCTACCTTCCGAATCCTTTCGCCACGCCAGAATGGTGGAGCCGTCATCGAATTCGCCTTGATTCTCACTTTGCTGATCAGCCTTCTGGCCGGCGTGTTCGAGTTTGGCCGCGCTTTCTGGTATTACGATGCGCTCACTAAAGCGACACGCGACGGCGCACGATTAATGTCGGTCAGCGACAAGGCCACCATCGCTTCGGCTGGCGTGCAGGCCACGAAAGATGCTGTCGTCTTCGCCGTTGCGAACCCCGGCAGGGGAGCGGGCGTGCCGGGTTTCACCACCGCCAATGTCGACGTGACTTGTCTCAACGCAGCGTTCGATTCCGGTCCTGCTTGTACCGACGGTACTGCCCCAGGGGGAGTGCGGGTCCAGATCAACTACCCCATGTCGATCGGCCAGTTCATTCCATTCCTGATTGGCGCAAGTTCTTCGTATTCGGCCACGCTCGCGCCGCACACGACCATGCGCTATATGCCTGCTGACGCACCGTGACGAGGAAAAAAATGCACCCAATCCATCTGCTACCCAGCCAGCGTCAACACGGCGCCGCCGCTGTCGAATTTTCGATTGTCTGTTTGCTGCTTTTCACCATCCTGTTCGCGATTCTTGAATTTGGTCGGATGCTCTACGTCTACAACACGATGCAGGAAGTGACCCGGCGCGGTGCGCGGGCAGCGGTGGTGCGCTGGATCGACCAGACGGACGCAATCAAATCGATCGCCCTCTTCGGCGGCACCTCGATTCCCGCTGGTGCCGAAGTAACGGCCGACAATATCACCATCGAATATTTAAATAAGTCTGGCGCGCCCGCTTCTCCTTTGCCTACCGACCCCGGCGACAACCTGTCAGCGTGCGGAGATGCAACCCGAGCCAGCAGTTGCATCTACGGCATACGGGTATCCATCGACGGCGTGTCGTACAGCCCGATGGTCAACCTGTTCAGCTTTCTGGGCGTCGCGCTGCCGCCATCGGTTGTCACCATGCATGCCGAGAGTCTCGGCTTCGAAATCTAACAAGCCGATAGACAGCGCAGCCTACCCAGCACAGACGAGGAGCCGAAATTGAAGATCGCAATCGTTTCAAAGGATGACAAGCAGCTCGCGGAGATTGCCCGGCTTCTCCGGGAACGCAACACTGCCGACTCGATCCTCATCACGCTCGGCCCGCTCGACAAGCTGACCGGATTTATCGAAACCGCGCCCGATGTGCTGGTGCTCGACCAGCCTTCGGTTGAAGGTGGCGACATGGAACGCGTCGAAAGGCTGAGTAATCTGTACCCGAAAATGGCGTTCATCCTCACCAGCCGCCAGCATGTGCCCGAGTTCCTGCTGCGGGCGATGCGCGCCGGGGTGCGAGAGGTGCTGCCTTCGCCGGTCAGCGCCGACACCCTGTTTCCCGCGATCCGGCGCGTCGAGGAGAAGCTGCAGCAGAATACGCATTCCGTGGGAAAGATACTGGCCTTCGTGTCGTGCAAAGGCGGCAGCGGCGCCACTTTTCTCGCAACCAATCTTGGCTATGCGCTGGCCACGCTGGAAAACAAACGGGTCATTCTCATCGACCTGAATCTTCAATTCGGCGACGCGTCGCTGTTTGTATCGGATAACAAACCGCTGGCGACGCTGTCGGACGTGGCGCAACAGATTCACCGCCTAGACCACTCATTCCTGGCCTCCAGCATGCTCAACGTGACGCCCAATTTTGCCCTGCTTGCCGCCCCGGAAGACCCGGCACATGCAGACGATGTCAAGCCGGAACACATCGACGCCCTCTTGACGCTGGCAAGGCAGCACTATGACTTCATCGTGCTCGACGTCGGCCGCGGGCTGGACGCCGTCAGCGTGCGCGCGCTGGACCAGGCCGACATGATTTTTCCGGTGCTGCAGACCACCTTGCCTTACGTGCGAGACGGCAAGCGCCTGCTCGACGTATTTCGTTCGCTCGATTATCACCGCGAGAAAATCTTCCCGGTCGTGAACCGCCATGAGAAGAGCAGCGAGATCAAGCTGCGCGATCTCGAGAACGCATACGGAAGCACTGTTTTCATCACCATCCCCAATCACTACGACGCGGCGGCCGCATCTGTCAATCAGGGCGTGCCGGTCCTGAAGCTGGCCAAGTCCAGCCCGATTTCGAAATCGCTGCAGGATTTCGCCAGGCTCGTCACGGGGCAGTCGGGCAAAGTGCCGCAGGGCTGGTTTTCGCGAATGTTCAAAATCGCCTGATGCCGCTGATTGATCAATAAGACCGTTACCGGAGAAGTCGCCATGGAAGCAGAATTTTTGACACTGAGGGACCGCCTTGGTAGCGGAAATGCCAGCAACGGCACGGCGCCCAGCGGCCAGAATACCGGCGCGGCGGACAACCGCGCCTATCAGCAGCTCAAGCACAGCATTCACCAAACGCTCCTCGACCGGATCGATCTGGAAAGCCTGCAGCGACTGACGCAGGACCAGATCCGCGAAGAACTGCGCCACCTCGTCGAGCGCGTGCTAGAGGAAGAAGCCGTCGTTATCAATGAGATGGAGCGCAAGAACCTGACGCGCGATATCCAGAATGAGATGCTCGGGTTGGGACCATTGGAAACCTTGCTGGCAGATCCTACCGTGTCTGACATCCTGGTCAATACCTACAAGCAGGTCTACGTTGAACGGCGTGGCCGGCTGGAATTGACCGACGTGACGTTCACCAACGACGCGCACCTGATGAAGATCATCGACAAGATCGTCTCGCGGGTGGGACGACGTATCGATGAATCGTGCCCGATGGTCGACGCCAGGCTGCCGGACGGTTCACGTGTCAACGCGATCATTCCGCCGCTGGCGATCGACGGCCCGATCATGTCGATCCGCCGCTTTGCCGCCGAGCCGCTGCGGCTGGCCGACCTGGTGGAATACAAGAGCATGACCGCCGCCATGGGGGAAATCCTGCAGGGTCTGGGCAAGGCGAAAGTCAATATCCTGATCTCCGGCGGCACCGGCAGCGGCAAGACCACCATGCTCAACGTAATCTCGGGCTTCATCAGCACATCCGAACGCATCGTGACTGTGGAAGATGCGGCCGAGCTGCAAATGCAGCAGCCCCATATCGTGCGGCTCGAAACCAGACCGCCGAATATCGAAGGCAAGGGGGAAGTGACCCAGCGCGCGCTGGTACGCAATGCGCTGCGCATGCGGCCGGACCGCATCATCCTCGGCGAGGTGCGCGGCGGCGAAGCGCTCGACATGCTGCAGGCGATGAACACTGGTCACGAAGGGTCGATGGCGACGATCCACGCCAACACCCCGCGCGACGCGCTGATCCGGCTGGAAAACATGATCAGCATGGCGGCGTCCAGCCTTCCCAGCAAGGCGATGCGCCAGCAGATCAGTTCGGCGATCGGGGTGGTGTTGCAGGTGGCGAGGCTGAGCGACGGCAAGCGCAAAGTGCTGTCGGTTCAGGAGATTACCGGAATGGAGGGCGACGTCATCACCATGCAGGAGATCTATCAGTTCAAACAGACCGGACTGGACGAACAGGGCAACGTAATTGGTCACTTCTGCGCGACCGGGGTGCGGCCGCGTTTCATCGATCGAATGCGAGCGTTTGGCATCGAGATTTCCGAAACCTTGTTCGATCCCACTCGTCACTATCACTAGGACCGCCATGGACACTCTCTACTACATCTTCGGCACCTTGATTTTCATCGCGGTGGTCCTGCTGATCGAGGGCGCTTATCTGACCTGGAACTCGTCGAAGGGGCCGGAAGCCGAGCGCATCGCGCGCCGCCTGCGCGTCATGTCCGCCGGCCACCACGGCGGGGAGCAGAACAACTCGATCATCAAGAAGCGGCTGCTCAGCAACACACCCGGGGTCCAACGATTCCTGCTGCAGATTCCGCGCATCAGCGCCTTGGACCGATTTCTGTTGCAATCCGGAAAATCATGGAGCGTCGCCGAATTCCTGGCGATCACCCTGGCGGCATTCCTGGTCACCTATTTTGCCGCCGGTTACCTTGCCCTGCCATTGCTCCTGCGCGTCGGACTTGCGATTGCGGCCGCTACCCTGCCCTATCAGCTGGTCAAAAGTGCGACCGGCAAACGACTGCATCGCATTGGGGAGCAATTGCCCGATGCTCTCGATCTGATGAGCCGCGCCTTGCGTGCCGGGCATGCTTTCCCGACCGCATTGAAGATGGTCGGCGACGAGATGAACGATCCCTTGGCCAGCGAATTCCGCGCCGCATTCGAGGAAGTCAATTTCGGTATCTCCATGGGGGATGCATTGATGAACCTGGCGACGCGCGTGCCCTCCACCGACCTGCGCTATTTCGTCATCGCGGTGATGATCCAGCGCGAAACGGGAGGCAATCTTTCCGAACTGCTCGACAGCATCAGCGCGATTATCCGGGATCGGATCAAGCTGCTTGGCCAGGTGCGCGTGTTGTCCGCCGAAGGCAGGATGTCGGCCTGGGTGCTGGGCTTGTTGCCATTTGGCGCGGGGGCGATGATCCAGCTCACCAATCCGAAATTCCTGGAGGTAATGTTTACCGATCCCGCAGGGCAAAAAATGCTGATGGCTGCCGGCGCACTGATGTTTTTCGGCGTTCTTGCGATGCGCAAGATCATCCGGATTCGGGTATAGGAGCGAAGTGTCATGAACATCCTTCAACTTGCATTTTTGGGTACGGTATTCCTGGTGGTGTTTGGCGGTGCAATGCTCGCGCTGCGACGGTTCGCGGTCAAGCCCGTGCAGGGGCGCCTCGACACGATCGGTACGCGGGCCGCGACCAGCACGAATGGCGACTCCAACCAATGGGTGACACGCATCATCAGGCTGACCGGGCCGCTGGCGAAGCTCTCCGTCCCCAACGAAGGCTGGGAAAACTCGGTCATGCGCACGCGCTTCATGAATGCCGGGTTCCGCAGGTCCTCCGCGCCAGTGCTCTACTTCACCGCCAAGACTGCCCTTGCCGTTGGCCTGCCGATAGTAATTTTTGGCGCGCTCAGCATGTCCAGCACCAGATTCAGCTCCAACACCCTGCTGTTCTGGCTGTTGTGCGCAGCTGCGTTCGGCTACTACCTGCCCAATATCCTCTTGAAGAACATCATTGCGCGCCGGCAGCGTGAGCTGTTCGAGAGCTTCCCGGACGCGCTCGACCTGATGACGGTATGCGTCGAAGCGGGACTGGCAATGGACGCTGCGCTGGCCCGTGTTGCCGGCGAAATCAGCCTCAAGAGCCGGGTGCTGAGCGAAGAGCTGAGCCTGGTCACGCTGGAACTGCGCGCCGGCAGCACGAAGGAAAAGGCGCTGCGCGGCCTGGCCATGCGCACAGGCGTGGAGGATGTCGATGCCCTGGTCGCGATGCTGATCCAGAGCGAGCGTTTCGGCACCAGCATTGCCGCGTCGCTGCGCGTGCAGTCCGACCAGTTGCGCACCAAGCGGCGCCAGCGCGCCGAGGAAGCTGCCGCGAAGATCGCGCTCAAGCTCCTGTTTCCGCTGATCTTCTTCATCTTCCCCTCGCTGCTTGTCGTGTTGATGGGACCGGCATTCATCCAGATCTACCGCGTTCTGCTACCCACCATGGGCGGCGCCAATTGAAAGGGATTGCAATCATGATTACCTTACGTCCAATCGCGTCCGCCGTGCTCGGCGCCTGTCTGCTGCAGGCGTGCGGTACGCCGCCGCTGCGCCAGGAAATGCTGGTTCAGCCAGCGTCGCAGGTGCGCCACTCGGCCAATCAGAGTGCAATCAGCTACTACCAGGTAGGGCGCTATCACCAGGAGCGCGGCGACCTGGAGCTCGCCCTGATGGCCTACACGTATTCGATCGCTCGAGATGGACGGCAGCTCGAGGCCCGCAGTGCCGCCGCCGCCATCCATGCCCAGCAGGGTCGGCTGGACCAGGCCAAGGCTATGTTGCTCGCAGTCGTCGCAGACTACCCGAACGTCGCGCTGCCATACAACAATCTCGGCTACGTGTATTACCTGCAGGGCGACTACAGCGCTTCGGCTGAGATGTTGCGCAAGGCGCTGGCACTGGAAGGCGGCAACGATCGCGCGCGCAACAACCTGCGGCTGACCGAGGCCGCAATGGCGCGTCCGGCCGGCGCCGCCCCACCGGGCACGAGCCCGTCGCGCGCCGCGCTGGTCGAATCGACCGTACCGGCTGCAGCGCCGCCGGCTGTTGCGGCCACGCCAACGCCGCCACCGGTCAGCGCCATGGAACTGGTCGAACTAGGGCCGAATATGTTCGAACTCAAGCGCAGGACTGCGCCGCTGGCCGCCGCATTCGCGCCATTGCTGTCAGCGGCGCCGGCGCCCGTTCCAGTGCCTCCGTCTGCGCCCGCGGCCGCGGCCGCGCCGGCACCGGACACGTCTGCGCGGGTCGAAATCGCCAACGGCAATGGCGTTACCGGCATGGCGAGGCGGATTAAGCAGGTGCTGGGGCGCCAGGGAATCCTGGTAAGCCGACTCACCAATGCCCGTCCATTTCGGCAGGTAGAAACCATCATCGAATATCGCGAGGGCCATGCGCAGCATGCGGAACAGTTGCGTGACGCCTTGCGTGGCCATGCAGTGCTGGTCGCCGCATCCAATCTGCCTGCGTTGGCGGACGTACGGCTGGTATTGGGCAAGGACGCGACGGTTCACCTTGCGTGGCTCGAAAGCGACTCCGGCGCGCCGCCGCTGACTGCATTCGCGATGTCTGTCCCGCAACTCGAATTCCCATTATAAAAAACCGCAAGGGAGAGAACATGTTCCAGCATATCCGCCGCGCAATTACCTGGCTGGCCGCCATCATCCTGATTGCAACACTCGCCTCCTGCGGTGGCAGCACGGCTAGCGGTCAATGCGAGGTCCTCGATCCAGGCCGCAGTTCCAGCCTGCCTAACTGCACAGTGAGCACCGTGCCGGGCTCCCAGGCAGCGGCCCCTACCCTCACACTCAGCCTGACCGATGCAGCCGGCGCCACCGTCGCGACGTTGACGCCGCAGCGCAGCGGCGTCTTACAGGCCATGCTCAAGGACGCGCGCGGCAATCCGGTGTCCGGCGTCGCGGTAGTCTTCAGCACCAACGATAAGACGGCAACCCTGGTGCCCGCGTCAGGTAGCGCCTTGACCGATACGGCCGGGGTTGCGCGCATTGGTATCGCAGCCGGCACCCAGGCCGGCGGCTTTTCTGTCACCGCCGGCGCCGCTGTCAACGGAACCAGCGTTAGCGCCACCATCGGCTACGCCGTCAGCTTCCCGACCCTGACACTGAGTGCTCTGACGGTTGCTCCCTCGCCATTGTCAGCCGGCGGAACAGCCAGCCTTGCGGTCACAGTGATGGACGGCACGCAGCCCTTCGCCCCGGCGCAGTCGGTCAGCTTCACTTCGCCCTGCGCCGCGGCCGGTAAGGCCACGATCAGTTCGCCCGTGACCACCGTAGGTGGGGTGGCAAGCACTTCCTACATCGACAAGGGATGCGGCGCAGCCGATACGATCACCGCTACCACCAGCCTCGGCGGAGTCAGCACGCTTCTGAGCGGAGTGCTCAATGTGCTGCCAGCGAGCGCCGGGCAGCTTGTCTTCATATCGGCACAACCTCTCAACATTGCGCTCAAGGGCACGGGCGGCCCTGGCCGCCAGGAGTCTTCGGTAGTGACATTCAAGGTGCTGGACAAGAGCGGCAATCCCGTCGCGGGTGCCGCCGTACGCTTTTCGCTGTCGGGAGCGAGCGGGACCGGTGGAGTGACGTTGGGCGCCGCGCTAGGATCTTCGGGCGCCGACGGTACTGTCTCCACAGTCGTGTACGCCGGGACGGTGAACACGCCGATCCGCATCATTGCTACCATCGATGGCTCAAATCCCACCGTGACGAGCGTGTCCGACCAGTTGGTGGTATCGACTGGCGTGGCTGATCAGAACAGCTTCTCGCTTAGCACGGAAATTTACAATGTTGAAGGCGCCAGCCATGACGGCTGCAACCTCCCGGTTGGCTCCAGGATCCGGGTCAGCCTCGCCGACCACTTCCATAACCCGGTGCCAAATGGCACGGCGGTTAGTTTTACCGCTGAGGGCGGCTCGATCGAAGCATCCTGCCTGACCGGCTCGGGCGTCGTCGGCGCTGCCCCGACTGGAGCGTGCAGTGTGAACTTCTGCGCATCGAACCCGCGTGTGGGTGATGGCCGCCTGACGATCCTGGCGTATGCACTGGGGGAGGAAAGTTATACCGATGATCTGGCAATTACCAATACCGTCAACCGCTACGACCAGGGCGAACAATTCGCCGACCTGTGCGAGCCGTTCCGGAACGATGCCGCGATCAGCGATGCGCAGGCCAACAGCACGCTGAAGGACAGCAGGACATCGGCTTGCCCCACCCCTACCGGCACGGACGTTTATATCGACAGCAATGGCGACGGTCGCTACAACGCTACCGGCGATGGAATCTACAATGGCGTGCTGAACGTCGATCCGGCAACCGGCCAAACGCTGGCGAACAACCGCAGCAGCAGCGTCCATGTAAGGGCCTCTCTGGTTCAGGTAATGTCGGGAAGCACGGCCGTAGTCACGCCGTACGGGGCTAGCCGAACGGTCGCGCTGGATCGTTGCGTCGACGGCACGGCATTCGCCAATACCCCGGTCCGCTTCTTGTTGGCGATACGTGACAACAACCCGACGGTGTACGCATCGAATACTGCAGCGGCCCTGGGAATCGATAAGGATCTGCCGGGAAATATCCTGCCTGCGGGCACCAAAATCGAGGTAACTACATCCAATGGGAAGTTGCTATCAACCAATAGCTACATTGTTCCAAACACCAATGAGTCGAATGCCTCCATTTGGACCTACGCGCTAAGCCTTCAAAGCGATGCGATACAAAGCGGTGCCTCCGGTGCAGCGCCGTTAGTTTGCAGCGACGCATCGCACAACGGCGTGCTGACCGTTCGGGTGACGACGCCGCTGGGGATCGTTACCGAGACGAGCTTCAACGTGACCGATTGAAACGCTGGACGACAATCGCAGCTGCGGCCATGCCCTCCGTTGGAAGGACAGCGATGGCCGCAGCCGGGTGCGTGGTGGTGGCGGCGCGACGCACTCAGTCCGGCGACCACGCGTCCTATTCGCGCAGCTGGAAGCGAACCGCGTTGCGGGCCTTTGCCCGCAACGCTTCGATCTCGCGGTCGCGCGGTTCGGCATTGGTGACAAGCGAGGCGATCAGCACGCTCGCCGCGGCCGCCACGTCCTCGATCGCCTTGTCGAAGGCTGCCTGATTCGCCTGCGATGGTTTGGTGAAGCCGCTCAGCTTGCGAACGAACTGCACCGAGGCGGCGCGGATCTCGTCGTCCGTTGCCGGCGGTTCGAAGTTGAACAGGGTCTTGATGTTTCGGCACATGGGAAAACCTGGCGGAAAAGAGAAATGGAATCAACCATCGTCATTGTAAGGCGTCAGCCATCCTGGCTGGCGAATGGCTTGTTTTGTGCTGGCTGAAACTGCCCGCAAGGAAGGCGGGACTGATATTGACCCGCCGGACTGAATCGCCGATTTCCAATTTCCCGTCCAACCTTCGAACGTGAGCGCGCCGCTTCCATCACGCGCTCGCATGCTGTGCCCTGCTCGCTAGGCGGCGCGCCCCCTCATCCCCTGCAAACAAAGCTGCGAACGCCCAAATCGGCGCGTTGGTCGAAATATCGGCGCCGGATTTAACACAGTTGCTTCCTGGACTGTCGCGACTTGTCGGGGATCTTTACATCGCCAAAAATTCGGCGCGCGTCTTCTATGCAATATCAATGAGTTATGCACCTGGCATAGTCTGTGCTCAATACCTATGCACAATCGAAATTAAAAAAAATCGTCTGTCGTTACGAAACATTCCGAAACTAACCAAAGGGAATTTCCATGAAAACGCTACCTTTTTCGATTTTGACCGCCATGGGCGCGCTGCTGACCATTCCAACCCATGCGGCACAGGTAACCACGGGTGCCACGGCCTTTAGCCTTACCAAGAGCGTTACAGATCAAAACGTCGGTGGCGCGACTACCTCGACCAACCAGGTGCTGGGCACCTCCCAGGTCAGCAAATTCGATGCGAGCATGGGGGTTTTGACCGGTGCAACGGTCAATCTCACCAATGGCGTCCACAAACAGACCACCCTGGTCACCGTCCCAACCGCTGGCCAGGGAACGGGTGCTAACACCGACGCCACCGCCAGTGGAGATGGCTCCAGTTCAGTCAAGCTGACGGTCCCGAATGGCGTGTCCAGCGGCATTAGCACCTTGACGGTAACCGACACCTGTGCGGATAAACGCAAGGCTGCTTGCATCGGCACTTCCACCTCCACGCAGGTCAACAGCAGCCTGGTTCTGCCGTCGACCAACCTGGGCGCCTATGTTGGCGCAGGCAGCACCTTCGCTGCCACCCATACGGCCACCTCGATCTCGGCGAACACGACGGCGACCGAATTCACCGGCACCACGCAAACGGAATCGACGGTCGATTGGAGTGGCAACCTGAGCGCAACCTATTCTTACCTGTTGCATTCGGCGCAGTCGTTCAACGGAACGTCGAGCTCGAACGTATTGAACCTGGACTTTGGCACCGTGCACCTGGGCGACTCCGTCGCGAGCCAGGCGTTCTCGATCTTTAACCTGCTGGGTGATCGCGTACGCCTGGGGCTGAGCAGCATCAGCGAGACCGACGCCAGCAACCAGTTTTCCACCAACCTCAGCCTGTTCAACAATCTGGCGGCTGGCGCGCACAACGGCTACAGCGCATCGTTCCTGGCCAGCAGCCTGGGCAGCTTCGGCGCAAGCTACCAGCTCACCTTTACCGACATCGCGCCTGACGTGGCGTTTGCAGCCAACTCGCTCGCTTCCGGTGCGACGATGACGCTGAACCTGTTTGGCAACGTGATTGCGCCCCAAGCCCCTGCAACCGACGTACCCGAGCCCGGCTCGCTGATGCTGCTTGGCCTGGGGGCCGCCGCCATAGGCCTCGCCCGGCAACGTCGCCGGGCTTGACCTGCATTTCCCGGAGCAGCACGCACCTCTATCCGGCACATGAAGCCAGTACGGCTACAGCGTCTACGTGAAGAAAAAGGTTACCTGTTCGCACGTAACCTTTTTCAATTTTTTCGCGTGCCCGGTGATGACTGCAGAATGGGGCCTACACGATGATCCGAGTATTTACAGTCGATGAGCACGAAGTCTTCCGAATCGGGCTCAAGGCGATTTTTGCCGACACATCGGATATCCGGGTGGTGGGCGAAGCCGGGCGGACCGGTGACGCTTTGTCGCTGATCTCGCTCGGTAAATCAGATGTTCTGATCCTGGAGATTTCATCGGTCGGCAGCAAAGGGATGGAACTCATTCGTCAGGCAAGACAAAAATGTCCCCGTGTCGCGGTCCTGGTGCTTACCGCACAAATCGACGAGGAGTACGCCAACCGTGCGCTGAAGGCAGGCGCCACTGGCTTCCTCACCAAGCATTCTTCACCGGCCGAGATCTGTGAAGCCGTACGCAAGGTGGCCAGTGGCCGCGTCCATGTCAGCGATGAAATCGCCGAGCATCTGATGCTGCAGTTGTGCGACCTGCACAAGCAATACGGACATCAGGAACTTTCCACCCGCGAACTCGATGTGTTCCTGCGCCTGGCAGTCGGGAAAGGCTGCACTGAGATCGCCAAAGAATTATCACTAAGCGTCAAGACAATCAGCACCCATAAAGCTCGTATTATGGACAAGCTGCAACTAACATCGACCGCAGAATTGGTCCAGTATGCTATCGCCCATAAACTTGTCGAAGTCTACGTTGTTTGAGCCCTTGCGTTCGCCGATGACGGTGACGCCCGGTTCGCGCCGGTCAGGCCTGGGGTGCGGCCTCATCGAGCGCGCCGCGGATGCCGCTCACGAACGCCTGCACCGCCGCCACCGCGCCCTCCTTCGGCGTGTTCTCCAGCTCCTGGATGATGCGGCTCCCGATCACCACGGCGTCGGCAACGCTGGCCACCGCCTTCGCGGTCGCGCCGTCGCGGATGCCGAAGCCGACGCCGATCGGCAGCTTCACGTGCTCGCGGATCGCCGCCACCCGGCGCGCCACATCGGCCGTGTCGATCGTGCCGGCGCCCGTCACGCCCTTGAGCGACACGTAGTAACTGAAGCCGCTGCCGACCCGCGCCACCTGCGCGATGCGCTCCGGCGTGGACGTCGGGGCCAGCAGGAAGATCAGGTCGAGGTCCGCCGCGCGCATCGCCGCGGCGAACTCCTCGCACTCCTCCGGCGGATAGTCGACGACGATGGCGCCGTCGGCGCCCGCGTCCTTCGCCGCCGCGATGAACGCGTTCGGGCCGATGCGCTCGATCGGGTTGGCGTACCCCATCAGCACCACCGGCGTGTGCTGGTTGGTCTTGCGGAATTCGCGCACGAAGTTGAAGACATCGGGCAGGCCGATGCCGAACTTGAGCGCGCGCTCGCAGGCGCGCTGGATCACCGGCCCTTCGGCCATCGGATCGGAAAACGGCACGCCCAGTTCGAGCACGTCGGCACCGCCCGCGACCAGCGCGTGCATCAGCGGCACCGTCAGTTCGGGACCCGGATCGCCGGCCGTGATGAAGGTCACCAGGCCGGTCTTGTTGTGCGCCTTGAGCGCGGAAAAAGTAGTTTCGATTCTGGACATTATTATGCTTTCGTGTGAGTGGATGGGAACGGGCGTTTCAGCGGTCGGTCAGCTGAAATCGAGCCCCATCCTCTCCGCCACGGTGTGCATGTCCTTGTCGCCGCGGCCCGACAAATTCACCAGGATGATCTGGTCCTTCGGCAGCGTGGCCGCCAGCTTGGTTGCGTAAGCGATCGCGTGCGACGATTCGAGCGC
>JACXTT010003313.1_pt1 | contig 24910 bp, 12 predicted proteins | sample 9270951 | NCBI WGS metagenome assembly JACXTT01 (sample SAMN15532306, study PRJNA645909) | rock metagenome | isolation source: weathered quartz diorite | place: Puerto Rico | collected 2017-06-21
CGTTTCGCCGACATTGTGACGCAACGACTGATCAAGGCAATGCTCTGGGGAAATTCTTCACCTTATTCCGACGACGAACTGTCGGCGATTGCCAGCAACTGTACCGTGAAGGAAGATGCCGCGCGCAAGGTGGAGCGAGAAATGTCGAAGCGGCTGGCCGCGGTGGCGATGAGTCATCGCATCGGGGAGATTTTTAGCGCGATCGTAACCGGGGTTACGCCGCATGGGACATTTGTCCGTGTGGTGCAGCCACACATCGAGGGTCTGCTGGTCCAGGCCCAAGGAGTCGATGTGGGAGACAGATTGCGGGTGAAGCTTACTCGGACGGAGGTGGAACGAGGATATATAGATTTTGCGAGGGCATAGGGTGGGGCGAGTGGAAAACTCGGGCAGCATGGCAACACTCAGGCTCACATTCTTATGATGGGCCGATTTGGGTCAAGGCGGTGTTCGGATAGTAGTGGGCAAGGATCTCACGAAAACTGGCGGCGTCTTGCGCCATGGCTTTCGCTCCGCGCTGGCACAGACCGATGCCATGGCCCTCACCGACACCCTCCAGAACGACGCCCTCAGCGGTGGTCCGCATGGCGAAGTTGTTGCTGGGCACAGCACCCCAGCCCAGGTGACGATCGACGACGAGCCGGGAAGCCTCTCTCATCTCCTCTAAACCAACTGCGTCGGCCTGAGAAAGGTAGCGGATCCAGCGCGGGGGACTGCGGCGACAATAATCGCAGACCACCGCGTAGTACGGATACGCCCGGTGGGTCATGCCAACCTCCTCAGGGGTGTGAGTGCGTCCTCCGCAACTGCGGGTGAACATGGCGGCGACAGGCTGGCCGCGATATGAAAGAACCAGACCGCGAGTGGCGAGTGTGGCCCGAAAAGCGCTGCTGGAGGGTGCAGGAGGCTCGCGCAGGAACTGGCAGTGAGTGGTGTCACAGAAATCAAAATCACGATGGCGATCACGCGCGGCAACCAAATAGGAGCGGGTAGCAACAGACTGTGCCTTCAAGGCTTCCAAGGGAGCGTCCGCGTCGCTTTCGGCGGCCACGACCGAGGCCACAGCGGCCTCAAGGTCCATGCTGACAATTGGAATCAGAGTGTCCGACACAACCTTCACGTCGAGCACGCCACGATAATGGCGGCTAATCTTTCCAGGGACAGCAAGCAAGAAAGTGCCTGCGCTACCACTACGGCCAGCAACGTGAATCGCAGATGCCCGCACCGACTGATCGCGAAATTGCACGACGATACCCTCCCCAGACGCCGTAATATTCACCCCCTCCTGACCGGAACTTCGTTCCAACATGAAGGTGTTCTTGCCGGCCTGGACGACGAGCCCCAGCGCCGGCGTAGCTTTCAAGACGAGTTGACGCGGGTGGAACAAACCGAGCACACCGATGTGAACCTCTTGTGCGGACAGGCCCCGCGCCAGTACTACCACGCACAGGAGCGCTTTGCATTTGAAAAGCAATCGAATTTCTCCTGCCCACCGTCAGCGTATTCCATCACAAAGGTCGCAAGAAGAGTCCGCTCACTCCTCGATGCGACTTAACATCTTTCCGGCAGTCATGGCGGCGCTGGAGCCTGGGACGCCGTGCACACGAACCAGAAGCACAAGTTGCGGTTGCGTGGCTGGGAGCAATGCGACAACAAAACCGTCGCCTGGAGCGTGGACGAGATGCGTGCACGCCGCAGTCCCGGTTTTTACCAGAGCCGTCGAGCGTTGCAAGGCACGGTCGACTTCCAACCCCGTCCCCTGCCTCGCCGATTGCGCCATGCCTTCGATGACTTCCTTGGCACCGGGCAGGCCGCGACTGCGGTTTAGTTCTACGTAGGCGCGTGCCATGCGCAGGGGAGAAATGAGCCAACGATTGCCCACACCGATCAAATCCGGACCTGCCAGTTGCGGCGCAGGTGGATCCAGGCCGAATCGGGTGGTGGCGGAAACGACATCGGCGCTGGTCATGTCTGCGGTGAGAAGGCGGAAGTAGGCGTTGCACGATTTGGCAATGGCCGACACGATGCCGATTTCACCGTGGCCGCGAGGCCGCCAGCAGCCTGCGATCTCACCCTTGCACTGGTGAATGGGGTAGCGCGACTGATGTGTATCGCTGTAAGCCAGGGCCACGAAAGGTTTGATCAGAGAACCCATTGGGATCGGCTGATCGGGGTCGTCCCAATGCGAGGCCAGCAAGGCGCCTGTCCCGGCATCCAGCAGGAGAAATGAGAGGTTGCCACGTTGGAACTCGCGACTTAGACGTTGAGCGGCTCCTTGTGCATATAGCGAGTTGGCAGAACTTCCGGTTTCCATCAAATCCGGGATCTCTCTACCTGCTGCAGCGGTGACAAACAGATTCATCACCAGACAGCACGCCACAGCCTTGAGCGCAAGATTGATTCGTGCGAGTTCGGGTTTTTCTATTGAGACCACTTGTAGGTCACCGTTTGCATTACTTTATCGCCAGCCTCGTGAACTACAACTCTTTCCGACGACACAGCAGCCAGCGCTGAGCTCAGGCTGGCGAGATTTCTGGAAACAAATGGGGGAGTTCGGTCTACACCCTCACTGTCCGCTGAGACCATCTCAGAACGATCTGCGTCAGGACGATCGAGAGTGGCGGTGAGACGGAACAAGTTTTCCCTTTGGCTGTGGTGGTCGAAACCCGCCACGAATACCGCCGGCTTCATTTCTAGTTTCCGATTCAGATTCGCCAGCAGGCTGCGGATCAAGGCAGAGTCATCGGAGATAATCAGATATTTTCCACGGGTTGCTGCCCGCAACGGGTAGAGACCGTCAAGTTCGTAGTATCCGTCGACTTGACGCCAGCCCATCCCCAGATCTTGGGTTGTGAGACCGGGCTGGACAAAACCGGTAAGCGCTCTCCGCACGGAGAGATCGCTCCAGTCCGCGCCTCCCACCAGGGCTACCGCCGAATGAATGCTTATGAATACGCCGCTGGCGGCCGGTTCGGTCGATTGCACTTCAAGAACCGCACGCACCGAGTTGTCGCGCAGCAAATCCTTCAGAGGGGATAAGCCTCCGGAGCCAGAGGCGGACGGCGCAGGAGGCTCGTCAATTCGCGTTTCCAGATCGAGGCCGCCGCCCGGCTCGCCCGGCGGCACCGGAGCTGGTGGGGCGAGCTGTCCCATTCGCACTGGCCCGAGGCGCGGGGCCAGAAGCTTGCTCTCCAGCGGTTCCACACAAACATCCAAGGACGGACATGCTTTCGCTTCATAGAATCCGGCATTGTCGGGAACGAGACGAAGAAGGTCCGACACATCAGCGGGCTCCAGCGCGGACGTTGCGCTATCGGCTGCCTTTTTCAGCAGGACTCTTTCTTCGCGATATTCCTCAGAGTCGCGGAACAGGTCGGAAATAGCGGAGGCGTACTGTTTCATGGTGGTGACGTTTTGCTGCACCCAGTAGAAGTGGAAGTAGGGGCTGGGGACGATCTTTTCGAGATTCAAGACCATCCGTAGATCGCCCGCCTCGCCCGCGGCGGCTACCGATTGCGACCACCAGGGCTCGGATTCGATGCTGTGTGCTTCGAGGTCCGGATTCGTGCTTCCGGCCATTCGTTGCAGCGCACCGGCCAGCAAATCTTCGCGAGTGGATAGCAGGAGATAGTCTCCGCGGAGGGCGAATGCCACTTCCCTGTCGGATTCAGCTTCACGGCGCAGATAAAAAGTCGTGCCCCCGGCATTGCGGGCTTCAAATTTCGACCTAGTTTGCCAGAGCTGGCTTTGCATCGCACTGTCCGAGGCCACGCGCGTGATGTACAGGAACTGCAGTTTTCCGATGTCATAGAGGGCGAGTGCGCTCTGATTTCCAGCCATCTGGCCCACGAAGTCCATATCCGGTGGGAGGCCGGCGGCGGCGGCAAACTGGTTGCCAGCCTCCCGCAAGCGGAGAAACAGACGTGAGCGGGAAAACACCTGATAATTGTCACTACGAAGCCATTTCTGTTTCTGCGGCGCGCGGTTCCAATCGGTAAGGAGGGAGGAGAAATCCTTGGCTTGAAGATACAAGAGCGCGCCTGAAGGGAAAGATTTCGACAAACGCGGTGCGGCGGGAGACGCCGCCTGATGGGCGGCCCGACCCATGCCAAGGGCGAGGACCGCGATTAGGAAGGCCGCGCAGAAGGCTAGAGTCTTGTTTCTTGTCACGAGCTTTTCCGTCGCGAACGGTGTTGACATAAACCTGACGGTTATTTCCATGATGCTCATGGCTTGACGCCCCCTTTCGTCACTGCATGGGCTGACGGCTCGGTGCGAGCCAGCAACCTGGGACGAACCAGACGGTCCTGCTCGAGTGCTTCATGCAGGATGGGCTGGCGAGCTTGGTTGAGACGGCGGCGGCGCAACTGGAGGCGCACAGCAGCGAGCCTGGCGCCGATCTGCTGACGTCGAGCCGGAGTTTCCTCCAGCCTGCGCGCGTTCTGCAGATAGGGCAGCGCCTCATCCATGCGGTCTGTCCGGATCAAGACTTCAGCGAGAACCAAAGAGACCTGGGACGGTTGCGCGGTGTCAACTCGTAGCGAAGAAGGCAGAGAAGCAGAATGGGCATCGTCCTCTTCACCGCCTCTTCCTGGAGTCACGCTATCCTCCTCGGCGAAACCGACGCGGGTAAAGCGGTTGCGGGATGACCGGGTGAGAAGCGGTTCGATCACGCCACGCGCAAACTCATCGGATCGGGCGGCGGCCAGCGCGAGGAACAGCGGGACCCGGGCGTCGTCCCGAAGGGGTGTATCCGCGAGGGCGTTGCCCAGCAGTTGGACCTTCCCGCGTAGATCAGCCACGCCCAGCGCAGCTCTAAGCCGCGCGCTGTACAGGAAAGGCTGGTCGGCGGCGAGGGCAGAGATCACGCGGCGGGAGGCGAGCAGGCTCAGCTCTTTGCTGCCGCATTCAACCGCTGGATGTAACGGAGGAAATTGAATACTGGCCAGGCTTAGAGCTGCTTGCGTCCTTACGGCATACGGAACGTCGGGGTTTGAGGCGATGGAGGCGACTGTATCCTGCGCCGGGCCCTCATTCTTGCCGGACGCAAGCTCGGCTTTCGCCAGCCGCAGCCGATTGGCGGCGTCCCACGGGGCGGACTGCACAAGCGCCTGGAGAAACTCGACGGCGTCCGCGTTATGGCCCATCTTCTCGAGGAGAGCCGACGCTGGGTCGAGATTTTCAAAAGGATTGCCTACGACGGCCACCAGGCGCCGCAGCAACTCAATAGCGGCAGGTGTGTCGCCGGCCGCAAGGCGAATCTCTGCCAGGCCGAGAAAGTTCGCCGCCACCAGTTGGTGGTCGTCAAGCTCGCGCGAAAAGGCGAATTCCAACACTTTGCGGGCCGACGCCCGATCTCCAGAATCAAGCAGGCGACGGGAGGCATCACGGAGGATTTCGGAGGATGGCGCGGACTCGGGCGCAGCGCGGTATCGGTCGATGGCCAAATCGAGATTGCCAAGCCGCGCGGCAACCTGCAATTCCAGAGGTACGAGCGCAGGGGCCTCTGCCTCGCGCACCTCTTTCGGTAGCGACGAAATCGTCTCGCCTGCCGAAGCATACTGCATGGTCAAAACCAGGTACTTGACCCATCGAACCTGCCAGGAACGAAGGTTCTGTTCTGCAGCATCCTTCTCCAATCCCTGCAGATTCGAGACTGCTTCTTGCTTTAGCTGTAGAACGCGCTGATAGAGGGGCGCACGTTGCGCTGGGGGAATCCATGGCGCCTCGATGACGTCGGCGAGCACGGCCGCCGGATCGTGCGCTGCCGAGGTCAGCTCAAGCAGCCAGAGTGTCGCGGCTGTTGGATTGCCGAGCGCGACGTAGGCGCTCTGCAGTGGAGGGTTGGAACGATAGTTGCCATTGTGGCGGAGATACGCGCGGAGAAGCGCGTCAGTATCAGGCTTGAGGTCAGCGAACATTCGATGGGCGCGTAGGTGATCACAAATATGAGCAAAGTCTGTCCAGAAGTTTTCGGGTACCCGCGAGCTGTTCACTTGCTGCAGCAGGATCGTGAGAGCCTGTTTCCACTCGGTGATGGCTTCGGCGCGGGCGTTTTGTCGGACAAACGCCCCGGCCAAACGGTCGTGAAGATCAGCCCGGCCGGGCGCCAATTCCAGCGCACGCCGATAGTCCGCAATGGCCTGGGCGGTGTCTCCCTTGTCCAGGTAGTAGTCGGCCACTGACAGGTAGCCGGAGAAACTGGCTGGACTCTGCTCCAGCACGGCGGGAATGAAATCCTCGGGGTCGGATTGCCTCGTGACGCTGAGGTATTCGCCGTAGCGCGATCCATAGTAGAACCAGATATTGCCGGCGAGTTGTTGTCCGCGGTCGATCGGTTTGGCCATACGTTCGGCGATCGTATTGTCGCCGAGCGCAGCCAGGAAGGCCTCATTCACGTCTGCGGTTGGCTCGGCAAAGTAAAGTCCTGCAAGTGCGTCATAGGATCTGGACCATACCGGGGGTCGCGCCCGGCCGCGGGATGAAACCAGGGCATGGACCAACCCGGCATCGCCGTTGGCGACGATATAGTCCGCAGCTTGCTGTCCCCAGGTGTCCCAGTTCGCCGCCCTCTGGACGAGAGCTTGCGGACGCCGGGCCAACATGAGCTGGAAGAGCCGTTGCTGCGCATCGCCACCTATGTAGGCGGGAGGAATCGCGGCCAAGACGCGTAACTCATTATCTGGATCACTCGCAGAGCGATAGGCATCGGCCGCGGCAATCCAAATGGAGTAGCGCTGACCGGGCACATCGTGTTGGGCAAGCTGCTCCAACTGCGAAGCCAGGTCGGCAAACTTCAGGCGGCGGCGTTGTAGGTCGACCAAGGGTTGCATGTTCGCAAGCTGAAGCGCGGAGGCTTCCTCCTGCATCATTAGTTCAAAACGCCAGCGCGCTTCCAGTTCCGCCAAGCCTGCACTTTGCGCAAGGGGGATGGCAAAACTATCGACATCGGAGAGATTCATGGCGGCTCGTTTGGATTCGGCAAAGCTGGCGAAGGCGGATTTTTCTTCCGGGGTAAAGTAAGCCGCCACCGTGTTGCCCATTTCAATCAGGGCAGAGCGCATCCCTTCGCGAGCGGTGCGCTCGCGGATTTCCTGGGCTCTCTCACGCCATTCTTTGTCGGTGATCGCGGCGATGCCCTGCTTCGCGATCTGCTCCTTGATCACGGGTAGAGCCGACGTCGCATCAGTCAATGCGCCTTGCAGTGTGGTGTAGGCCTTCTCCTGCTGACGAAGGTGGGTCATGATGCGAACATAGAGCCTTACGCCCGGATGCTGCGCGGCGGTGGGCAGAAGGTCGTCGCCGGCGGAGGCCACCCCCCGCTCGGCGAAAGTTCTCGCCTGGGTCAACAGTCCCCATGATTCCAGACGGCGCGCAACCTCGAAGTACTTGCCTGACGTCTCAGGAGCTCCATCAATCAGGGCGGTTTTGAGCGCGGCAACAACCGACTCGGCTCGGCCTTGGCGGGCCCTGACTTCGGCAACTTTTTCCATCCATTTGGGATCTTTGAAAGCCAGTTGGTAGATCCGTTCGTAGTCGGCGGCGGCGTCATCAAAACGCATCAGGCGCTCTTCCAAGCCGGCACGGGCAGCCTGTAGGTCAACGCGATCAGGGCGGATGGCAATCGCCATGCCATAGCTTTCGATGGCGGCAGGGTATTTTTCTAGGGTGGTCTGTATCTGGGCTAGAACCATCGGCCAACGATAATCACGGGGTGACTGGGAGGCAGTCTTAGTGTAGAAATCGGCCAACGGTTGCTGGCGCTGGTGGCGCAAGGCGTAAAGAGCAGCCTCGATCACAAGGCTCGAGTCTTCAGGAAAGTTGTTGATGAGCTCGATGTACTGGTCGATGACGCCAGCATCGTCCTTCATGCGGTGGAGAGCGGGAATCAAGCCCCGGCGCAGTGTGGCGATCCTGGTCTTACGCTCATCGCTCGGAATCTTGGCGGTGCGGAGCAGCGTGATCTGATCGAGATAGAACTGCCGCAGGCCCTGATCATCGCCCGACTGCGCGTAGGTATCAGCCATGGCGGCCAGATACTGACCATCGTAAGGCGAAGAAACGAGAAGCTGGGTCAGAAGTTCCCTGGCCTGCTGGTATTGCCTGGCTTCGGTGGACTTGCGAGCCGCCTCGAAGATAAATTGCTTGCCCAGGTCCGGATAGGAGTCTCTGGAGGCCTGCAGCAGGACTGTGATTGCCTGGGGATAAGACTTTGCGCGCCAGTAGAAATCGACCGTGGAGCGTACAACTCCCAAGAGCTTGGGATTTTCCCGGTAAAGCGCCTCGGTTTGCCGCTGCGCCGCCTGGAGATCGTTGTGATTTTCATAGAGCAGGACTAACCGGTAACGCAAGCGCAGGCGATTTACCGGATCGATGGTGAGAGCGGCCTGTCTTTCGAGGGCGTGCTGGCGAGCTCTTTCGAGCGATTTTTGTTCGGCGAGGGACTCTAGCTCTTCCGCCGTCTGAATCGACGCTGTGCTGCCGGCCACCGCATCAAGAAAAGTTTCCATTTCCGGCTTTCGGTCTTGCGCTTCCAACGCTCGTACTCGCAGGTAAACCGCGGGCATCGGAGGGTTGGGAGATGCCACCAATTTGGCGGTTTCGTGATCGATCAGGTCGCGCAGTTTGGGCCTGCGTGCCAGGTTCAGTAGCCGGAGATCGGCAGACGAATTTGCCCCTCCCGCCAGCGCACCTTTTATGTATTCGGAGACGGCGTGCGGATAGTCCCGTCGGTTTTCGTAGATCGCACCAGCCTCGTAGCTATAGAGATTGTCGTCGCCGAGGTTTTGGCGGCCTTCGGTCAGCACACGCAGAGCCATGTCGAAGTCGAAATAGTCCCAATAGATACTGGCCGCTTCCAGGTACCCACCGGGTTGGCCGGGAACAACCGTGGGAATGCGGTTCCAGTACGGAGCGGCCTTACGGAACAGGTCGCGGTCAGCGTAGATGTCGCCGATCCGCGCCATGATCTGCGTGTTGCCCGGGCTCGCCTGCAGCAGGTTGCCTTCGATCTTCACGGCTGCGTCGGTCTGGCTGGGATCGAACCAGGCGAGCGAGCGATCCACGGCAGAGGCAGCGCTGGCGGTCTCGAAGTTGGCCGGATATTCGGCGGCGAGCGCGTTGAGCACGGGCGCGCAGTCTTCAAAATGTGACTGCCACAGCCCTGCCTGAGCAAGAAATTCCCCGGCAGCGGGATTAGCGCGGACAAGCTCCTGCCACTGGTTCTGGGTGGCCAGAGGAACATCCTGCCGCAGAGCATTTGTTTCCGACTCCAGCTGGCGGTTGCGCGAGAGGAACTCGAAGAACAGGTTGCGAAGGTCTGTTTCTTCAAACCAGTGCTGGCGAAGCAGCGCCTGCCAAGCCGCGTCGTCGTAGGTATGCGAGTTGTGATATGCACCCAGCAAATTGCGCACAAACACCGGGTTGTGGGGAAATCGCTTGTGGGCGAACTGGTTCAGGCGCAGATACATGGCCGGGCTGCCGCCGTAGCCGACGGTTGCGAAGTAGCGCTCCAAAGCGGTGCCGCTGAAGGTCTTGACCGCCTCTTGGGTGAGAATCTCAAACTCAGCATTCCTTTCCTGGCGCAGATAAAAGCGAGCCAACTTGTCGTACCAGGAATGATCCGGAAAGCGCTGCATGGCGCGGCGGTAAACTTCCTCCTGCTCCGCGCCCAAGCGGTTCTGTTGCAGAAACACGGCCAGGCGTTCGTAGAGACCGGGATCGTCTGGATTGCGATCGATCTCACGCCGCAAGACGGCCAGTGCGGCTGGGATTTCCTTTGACTGCACTAGACGCGCAAGGTATCTCTCAAGGACGCTTGAGTATTCGGGGGACCGGGCCCCCGCGGCGGTTGTCGCCGCGGCTTGGCTCAGATGGAGAGCCTCTCCGCCTGAGCGAGCCAGAGAAACCTCCCTGGCTGCCGATTCGCTTTCCGCGCTGTCGGCCTGATCCTCAAATACGCCAGTTGCATCCACGGCAGAGCCCTCCAGCGCAGCCAGGTTTTTCCCCAGCGGAACTCTCTGCGCTTGAGCGGCGAGCTCTTGCAGGACGGAATCGTAGATAGCGAATTCTTCTTGAGTCTTACCGCTGCGCGCGTAAGCGTCGGCCATTAACAAGGCTATGTCGGTACGTTGCGGGGCCCGAGGAAAGGCGCCCAGAAATTCGCGGCCTCCACGAATGACAGCTTCCTTTTCCCCGGTACCGGCGTAGAAGTCCAGCAGCCTGGCATGCAACTCGGAACGTCTGGAGGAGTTGGGAAAATTCGCGTCCAGCAGAGCCAACAGTTGCGCCGCACGCGAGCGGTGAAAATATGGGATGGCGCGTTGCTGTTCCTCGGAGAATCTGGTGGCCGGAACGGTCGTGTTCAAGATCAAAGACAGGATGCCATTCAGATAGCCGGGACCGTCGTCCATGGTGGCAATGTCCCGGTACAAGGAAAGTTCTCCGCTGCCGAATTGGATCGAACTTTCGGGAGCGGTGAGCAGCAGGTTGGTAAGGCCGACCAGCGCCCGATCCTGTGCGTCGGCAACGCCTTTGCTGTTGTAAAGCGCGAAGTAGTATCGAGCCGACTCAGGATAGGCATGAATGTCTTCCAGCAGACGGGCACAGACGTATAAGTCCTGCGCGGGCCAGTCCGATTTGGCAGCTTCCTTGTGCAAGCGGAAGTCGGTGACCGTTTTCTGGGCGGCGTCAAATTTGCCCTGCTGCTGGTAGTAATAAAAGACACGAGCCATCGCGTTCAGGTCTTCGGGGTTGGCTGCCAGGGCGGCGCGAGCCTGATCAAGAAACTTGCGCAAGCTTTGCGTTTGAGTGAGCAAGTCAAAATAGCTCTTGACCAGTTCGGGAGCCCACAGCGGCTGGAAACTCCGCTCGTACACCGATAGTCCCTGCTGGATGGATCCCTGACGGTATTCGACGATGGCTTTTGCCTTCACCGGAAAGATTTCGTCGTCAGGAAATTTTCGGCTGTAGTCCGCCGCCAGTTGTCCCGCGGCAGCATAATCTTTTTGCGAGATCAGAAAGTCCAGAAAGCGTGGATAGAGCGATCGCTCCTGGGGGTAGCGAACCAACCAGGCGCGGTACTGCGCGATCGACAAATCCTTTCCCAGGCCCTGGTCCTGAATAATGCTGAAGATTCGTTCGAACGCCTGCCAGGATTGCTGTTGCCGCGGAGCGGTTAATTCTTCGGACGGCGGCGCGGGCGCATTCGCGACGATTGCCAGAGCCTTGATTTCGTCCAAGGGACGAAGCCGGCGGCGATAAAACCCGGCCAGGGCCAACTGAGCAGCGGCCTTGGTGGTGGCAGTTTCGGCATAGGTTTTCCAGTCGGACTCGGCTGCCGTGAAGTCGAGCTGTTGCTCTTCTTCAAGCGCGCGCAGAGAATAAAGCTCGACGTTTGTGGGCTGCGATTTAATGAGTTCGCTCAGCGCAGGGGTGGTTTCGGAAGGCGGTCTGCGGAATTGAACCTCACCGCCAGGCAGAGACATCGCCCGGAACAGAGCTGCCTCAATGGGGCTACCCGCCTCGAGATTGCGAGTCCACGACGGCAGGGCGCCACTGGCACAAATCATCCACCCGGCCACGGCGACGAACGCTGCAATTTCGCAAACCTGTACGAGGCGATTGCCCACGGCGTTAGGGGAGGATTTCAATCTGCACCTCCTGGGCTGCGATGTTGTGGGCGATGTCTTCAGCGGTTACCGTCAGCTTGTACAACCCCGGTATGGTCTGCCCGGGGATGAACAACTGTCCGGTATTGATTCCGGCGCGTGCGTTCCAATTGAGGGCAACCGGGGAAACGCCTTCCAGCCTTGCGATCAGTGCGCGCGTGCTTTGCGAAGCGCTGGCCCTAAGATTCAAAACCTCGCCCGGGTGGTAGCGTCTTCTGTCGAGCTCGATTTGCACCACCGGCGGCTTGCTGGCGATCACGAACGTTTTGGATTCGCGATAGGTGTGGCCGAGGCGGTCGCCGAGAACCAGGCGGACGGTGTAGGTTCCGTCCTGCATGTCATCGGGGGCGAGAAAGCGGGTTTGCCACACGTCTTCCCCCGATAGATAGCGCAGTTTTTGCACCAGCCCGAAGGGAAACAGGGCGGTGACGGAACGAATCGATTCGTCGGTTCGGACACGCAGCACGGGGTCGCCGGGACGAATTACGCGCGGGCGCAACAGCGCGCGCGGCACCGCAAGAAACGAAGTGTAGGGTGTGACAAATTTGTATTGGCGCGACAGGCGGATGATCTCGTCGATGATGGCTTGGTCCTCCCCGTCGCGCTGCATCTTTTCCAACAGAGCGTCCACGCGGGCGCGAGCCCACAACCGCGGAAGTTGGGGATGGGTGGGGTCGGTGTGGGGCAAGCCCACCTTCGCGGACATCTCCAGCGCCTCGCCATCGCGCACGCCCCGAACCGAGAAGTCTACGTTCTGTCTCGCGGCCTGGTAACGACCTACCCAGGATGCTAGCGAACCGGCGAACGAGGAATCCTGCAGCGGATAAACTGCGTCCACCGCCGCTTCAGGAGAAACCGACAGTCGCAATGGCCCGAGGGGATTCCGCCCGATTCTTGACAGGAAGGAGTTAAGTTTGAAATCGGCCGGCTCGGTGGACAAAACCTGCTCCATGAATCCGTTTTGGCCAGCCAGCCGGCTGAGCAGGGGTAGGTTGGCATCGTCGCCAACCGCAAAAACATAGGTGCGAGGACGCTGTGGTTCAGGCAGTCGCCGCCAGCTTTCGGCATACCAACTGGCCAGCACGCCATTTTGGACCGGTCCGCGGGTGGCTCCCCCGTCGCTCAACAGAACCAGATATGACCCGGTTACGGCGGAAGCGGAGCACTGTTGCAGCGCTGCCTGCAGTGCGCGCTGGATATCCGTTCCGCCCCGCAGCCTGCTGGAACGGACAAACTCCAAGGCGCGTTGCACCGTCGCGGGATCAGCCGTGATTGGAGTGGGTTGGAACGATTGAACTTGGTTATTGAACAACAACAGGTTGAATCGATCGGCTGGATGCAGGGTACGCAGCAGCGATTCCAGTGCCTGGTAGCTGCGCTCCAGCTTTTCCCACTGCATGGACAACGAGGTATCGAAGAGAATGATGAGCGTCCCGGGAGGACGAGAGGCCCTGCTTTCCGCAGTGCCCACACTCGCGGTTTTGCCGTACCCTAGCAACGCTTCAGCTTCGAAAAAACCTGGCTCATCGATCCGCCGCACAAGGGCGGTCTCGGTGGGAGAAGGCTGTGCAGTTACCGGATTACGGTAGGTCACCACTTGCAGCGTGTCGGCGCCTGCAAGGTCAAGATCGTAGGTGACGGCGAAGTCCTCGCTCAGGTTGACGTTCTGGCCTTCAAAGTGTCCAGCTACCAGGTGCGAAGTATTCTGATCGAGTTGCAAGGGAAGGACTTTTGCCGATGCCTGGAAGTTGGCGATCCCGAGGGCGGAATGCAGTTCGAAGCTGATGCGCAGATGCTTGGCAACCTGGGACTGGTAGGCGTCCGGGCGCCAGGGAATTGCAAAATAGGATTTCAGCGTCTCGACCGGGATGGCCTGGTGATATTCGAACTCCAGACGCTTAGTTCCGTAAGGCGGAATGGGGACAATGCGCGCGCTGAATACCGAACTGCGCTTGGCTTCGTCCGAGCCTCGCTCGCCCATTTGCAGCAAGCCTGGATCAATCGTCTGCGGCTTGAGTTGGGCGTAAATCTCCTCGGCGCGCTTCCGTTCCAGAACCACAGCGGGAATCCGGCTTGGCCCATCCCACACCGCGAAGTCCGACACTGTAGCCCGGCTGGGCAGCGCAAAAATGTAATTCCCTTCCTCGATTTGAGCGGTGTGGTTGGAAAAAATCTGTTGCACGAACACGCGGGCATCGCCATTGTCGATACGAATGCTAATGTTCATTTCCTCAAGTGAGAGAATCGCGGGATCGGGTTGCGCTTTGTCACGCGGAATCAGGATGCCGGCGTCTGCCAGAAGAAGCGACGGTGCGAACAGCAACGCGAGAATTGTGAGACTTGCGCGTTTCATGGGTGCAGCTCTTGCTCCTGTATGCGCACCAAACCGTTATCGGTGCCAACATAGAGGTAACCTTTCGCGGCGGTGAACGCCGTGACGTTGGAAGAAGGCAACCCGTGCTCGATCGTGAACCAGCGCTCCGATTCCCGGTCGTAGACGTAAAACCCGTGGCCCAGGGTTCCCGCAAAGACGTGGTCGCGCGTGACCAGCATGGCGTTGGGATTGATTTCCAAATCTCCCGTCGTACGTTCGAACGAATGGAAGCGCCCGGAAGAATCAAGGGCCAGAACACCCGCCCCGTAGGTGCCCAGCATCCACCCATCACCAACCGGAACGACGGCGGTGATCCAATTGTGCTTCAGCCCGGAAGTGGCGGTTGTGTAGTTGAGATGAACGTCGCCCTTGTTCAGGAGTGACAGGCCACCCAGAGTTCCCGCCATCAGAGAGTCGCCCGAGACTCCGAGCGCGTAGACGTGGTTGTTGACCAGCCCCTGGAAGGCGTACATGCTGCGCGCGCCGGTAGAGTCGAGAAAAGTAAGGCCCGCCGGAGTAGCCAGGGCCAAACCGCCCTGGTAGGGCGCGATGTCGGTCACGTGATCGGCAATCAGACCATCGGCGCGAGTCAGCACCTGCTCCTGGTTTCCAGCCTCATTAAAGCGAATCAACCCGTTCGCGGTGGCGACGTCGATGGTTCCGTCTTTAGGATTCGAGAATATGCGGTTAACGCAAAAAGCTTGCTGGTTTTCGATGTGGGTCGCGGTGCCGTGATCGGAATCGATCCGGTCAAGCCCACGATCGAAAAATCCCACCCAGAGGCGCCCCTTGGTGTCGGTTGCGAGCGCCGAGATGTTGCGGTCGCTCAACGTCCCAGCTCCCGCCTGGAAAGCAGCCTGCCAGCCGAACCCATGTGCATTCATGCGATAAAGGCGGCTCCGAGTCAGGGCATATACCGTTTCGCCGATGCTGAATAACTGGCGTACCTCGCTGAGGTCGGCTGGGCTGGCTAAGTCCAGCATGGGGTGATGTCCCACTAGCAGGATGGAGACCACTCCCTGATCTTCGGAACCGATCAGAAGCTGGCCGGGGCGCGGCAGCAACGCTGTGGCAAGAACTCCAGGGGCCAGCACGCGAGAAAAGCGTCCGCGCTCGAACCCGGCGACACCCATCACCGTGCCCACGTAAGTCTTATCCCCGTCGATCGCGATGGACTGTACTTGCGGATCGGGAAGTCCCTGCGGCTCGCTGAAAGACTCGGTCTCTCCCGCATGCCAGTGCAGCACGCCGCGATCAATGGTTCCCACCCAGAGGTCCGACTCGGTGCCCGCGAGGATTGTGACATACAGGCCGCTCAGAGTTGGATGAAAAGCTGCGATCGTTTTCCCGTCGTAGAGCAGGACTCCGCGCTTCTTGGTTCCAATCAACAGGTGGCCGGAGGCCAGAGGCAGGATCGACGTGATGGCGCGCGCGCCGGCATCCTGCGGCAAGATTTGCCGGAAGCCGCGCCCGTTGAACAGCAGCAGACCCGCCTCGGCAGTGGCGATCACCAACTCGGGCTCGGACGAATCATCCAACACGGCGGGCGAGATTGCGATCAGTGGGGATGACGGCAGCTCTCGCCCAACTCCGTAATGCTTCAGCAGCGCTCCGCCGGCGTTGTATTGGGAAAGTCCGGATGGGCCGACGATGTACAAGTCATTGTGAAACTGGGCCGCCTGTAAGAAGACGGCAGGGGTGCTGATTGCCTCGAAGCCGGACTCCGTTCGATCGGAAAAGGGTCGAACCGTGAACCGTATCTCGCTCTCGGAGCGTACTTCACGGGCAGCAGACTGCAAGGCGCGGGAGGCACGCCAGCCGATAAATGCGCCCCCCAGGAGAATCAAAGCAATTCCGGCGGCTAGGCCGTTACGCCACGAAATTTTGCGAGCTCGGACCATGCTGAGACCTTGGCTGCGTCACATCCGGAATCAACCGAATGGAGCGAAACACAACCCACTCTCGCCTTCGCAAGGCGGCGGCCAAACCGATCTTAATTGAAAGCAATAGGCGTACGAGTACAGGTCCAGTGGAAATTGTGTCCAACCGGCGCAGCGTGTGTCAGGCGTGACACTGGCCTAGCCGAGGGGGCTTAGTGGGACATGAGTTCAACAAAAATGTCAGCGAATTTCTCGACATCCACTTCTACTTGCACGGCGGCGGGATGGAGCTGCGGAGGCGGCGCCAGGTGTCCCAGCCATTTTTCGTGTTCTGGGGCCTGGGGGCCGCTGTAGGCGAGGAAAAACTGCGGAAGGTTCTCCGGCTTTCTCCAAACCACCGTATGTCCATACTTGGGACCGTGGTCAATGTCGACGTCAAGGTACATGGTCTCCGATTTCCTGATCACGCTGGGATCAATGATGGAAGCAACCAGCAGTTCGTCCCACATCATGGACCAGAGTGTGGTGCCCGCCGGTGGCTGGTTGTCGAGGTACATTGCCTTGAGATGATTGGCCAATGGACCATGGGCGTTCACCGCCCGTCGCATCATCTGCTGGCTCGACCGCACCTGTGCGCCAGCCTCGAACGGCGACACCACGATCTGCTTCCACGGAGCGCGCAAGACGATGGCGGCGGCTTCCGGGTCCCACCACCAGTTAAGTTCTGGGCCTCCCGAGCTGCTTCCGCCCATGATGTAGATTGCTTTCGTCAGCCGCACAATTTCCGGGTCCATGCGGATGGCCAGGGCAATGTTGGTAAGTGGTCCGGCGCAATAAAGCACGACCTCGCCGGGGTTGGCGCGGATAGTGTCAGCGATAAAATCAGCTGCGCGGCCGGGTTTGGGCTTGTGCTTGGGAAAGCCTCCGGGCGGGGCCCAGGTCCGCTTCGGGTCGGGGGCGTCGGGATTGAAGGACCCATGCCAGCCGACGAGCGAACCGTAGAGCGCTTCGCGAAGCTCCTGCTCGCGAGGCGTGTTCAGCAAGGGCATTTCCGCGCCTTTGATGACTGGAACGTCAGGCCTCCCTGCCTGCTCTATACTCCAGAGCGCAAATACGGTGGCTGGCTCCACCCACTGGTCGCCGCTGATGGTGGTGATACCGAGCAAGTCGACTTGCGGAGCTCGAAGCAGCATGAGTAAGGAAAGAAAATTCGTGCCTTGAGGTCCGGCACTGTCCTGGTCGGCAATGATTTTGACCTTCTTCTGCTGAGCCGCAGCCAGATTACAAATCAGCATACCGAGCAAGACACTCGGGACAACGCGCATGAAAGCTCTGGGCATAAGTGAGGTTGCGGGCCGACGTTAGGACTTACTGCGAACCGCCCACTCCGCGTCAAAGCGCGCGCGGTCGTAGAAAGACTTTTGCGTGCCCACGCCGGTTGTGGAGAGTCCGGCATAAAGGTTGGCGCGGCGCACCGCCTCACGCTCGGGTAGTCCTTCTCCCAAAAACACAGCGAAACTTCCGATGAAGGCGTCGCCGGCACCGGTGCTGTCAATACTCTTCACCGGGAACGCGGACAAGTGCTCCATACCTTCCTTGCTCGCGAGCAATGACCCATTGGCGCCAAGCGTGATAATGACGCGCCGGATGTCATAGCTCAGCAGCTTCCCGGCACACTGCTTTGCGTCTTCGAGAGTCTTCACCGGCATGCCGGTTATGGTCTCGGCTTCGCTTTCGTTGGGGACGAAGTAGTCCAGGCCAGCGACGGATCTAACGTCAATGGCCTGACCGGGGGCCGGGTTCAGAATGCAGCGAATACTGTGCTTTCGCGCAAACCTGATCGCGTGGTAGACGGTCTCCAGCGGAATCTCGAACTGGAGCACAATGCAGTCGACCGCTTTTAGCAGGTCGCCCGCACTATCGACGTCAGCCGGCTTTAGTTCGTCATTGGCGCCCTTGACCACGAAAATGCGGTTTTGTCCGTTAGGTTCGACAAAAATGGGGGCTACGCCGCTGGACACGCCTTCCACCTGCTTCACATGAGCGGTGTCGATACCCAACTTCTTAAAGTTCTCGATGGTTGCGGGGCCGAACAGGTCGCTGCCAACTCGCGCCACCATGAAGACCGAAGCTCCACACAGGCAAGACGCGGTCGCCTGGTTAGCGCCCTTGCCCCCGAAGCCGAGGTCGAATTTCTGACCGAAGATGGTTTCGCCGGGCTTGGGGAAGCGGTCGGTGAAAGTGGTGAGATCGATGTTCGCGCTGCCAATGACCGCAATTCTGGGAATTTTCGCCATGCTTGAGTGACCTTGCAGACGGATTTTGAGTGAATCTACAAAGCGCAAAGTTGAAGAAGGGCGAGTCTATTCAGCGGCTTGAGTTGTGTCAAACACGGACCTGACGGAGAAGGACTACTCCCCGTATGGCACCCAGATATTCTTCACCTGGGTAGCATGCTGGAGGAACCAGCGGCCCTCGCCCTGCTTCACGTCGAACCAATCGATGAAGCGGCCATCGTTGGCGAATACCTGTTTGAGATTTCCGACCGAGTATGTCTTGGCGGCGGCAGCGGTGGCTTCGTCTGCGAAACACCAGATGGCGTCTACGTCGTCGTGCTCCGCCAGCACCTTCAGAAGTTGGGCGGTGTAGCCGGTGACGATGTTGATGCTCCCGCCAGGCAGATCGCTGGTGTCGAAAGCCTGGTACAGGTCGGAGGCAATCAAGGGATAAGTTTCGGAGGGAACGGCGACGACCGTGTTGCCGGTGGCGAGCGCGGGCATGACCAGCGAGAGGAAGCCGAGAAGCGGGGTTTCATTCGGACAAACGATCCCAATCGTTCCAAGAGGCTCATTCATCGCCAGCGCTACGTTGCGGAAGGGAGGGTTGTGTACCGCACCGTCGAACTTGTCCGCCCAGGCAGCGTAGGAAAAGATGCGCTCGATGCCGATTGAGACTTCGGCGGCGGCCTGAGTCTGTCCGACTACCGCAGCCAGGCCGCGAGTAATTTCGTCGCTCCGTTGGGAAAGATTCTCCGCGACGTAGTAGAGAACCTGGGCGCGCGTGTGCGCTGTGCTCTTGGCCCAAGCCGTGGCTTTGTGGCTGGCTTCGACGGCGTTGCGAATATCCTTTCTATTGCCAAGCGGAGCCTCGCCGAGGATCCGCCCGTTGGCGGCGCGCACTTCCATGCTGTAACCGGAGTCGGGGCGAGCCTGTTTGCCTCCGATGTAGAGTTTCACGGTACGGTCGATGGCAGGCGTGGCGGGACCAGAGTCGTCGGTCGATGTCTGATCCAGCTTCTGAATGGCGGATGGCTTTGCAGCAGGCAAAGCGGGTGCATTCTTGAACCAGACCGGTTCGAGATATTCAAGCATGCCTTCCCTGCCCCCCTCGCGGCCGTAGCCGCTTTCGCGGTAGCCGCCAAATCCGCAGGACGCGTCGAAGAGATTGGCGCAGTTCACCCAGACCACTCCGGCCTTGAGCTGCGAGGCCACGTGCAGCGCCACGTTAAGACTCTCGCTCCAGACGCAGGCAGCCAGACCATACACTGTGTTGTTGGCCAGTTCGACGGCCTCGCTAGGTGTGCGGAAAGTCATGGTGGCCAGTACTGGACCGAAAATTTCCTGCTGGGCGACCACTGACGTAGGATGCACGTTACTGAGCAGCGTAGGCGGATAATAGAGCCCGCGGGAGGGTAACTCGATCTGCGGTTGCCAGCAGGTGGCGCCTTCTGCGACTCCTTGATCCACCAGTCGTTTGATCCGATCCAGTTGCACACGATCCACGATGGCACCGATGTCGATGGACTTGTCCAAAGGAGCACCGGCGCGAAGGGTACTCATGCGATCACGAATCTTTAGGATGAGCGGTTCGGCGATGCTCTCTTGCATCAGCAGCCGCGACCCGGCGCAGCAGACTTGCCCTTGATTGAACCAGATGCCGTCCACCAAGCCTTCGACGGCACTGTCGAGATCGGCATCTTCAAAAATGATGAATGGCGATTTACCACCCAGTTCCAGGGAGATGCGTTTGTGGCTGGCCGCGGTAGCGCTGCGGATGGCGCGGCCGACTTCGGTCGACCCCGTGAAGGCGATCTTAGCGACATCCGCATGCTTGACCAAAGCCTCGCCGGTGAAACCGTCGCCGGTAACGATGTTGACCACGCCGGGCGGCAATGCGATTTCCTGGCAGATTTCGGCAAAGGCGAGGGCGGTCAGCGGAGTGAACTCCGCCGGCTTGAGGACGACTGTGTTACCCGTGGCTAGCGCTGGCGCGATTTTCCAGGCCAGCATCAGGAGCGGGAAGTTCCAGGGAATAATTTGTCCCACCACGCCGCAGGCGATGTAGCCGGGAAATTCCTGTTCCAGCAATTGCGCCCAGCCGGCATGGTGATAGAAGTGGCGAATGACGAGCGGGATGTCGATGTCGCGGCTTTCGCGAATGGGCTTGCCGTTGTCCATCGTCTCGAGAACGGCGAGCCGGCGGGAATGCTTTTGTATGGTTCGGGCGAGTGCATAAAGGTAGCGAGCCCGCGCGTGCGAAGTGAGGGCCTGCCACTTCGGCCAAGCCGCGTGAGCGGCGCAAACCGCGGAGTCGATGTCGGTCGCCGAGCCGCGAGATACATCCGCAAGTTTCGCGCCGGAAGAAGGATCCGTGGTTTCGAAGTACGCGCCTTCCGCCGGCTGCTGCCAGGTTCCCGCGATGAAATGGCCGAAGCGGCGGCTGTGATGATCGAGCCAGATCAGGGCCTCCTTGGGATCCTCGGGCGCGGGGCCGTATTCCATGGCGACGAATTTTTCAGCAATGCTCATAGCACTCCCATGGTCACTCCGGCCCTAGCGACGAGGAATCTGCTGCTTTTCACGAACAGATTCCTAGCTACCCCGGACCGATAAATCTCAAGCCTACGCGATCGGATGGCGGTAGTCCGCCGAGTATCGCCCGGTCACGTGATGTTCCAACTGGCGCTCGATATCGTTCAACAGGCTGCTGGCTCCGAAACGGAATAATTCCGCCCGCATCCACGAAGCGCCGAGTTCTTCCTTCATCAGGGCCAGCCATTCGACGGATTCCTTGGCAGTGCGGATTCCGCCCGCGGGTTTAAAACCGACCGCCATTCCGGTTTCCTGCGCGTATTCACGGATGGCACGGGCCATGATAAAGCCCACAGGCAGTGTCGCATTGGTGGACTCTTTTCCGGTTGAAGTCTTAATGAAGTCAGCGCCGGCCATCATGGCAACCGCGCTGGCGCGAGCGACATTACGCAGCGTGAGCAGATCGCCCGTGCCGAGAATCACTTTCAAGTGAGCGGAACCGCTGGCCTGCTTGAAGGCCGCGATTTCGTCGTAGAGGGCTTGCCATTTGCCGCCAAAAACATGGGCCCGGGTGATGACCACATCGATATCGCTGGCCCCGGCCTCCACTGAACGGCGAATCTCCGCCACGCGTTCGGTGAAAGGGGACAGGCCAGCGGGGAATCCGGCGGAAACCGCCGCTACCCGCACGCCACTGCCTTGGAGTGCCCGCACAGCCGTCTCCACGAAAGTGTGGTAAACGCAAACGGCGGCAACCTTGACATTCAATTCTTCAATGCCTAGGCGCTTAACAATGTCGTCTTGCAGAGGACGGATGGCCTTGGCGCACAGGCGGCGTACTCGTTCCTCGGTGTCATCGCCCGAGAGCGTAGTCAGGTCCATGCAGGACACGGCGCGGAGCAGCCACGCCGCCTGCCAGTCTTTTTTGACGGTACGGCGGGCGACGTGAGATTGGGCCCGGCGTTCGACGGCGCTGGTGTTGACGCGAACCTGCTGTACCCAGTCGAGATTCAGGGGAACGCCGCGGTTCGTGATCAGGGGACGTCCGCCCAGCGTGGCGATAACCGAGTCTGCTGTCCCTGACCCTTTTTTCACGCCTTCTGTCGTTGAGGCTTCTATTTCAGGGCGGGCACTCATACCACCGGCAACGCTGCGCAGGAATCTGTCATCGATTGACATTGAAAGCTTTCTGCTGCCTTTCGCGATAGCAATTGTACGGCAGACGGGAGGCAGGCGCGAGGGTTCGTTCGAGTGCCTCCGGCCAGAGTCATTCGCTCTCGTGGGTGGCCTGACAACTTGGAAACCCAGAGCGCTGGATCTGCGACACTCGGGCGCGAGGCCGCACCCACGCTGGACTTTGACCTTGACACGATTTCGTTGCGAACGCTAGGCTCGAGCCTGCTTGATGGTTCGGAGAAAACCCATTCTGAAACATGCGGAACACCCTCCCTTTCGGCTGATCCCCGTTGCACTCGTTGTTGTGGTCTTGCTGGCGGACGTCGCGTCAGCATTGGCGGCCAAAAAGATTATTTTCGACACCGATCCCGGGACCGACGACGCATTGGCTTTGATGCTGGCGCTCAATTCGCCGGAGTTGGACGTACGCGCGATCACGGTGGTGCCTGGGAACGTAACCGCGGCGCAGGGTTTGGATAACGCCCTGCGGATGGTGTCTCTGGCCAATCGCTGCGATATTCCGGTTGCTGGCGGGGCACTACATCCTTTATTTCAAAAGCTGATTACCGCTGAATTCTGGCACGGCAAGAACGGTCTGGGTAATGTGGAACTGCCCGCGAGCAAATGTAAGGTGGATGCGCGCTTCGGGCCGGACCTCATTATCCAACTGGTGCACGCGGCTCCCCATGAGATCACTCTGGTCCCGGTGGGGCCGCTGACCAACATTGCGCTGGCAATCGAAAGGGACCCCTCGATTGTGCCGCTGGTGAAGGAAGTGATTATCATGGGCGGCTCAATCAAGGGCGGCAATGTGAATGCCGCCGCCGAAGCCAATATCTACAACGATCCGGAAGCGGCGCAAATCGTGTTCCAGGCAGGCTGGCCGCTTACCATGGTGGGGCTGGATGTGGGAGACAAAGCGCTGCTTTCGCAGAAGCATCTCGAGGAATTAGGGCAAACCCACGGCCCGGTGAACGACTTCATTTATGCCGTGGGGAAATATCTGATTGCTCTTGCAGCGCAATTCGGCTCCCCAGGTACGCCAATGTACGATCCGATGGCCGTGGGAGTGGCCATCGACGACACCCTGGTAAAGGCGCCGGAGATGCGGGTGGATGTCGAAACGCGAGGCGAGTTCACGCGCGGTGAAACGGTCGCGAACCGCAGCGGGTCCGTGGAGAGGAATGTGCTGCACGGCGACCGGTATGTGATCGAAGGGGTGGATAAGGTGAAACCCAACGCGAAAGTTTGCGTCGACGTCGAGGCCGATCGCTTTCTGCAATTATTTGTCTCCCGCATCAAAAGGAAATAATGACGAGAAGGGACAACGATGCCATCGGGAATTCCGGATCGACGGCAGTTTCTAGGGGCTATGGCGACGATGGGAGCACTCGCGGCGGCGGGCAGCGGAACCCTCAACCCGGCCACGGGAGCGCCTGAAGTGCGTTGGCCCAAACTTTCCGGCAGCCCTGTGCTGGATAGCCTTCATCCGGTCATTGAACACTCGCGCGACGTGCGCACCAACCTCGACAAGATTGCGGAAGTCGCTGGCTGGATGGCCTACGAAGAGCTGCCCATGCCGGACTACCGGATGCCGTTCGAAGTAGGACAGGGCAGCCCCGACGATGTGATGGACTACATCTTGACCGCCGATTGCGTAGATACGGCCTTCACCGATTTTTCCTCTCACGTAAAGTTTCAGGTGGATTACGCGGGGCGGCACTGGTCGGACTCCGACGGTCTCTTTGCCTGCATGAAGCGGGCGATGGACAAAGGAGTTCCGATTCTGGATGGCAAGTTCCTAGCGCGCGTCACTCGCCCGGAGATGGAACGCATATTTGCGGCCAACATCGAGCTGCCCATGCTCGACGAGAAGATGGAAATCTGGCGTCAGGTGGGTGCGGTATTGGCGGAGAAATATGACGGCCGCTTTCACAATTTTGTGAAGTCCTGCCCACCTCGTCTCTATGACAATGGGGCTGGGCTAATCGACCGCATGGTGAAAGAGTTTCCGCGCTTCAACGACGTCAGCCCTTACGACGGCGCCGCCATCAAGATATACAAATTGCCGCAACTGGGGCTGTGGTTCGTTTACGCCGCTCTCCGGAAGACCGGCCAGTTCCCCCTCACAGACGTAGACAAAATGACGGCATTTGCTGATTACATCGTTCCTGTAGCTTTGCGTCTTCTGGGGATCACAAGCTATTCGAAGGAACTCGAACATGCCATCAACACTTACCAGATGATTCCACGCGACAGCCGGCAGGAAGTCGAGCTTCGAGCCCACTGCGTCTACGCCACGGCGTTGTTATGCGAAGAGGTGAACAACCTTCGCCCCAGAGACCAGCAGATCATCATTCCGCAGATCGACGCCCGTCTGTGGACCCACTATCACACCACGTCGTGGCCACATCACTTGACCAAGACGATCATGTACTGACTCAGATGTGTAGTACTTCGGAGACGCGGCCGCCTCGGCCCGATCTCGGCTAGCCCCGCTCCAGACATTACCTTTGGTGCTTGCTCGACGGGGGTCAAGAACTCCGCCCCGGAAGGCTCTCGCAGGTTGTCGCCCGGAGTCGCGCTGTACAAACCCGACCTTTCGTATCAGAATGAACGACAAAACCCGCCGCGCATGCGGGTTGGGGTTAGAGTTGGGGGAGCGAGAACTTGTACTTCAGGCCCGGCACACTCGAGGAAGCGGTCCAGGTGCTGGCTGCACACGGTGGGCAAATTCTATCGGGGGGCACGGATTTTTATCCCGCGCTCGGTGATCGCCCTCTTCCTGATTCTGTGGTTGACCTTTCCGGGATCTCCGAAATCAGAGGTATCGTAATCGAGTCCGATGAAATTCGGATCGGCGGACTGACCACCTGGAGCCAGATCAGCTCGGGTTCGCGGCCCCGTTGCTTCGATGCCCGGAAAGGTGCAGCGCGTGAGCTGTGCGCTATTCAGATCGAAAACCGTGCCACGGTGGCTGGTAAGCCTGGTAATCACTCC
>JACXTT010003314.1_pt1 | contig 24898 bp, 23 predicted proteins | sample 9270951 | NCBI WGS metagenome assembly JACXTT01 (sample SAMN15532306, study PRJNA645909) | rock metagenome | isolation source: weathered quartz diorite | place: Puerto Rico | collected 2017-06-21
CTCTACGACATCACTCTGTCGTGGGAGCCCGGCGAATCGCTCAACGCGGTCCTTCAGGAACAACTCGGACTGCGCTTGGAACCGCAGAAGGTCCCGCTCGACTACTTCGTCATCGATTCCGCTGAAAAGCCGTCGGAGAATTGAAGACCGCTTAGCTCTTATTCTGCCTGCCTCGGCTCGCCATTCGGATTCGACTTGAGCGCATCAAAAAGCTGGCTAAAAAAGTTCGCATTGAAAGCCCACGGAGACTTGAGGCCTGGGCTGATTAGGTCATCTTGTTTGACCTGTGAAGCGAGCGTCTCCTTCGTGGCGCCTGCTTTAACTGCGTCCTTAACGCGCGTCATGAACGTGTCCCATGTCTTTTGATACGCCTGAACGTCGGCCTTTGTCAGCAGAGGGCCACGGCCGGCGATGGCCGTGTCGAAATCCAGCTTCAAAACTTTATCGAGTATTCCCAGGACCTGGACGGCATTCGTACCGCTAATGCCGGGACTCGGATTGGCATAATTCACCAAGTCGGAGAGCATCACGAATTTCTTCGTCTTGAAGAAGACAATCGTATCCGCATCGGTGTGTGCGGACCCAAAGTAATGCGCTTCGACCTCGGCTCCACCGAATTTAAGATCATAGTCCTTGTCGAACAGCACCGCCGGTTTGCCGGGAGTACTGTTCAGGTTTCCAGTCTCCCAGAGCTCCTTCAGGTGTTTCAGCCCAATTACCGTTGCACCGTGATCGATGAAATACTGGTTGTGCGAAATGTGATCGCCGTGCGGATGAGTGTTAAGAACGTATTTGACCGGCAACGGAGAAATCGACTTGATCTGGGCGACGAAAGCCGTTTCGATTTCGTCACCTGGATTCTTGGTGTCCCCGAGGATTAACCCCTCAGGCGTCACTTCAACCACCGAATTCGCTCCACCGTCCGCGATGTACCACAGATCCGGTTTGATTTGAGTTGCCGTTTTGACCGGATCCGCGGCGGCTGCGCCTCGCCCGCGACCACCACGAGCGCCCTGATCTTGAGCTGCAGCACCGATTACGATCAGAAGATGTACAGCAGCGACAATTAACAATGCGAAAATTCGCTTCTGCATGATTATCCTTTCCTGAACTCAGTCATCATCGAAACAATTTGAGTCTCGGACTACCTGACCTTGACGTACTTTCGCAGGTTGTGTGCGCCGACATCTGCCGCGAACACAGAGCCCATCGTATCGGCCGCGATCCCGGACGCCGATGTGCCTCGAATGACCTTGTCTAAATCGGCCGGGTCCGGAATGAAAGCTTTAAGTGAGCCATCGATGGCGTTCCCCACTACGATTCCACGCAACTCGCCTTTCTTGGCGGCCGGATCGGCGAAGGAAGCGCCTACGTAGATCGTGTCGTCTTTCCCGACAAATACCGAACTCGGTTGCCCGAATTGCTTCCACGCCGCAATGAACTTGCCATCCTGATCGAATACCTGGATACGATCGTTTCTGCGGTCGGCGACATACACCCAACCGCGCGAGCCGCCGACGAAAATATCATGCGGTTCGTCGAACTCGCCGGGTGCAGATCCCTTGCGACCCCACGACTTGATGAATCGACCATCCTTTGAAAATTTCACCACGCGGGCGGTGTCGTACTTGTTCGGAGCATGACCATCGGAAACAAAGATGTCGCCATTCGGCGCTACGGCAACGCCGGTGGGCCGATCGAACGCGTCCGGACCCGTTCCGGCTACGCCCTGCTTGCCGAGCGTGAGCAAAACTTTGCCTTCAGGACTCAGCTTGAGAACCTCTTGCCCCATCACTACGCCGGCCGTGTTCTTCGCCGACATGCCGAGGATCGTCTCCTGATCGTTGACATCCGTCACCCACAAGTTTCCATCACCGGCGATGGTGAATCCGTGTGGATAGGCAAACAGTCCCACTCCAAAGCTCTTCAGAAGCTTGCCCGACGGATCGAATTCCAAAATTGGTGGATTCGCTGGACCACGGCCGATGCAGGTGGCCGAGCCTGCAGGCACGACATTGAAGCACCGGTGGAACACCCAGATGTTGCCCTTCGTGTCGACATGCACGCGAATGACTTCACCCCACTGGCCTCCATTCATACCCTTCGGAAGCGTCGGCCAGCCCTCGACAAGGCGATACGGATTGGGCAATTCGGTTGGCTTGGGATAACGTGTTTCTTGCGCGGGAGCGATCCCGCCAAACGCGGCAATCGCCGCAAACCCGAACAGCACCCAAAATCTCTTTCGATGTGCAAGCATCATCGCACCCCCTGTTTCAATTCGAGCTGGCTTCCCAAGACGCCGCGCTTGATGAAGTCCGCCCGTTGTTCGTCATCGTGGCTGGCAATAATGAACAAATTCTTTTCGGTATTATAGAGGCCATTCAGCCAATTCAGTTGAGCCTGGAGTGCGGCTTCGTCTTCTTGAATCCAGAGTGCGTCTTTGCCTTTGATGTTCCGGACGCCATCCATATGCCAAGCTGTGTCTCCGATCAAAAGGCATTCCTTGCCGGAAGCCAGTACCACATAGATCATCTGCGAACCCGGAGTATGTCCTGGCGCTTTGATGAGCACGACGCCGGGTCCGAAAGGCAGATACTTGTCGTAATCAACAACCTTGTACCGGGCGGCTGTTTCCGCTGTGAGCTTGATTTCCGGCATCTGCGGGTTCGTCAGAAGTGTCCGTACTTGATCGCGCGTCAATATCGTTTTTGGGGCGATCTCGTTCGCGAACGGAGTGCGAATAACCCCTGCCACATGGTCGCCGTGTTCATGAGTGATGAGAACAGCGCGGGCGCCGCGGATAGCTCGCTCGACTTGCGCTGCCGATTCGGCATCGTAAGGCTCAACAACACCTCGCCCGAAAAAATTGTGGACTTGCTTATCCATGCCCGCGTCGACCATGACATAGCCGTCGGCATAGACAATCTGAAATACGCTGCGGGCCTGGACGCTCGGCTCTTGCGGTGCGCCTTTGACGGAAAAGTTTTTCGTGCGGCGGCTTTCCGCAAATTTCAGGATATTGATGCGCAACGGCGCCTGACCGGGAACCATGTGGGCGGCTTGTCTTATTTCATCAATGCTTGCCGTCCAGACCTGCTCTTTTTGCGGACTCACCAAAACAAGCGCGAGGATGGAAACATGAAGTGCCTTTCTCATGACTGCACCTTTCTGATGGAGAGAAGATGCTGCCACGAACCGGCGCAATTATGAAGAGAAGCTTCATTGGATCACTGGACATTTTTCGTGCGGCTGTGGTTGGTGCGTTATACAGTATCCGCTTACATGGACCGCTTTTTTGAAAGAGAGGTGTGTCATGTCGAACGCAAATCGAGTTAGGTGGATGACGTTTTCTGCCATCGTCGTATTCGTCGCCACGGGCGTGATGCTGTTGGCACAAGCACCCGGTAGCAATCCGTATCGGCCGGTCAGGGGCCTCGCAGATGGAGGCGGGCCGAGTGTGCCTGGCGGCGAATGGGCGCGGCTTCCGGGCGGGAGAGAAATGGGGCCGCCGGCGTCGGTGCATATCGATATTGATGGAGAAAGTGTTTGGGCCTTCATCCGATGCGATGAGACGAGTCCGCTGCCTGCAGCAAGAGGCGGCCGTTTTGGCCTAGACTGCATGTATCCCGACGGCAAACTCAAACCACACGACACCATTTACAAGTTCGATAAGAACGGCACCGTCGTTAAAAGTTTCGGCGCCCAAATGTTCATTTGGCCTCATGGAATGCATGTGGACCGCGAGGGCAACGTGTGGGTGACCGACGGTGCTGCGGAAGACGCCGTCGCAACGGCAGCCAAGGCCGGAGTCAAAGCGGGACACATCGTGCGGAAGTTCAGCCCGGATGGAAAAGTTTTAATGACGCTCGGTGAACCGGGAGTTGCCGGCGGCGATGAAAACCATTTCCGATCTCCGGCTGGTGTCGTGACGGCTCCCAACGGAGACATCTTCGTCGCAGATGGCCATGGATCGAACAACCGAATTGTGAAGTATTCGAAGGACGGGAAGTTCATCAAGTCTTGGGGCAAAACCGGATACGCGCCGGGCGAGTTCCGGACTGTGCACTGCATTGGCATGGACAAAAGAGGCCGCGTGTTCGCCTGCGATCGATCCAATACTCGAATTCAGATCTTCGATCAGGATGGAAAGTATCTGGCAACGTGGCATCAATTCGGGATGCCAAGCGGACTCGCCTTCTCCGTAAACGATGAGGACTTGATCTACGTGTTCGACTCCGAATCGGACGATGTCGACAATCCTGGTTTCGAGCAGGGCATCCGCATTGGTGACGCGCTGAAGGGTTGGGTACGGTACTTCATCCTTGACCAGGGCGGTAATCCGGCAACGACAACGGGAAGCGGTCCGGAGTTCGGGACCGTAGACAAATATGGCAACATCTTCGCCGGAGAACCACGCCCGCGCGTTCTGCGCAAATACGTCAAGGTAAGGTAGAGTTCAGCCTCACCGCGACGAGGTATTGGTCGTGGCTTGTCCCTTGAATACCGCGTCGATTGCCGCTTGCGCGCATTGCTCGCCTTGCGCGCTGGAAACACCCATCGCGCCGATGACCTGGCCATTAACAATGATGGGAAGCGCGCCCGGTTGCGGGAAATCGTTCATGAACGTCGGAGCCAGGTTTTCGCCGCTTCGCACAAGCTTGTTCGTTTCCGAGGTCGGACGCCGCCAGCGCAGTGCGGATTTCGCTTTCAACAGCGCGGTGTCGATGGCGTTCGCAGGCGCTCCTTCCATGGCGTGCGACTCGATGAGATTACCGCCCCAGTCCAGAACGGCGATCGCCACCGTTTGCTTATTCTTTTCCGCCCAAGCCGCGCACGAATCCACCAATGCGCGCGCGCCTGCGCTCGAGATGATTTTGATGTCCCTCGTCAATTGCATCGCGGAAGCATTTTCCGCGAAGAGAAGCGTGACGAATACGCAGAGTGAAACCAAGTAAAGTCGAATGCGCATCTCAATTCTCCTTCTGGCGGCGGTCACAGACCGCCGCTACAATTTCCAGTCGGGTGTAGCGATGTACGAGCGGTTGATATCCGCAACCGTGCGTGTTCCGCAGTTGCCCATCGCGAGCTTCAGCTCGCCTTGCAGAATCTCGATGACGCGATCGACGCCCGCCTGACCGAATGCGCCGAGTCCCCACAGAAACGGGCGCCCCACGCCGACAGCCTTCGCGCCGAGCGCGAGGGCCTTGAACACATCCGTGCCACGCCGGAACCCGCCATCAACGAAAACTGGGATTCGATTGCCAACCTCACCCGCGACTTCGGGCAGAGCTTCGAGCGTCGACCGCAGCGTTTCGGTCGCGCGTCCGCCATGATTGGAAACCAGAATACCGTCGAACCCATGCTCGATCGCTAAGCGCGCATCCTCGCGAGTATCGATGCCCTTGATGATGAGCTTGCCGCGCCAGAACTTTCGAAGTTGATCGACGAACGCCCAGTCCATCGCGGGATTCGGAGCACGGACTCCGGTCATGTCGATGCCTTTGAACATCGGTCGCTCGGCAACTGGGCCCGGAGGCTCTCCGGGGCCATGACACGACGCGCACTGGCTAAGATCTTTTGGCCGCGTTCGTCTGTAGGTTTCGCTGTTGCGGCCCGTTGTATTGTCGACTGTCAACAAGACGATCGTCGAACCGGCAGCCTCCACGCGCCGCAGCAATTGTTCGCAAGCTGCCCATTTGCTTGGGGCATAAAGCTGGTACCAGACCGGCCTGCCTAAAGCTTTGTTGACGTCTTCGATCGCAGTCGAGGTCATCGTCGAGAGACATTGAAGTGTTCCGCGCGCGCGAGCCGCACGAGCAACCGACAATTCGCCATCGGTGAAAAAGGATCGTTCCCCGCCGGTCGGGCAGAGGAAGATCGGGCTGTTGTACGTGGTCCCCAACAAATCAACGCGAGTATCCACGAGCGTGGCATCGTGCAGACGCCGCGGCCGAAGCTGGACGTGTTTGAATATTTCGCGATTCGCTCGCAGCGTCGCGTCGTCATCCACACCGCTAGCCATGTACGCCCAGTGGCCGGGCGCCACCTTCCGATGGGCCACTTCCTCGAAATCGAATACGTTGAGCGCAGATGCAGGATCAGTAACGAGATCCTGCGCCGAAGCTATTCCACCAGCTGCCGCCAGATACGGACTCGCGGCGAGGAATTTCAAAAACTCACGACGGGCTACAAAAGAAGGTTGGTCGCTCATGGGCGCTGATTCTAACGCCGACCGGGGGAAGCGGGGAAATTGAAACTTCTCCTATCGGCCGCCGCGGCCGGCCCCTGCTTTCGGTGGTACGGGGTACACGCCCATGCCGTGGTATGCGTTGGAATAAATGGTCTGATACCGAACCCCATTACCATCTTTGTCAACCCACCCCATCGATTGCTGGAACAAGCCAGGCTCAGGGTAGCCCTTCGGTACGGTGCCCTCGACGATGTAGAGCTTGTGTTCGTGCATGCCAATGTAAGCAAACGTACGGGATTGGTCGGCGTTATTAGTCAACTGGACGAAATGCCCTTCAACCATGTCTTGCCATTCCCAAGCCAGACTGGTCAGCTTCGCGTCGCGCTGAAGGAGCTTGAATGTGGCATAGACAATGGCCCCGCGTTCATCCTGCTTCCAGTAACCCGCACCGATGACGCCGACGTTAGTTCCGCGGCATTGCTGGTTGCCGGGCGGACATGTCTTCGACCGCTCGATGCCCTGCTGCTCGAGGCTGCTGTAATCGACAACAGTAACCGAATAATGCTCCCGGTCCTTGTCCACGCTGTACACATGTGCAGGCAACGTGTAGTTCAATTGCGACTTCCACGTGGTCTCCGTCATCTTCGGTTGACTCGGAAAGTTCACCTTGAATCCGTCTTGTGTGTTGACGTACTCGATCCACTCTTGGGCGGCTGCGAATGTGGATACTGAGAGCACCAAGGCGACGAATGCGATAATGCGCATGACAAGTCCCTCCCTTGTTCGCCGCATGATGCCAGAAAACGGGAACGGCCACAAAGAGTCACAAAAACCACAAAGAGCAAACGGCACACATTTTGTGCTTTTGCGCCTTTTTGTGGCCATTCTTTTTCTCGTTTCGGCTTCCTGCGCTCGCTATAATCGTCGCACTGTAATAGCCGATGAATAAATTTCGACGGTCGATGTTAGCGATATACGCGGCTGCCCTCTTCGTTTTATTGAGCGAGATGCCTGCACGTTCGCAAACCGTGCCACGAACGCCGGACGGAAAGCCGGACTTGAACGGTATTTGGCAAGTCTTGAATACCGCAGCTTGGGATATTCAGGACCACACAGGACAGCTTGGCGTCCCGCCGGGACAGGGCGTTGTGGAAGGAAACGACATTCCATATCAGCCGCAAGCGCTTGCAAAGAAGAAGGACAACTTCGCAAACCGTCAGACCGCTGATCCGACAGAAGCCAATTGTTTCTTACCCGGTGTGCCGCGTGCGACGTATATGCCGTTTCCTTTCGAGATTGTGCAAACGCGGGATTCCATCGCAATCCGATATGAGTTTGCACACGCTTCGCGCCTGATTCCGATGAACGCTAAGCATGCTGACGGTATTCCTTCCACCTGGATGGGAGATTCGCGCGGCCGCTGGGAAGGCGATACGCTGGTCATCGACGTCACGAACTTCAACGATCAAACGTGGTTCGACCGAGCCGGGAATTTCCACAGTGATGCGTTGCATGTGGTCGAGCGCTACACAATGACCAACTCGGACCGCATTCTGTACGAGGCTACCATTGAAGATCCGAAGGTCTTCACGCGCCCATGGAAAATCAATATGCCTTTGTATCGCCGGGCGGAGAAAAGCGTGAAATTGCTCGAGTACGAATGTGTCTTCTACCTTCAAGAGGAGCGATATAAAAATGCGCCTTTCAAATAGCAGGCTCTTGGCGGCGTGTATCGCGATCGTACTGGCCGCGTCGACACTACGGGCTCAATCGCCGACCCGATTGCCAGACGGTCAGCCGAATATGCAAGGAATGTACACTCGAACCGGCGTTAAGGGCCTCGAGGCCGAACCGCCGTTCAATCCAATTGATCCAGGTCAAAGCAACCCGCTATCGGTTTCGAATCGTGAAGACGGGCTCGGTCCCTATCCGCGAATATTTGGACAAGGCGGCAACGTTTTGAGAGGACAGCAGCAGCGTGTTCAACGCCGGACTGGAATCGTGTTCCCCGAAAACAAAAAACTTCCGTGGCGGCCCGAAGAAGACGCGAAAAGACGGCAATTCCTGTTGGATATGAACCCAGCGAAGGATCTGCGGCACGTCGAGCTCAATTCGAGATGCGCGTTGCCTGGCCTGTTCGAGGGGGAGGACGGAAATAATCCATACACGATTCTTCAGCCGCCGGGAAAAGTGGTGATCTTGTACGATTACAATCACACAAGCCGTGTGATCGATTTGAACAGGCGAGAGCACTTTGGAAAAAATATCCGGCTCTTTATGGGCGACTCGCTCGGCCACTGGGAAGCCAATACGCTCGTCGTCGACACGACGAATTTCAATGGCCGCATCGCGTATTCCCGCGAGATTCCTTATTTGAGCGAAGACTTGCACACTGTCGAACGCTTCACCGTCGGCGACGACAACACGATCGATTACGAAGTCACGATCGACGATCCGAAGCTGTTTACGGGACCTTGGAAAGTCGCCGGTTACTTTTCCAGAGCTGCAAAGGATGTGGACTCGCTGGAATTCGCGTGTGCTGAAGGCAGCCAAACGCTGCAAAATATCTTCGGTCCGCCACAGGGCCGGTGAGGAGAGATGCGATGGCGATGACGCTCTGTCTTTTGCTTGCAGGTTTATTTCATCATGCGTTCGCCGCGGAATTCGACGTGAACAAACCAGTCAAGGTGAACGGAACAGTCACCAAGATTGAATTCACGAATCCGCACGCATGGCTCTATGTCGATGTCAAGGACCCTGACGGCAAGATGACCAACTGGCGCTTCGAACTGGGCGCCCCGAATGCTCTGATTCGGCTCGGCTGGAGGACGGATACGATCAAGGCCGGCACTGACGTCGAAATCACCGGCTTTCGCGCTAAGGCAGGCGGCCCCGTAGCAAACGGCCGTTCCATCAAGTTGCCGGATGGCCGCGAACTGTTCAGCGGTGGATCCGCGCCGACGGCCGAACGATAAACTAACGCCGGCATGTAGTCGTCGCGGGCTTTAGCCCGCGTCCCCCACGTGCTGGCCGTAAATCTTCTCGACAGCCTCCAGCGTATCGATTTCCGCAGGCGTCTTGTCGGTACGAATTCGAACGATGCGTGGAAAGCGCAACGCATAGCCGCTGGAGTGCCGTTCGCTCTTTTGGATTCCATTGAAAGCAACTTCAATCACCACGATCGGCTCGACGAACCGGAACCGCCCGAGGTCTTGAACGGTGTGCTGCTTGAAGAATTCCGTCATTTCGGAAATCTCGAGGTCCGTGAGTCCGGAATAGGCTTTGCCGATGTTCAGAAGCTTGCCATCGTGTTGCACGGCGAATGTGTAGTCGGAGAGCACGTCGCGCCGCCGGCCATGTCCGAATTCGACGCCGGTGACAACGACGTCGAGTGTCGCGAGCGCCTTCTTCCATTTCAGCCAACTCATGCCGCGCTTGCCCGGAAGGTAAATCGAATTTGCATCCTTTAACATCAAGCCTTCATTACGCCTCAATGCAGCCTGTTCGAAGAATGGCTTGAGCTCGACACGCTCTTCCAACAGCATGGACGGAGCGATACGCAGCGGCCCGCTCCAGCCGATTGTCCTGATGATTTTCTTGCGTTCGATTAGAGGCTCATTCAGCAGACTTCGACCTTCACAAGACAACACATCGAAAACCATCAATCCCACCGGTATTTCCGCAATCAAGGCAGCCGGTGGCCGCTTTCGGCCGAGCCGCTTTTGCAGCAGAGCGAACGGAAGGACTTGATCGTCCTTGTACGCGACGACTTCCCCATCCACGATCATTGAGACCTTCAATTCCTGAGCTGCTTCGACAATTTCCGGAAACTGATGTCCCACATCATCTAGCGTGCGAGAGTAGAGCGCCGAGCGCCCCTCGGCGACATGGAGCTGGCCTCGAATACCGTCGTACTTGTCCTCGATATAAAAAGCTCCAGGGAGCGTTGCGAAGATTTCGTCCTCGGTATCGGCGGGTGTTGCGAGCATAAACTTCACTGGACGGAAGATCGCCAGCGTGAGCCTATCGAACTCGCCGCGTTTGGCCAGCGCCGCCGTCTCCCCAATATCGCCAAGCATCATATTCGCTCGCCGGACTGCATCGGGCGCCCGGTCAAAGGCTTTCGCCACGGCTTCTTCGACAGTGTTTTCTTTCAACCCAATCCGCAAATCACCGGTGATGATTTTGATCACATACTTCGCCTCGGCAGACGTGAGAGAACGAAAAAGATTCAACAGCGCCGGCAGCTTGCTCGCGGCGCCGGAGATTTTCACGAGTTCGGCGAACTTGGCTTGCACTTGTGCTGGCGAAAGTGATCCCTCCGCCTGATGCGAGGTGAGCAGCCGTTCGGCCATTTCGCCTAAGTCCCCTCGCTCGAGGTAGACCTCATGGATCTCCGCATCAGATGCGCCGGAAATTTGCTGGACTGCATTCATCAAAGCCGACCAACCCACATTCAACGTTCGTGCGTCGGTAAGAGCGAATGGCCGGCCCGTGAAGAAGACACAGGCGGCGCGAAGATCGTCTTCGTTTAGCGTTCGAAGATAATCGGCCAGGAAACCAATCTTCTTGAGCTTCGAGGTTGTGCGCGCGATTGCATTGGCCGTTTCAACGAAGAGACGCATTTGATTTCTTGGCTTGTATCAAAACCTTGAAGCGTTCGCCCATGCTGCCGGGAAGGATCAGTTTTTTCATCCGAAGAAGCCGTTGCATTGAAACGGCATCGCCGGCGGTTGCCAGCATCTCCATCTCAGCGAGTATGCCGAGTTGAATCAAGTAATCCTTTTGCGTCGTGAATAGAACTGTGTCGAGCGAAGGCTCGTCCATCAGGTCGGAAAAATTCACGTGTGTCGTGATGTCTTGTTCGCCGATTCGGATGTAAGGATTCTCGGTGGCCTGATGCCGCCAGTAGCACATCAGTGTGCCATGCGGCTGAGCGAAGAATTCATCGCGAAGATATCCGTAGTCGATGGCAAGGTGGAATCCACTGGTCAGAGAATTCGCAATTCTGCGAACCCACTCGCCAGCCGCAAGGTTGATCTCGGCAATTTGTGCGTCCCGTAAAGGCGGTCTATGACCGCCCGGGCGGTCATAGACCGCCCCTACAGCTGGAGTAAGTTCACCTTCGATCTCGTCGAAGTTCTCCGTTACGTAGATCTCTTTCAGTGTTCCTCCACGCTGAACCACGCGGTGGGCGGGAAGCGCATCGAAGAACTCGTTAGAGAAAATGCAACCTGTAACGGCCCGAGGAAGCTCATCAATCCAAGTGATGTCGTAATCCTTCAGCAATTCCTTCTGTCGGCGGCGCATGGCCGGACTGCGCTCGAGGATCATGTACGGGAAGCGGCGGTGCCGCAAAATGTCGCGTGCAAGCAAGCCTTTGCCCGCACCGAGCTCGACTATGGTGAAGCTGTCGAAACCCACGGCCCATCGTTCGAACTGTTTGGCCAAGAGCTGTCCGAAAATCGGATCCAAATCCGCCGATGTGTAGAAGTCGCCTTCGCGCCCGATGGGATTTCGCGGAGAAGAGTAATAAACACGAAGGACCTCTTCCATGTAATCCCTGAATGAAAGAGGTCCTTGTTCTCGAATTTGCTTTCGAAGCTGCTCGACGATATCTGCCAATCAAATTTTCATTCCGATTCGTTCCATCTCTTCCTTAGCGGCACGGGAGATTCGCGGATCGTTCTTCACGTCATCGAGTCGGAGTTCCGTCGGCTTCTTGGCGATCGTCATACGATCGATCTTGTCCTGCAGACGCATCAGCCCATACAGCAGGGCTTCGGGCCGTGGCGGGCATCCGGGAACGTAGACATCGACCGGAATCACGTGATCCACCCCCTGGAGAACCGAATACGTATCAAAGGGGCCACCGACGTTGGAGCACGCGCCCATCGAAATCACCCACTTCGGATCCGGCATCTGATCGTAAACGCGGCGGACAATTGGAGCCATTTTGAGCGTCACAGTTCCGGCAACGATGATGAGGTCGGACTGTCGCGGGCTTGGCCGGAAGATGCCGGCGCCGAACCGGTCCATATCGAAACGTGAAGCGCCCGTCGCCATCATTTCGATCGCGCAACACGCCAAGCCAAACGTCATCGGCCAAAGAGCGGACTTGCGCGCCCAATTGAAAACGAAATCCACCGTTGTGGTGATGATGTTTTTTTCGAATCGATCTTCAATCCATGCAGGCATTTATGACTCCGTTTATTAGCGTTGGTGGGCCATCTGGCCGGTCCCCCGCCGGTATTTAGCGTCGGGCCCACCGACCCCCCACGCTCACGCCCAATCCAGCGCGCCCTTCTTGATAATCCAAATGTACCCTACGATCAGGATACCAAGAAACACGAGCATTTCGGCCAATCCGAAGAGGGCGAGCTTTCTATAAATGATGGCCCACGGGAAAAGGAAAATAGTTTCCACATCGAAAATGACAAACAAAATCGCAACGACGTAATACCGGATAGCGTAACGCTGCCGCGCATCGGAATCGGGATCCACACCGCACTCATAAGGCATCAGCTTGTCTTTACCGCCGGTTTGCGGCCGGATCAATCTCGCAACAAACAACGTCACGATCGGAAACAGAAACGCAATGCCCATGAAAAGAAAGATGGGTATGTATCCCGTCAATGGTGAATTCATTTCATTCCCCGCAACCTAAGGATGATTGCTTCAAAACGTCGACTGCATGGGCCAATATCGGCCGAACAGCCGCCAAACATTCTCGCACGCCTTTAACGCTTCCGGGTAAGTTGATTATTAAAGTCGATTGCCGGATACCCGCAGCCGCCCTCGATAGCGCCGCTCGCGGAGTGATTTTGAAACTTTCCAAACGCATCAGTTCGGCAATTCCAGGAACGGGCCTGTCGATGACGGCCAGTGTGGCTTCCGGCGTTACGTCCCGCGGCGAAAGTCCCGTTCCGCCCGATGTCACAACGAGCCGATAATCTTCTTCGCTGGCCCGGCGCAGCCGTGCCTCGATTGGAGAACGCTCGTCGGGCAAAACCTCGACGGCCGTGACGTCAAAGCCGGCCTCCTGAAGTATTCGTTTTGCCTCCGGCCCGGAAAGATCCTCGCGCTTACCGGCTGAGGCGCTATCGCTAATTGTCAGTACTAATGCTCGTCCTAGAGACATAAAACCTCAAATCCGAAATCTAAAATTGGAAATTGGACGAGTCCAATTTCGGATTTCGGATTTGAGATCCCCACTCGTCCAATTTGAAATTTCGATTTTATCGCGCCCAGTGCCCGCTCTTCCCGCCGCTCTTCTCCAACAAGCGGATGGGACCAATCGTAATCCCCTTCTCTACTGCCTTACACATATCGTACAGCGTGAGTGCCGCCATCGCGGTAGCCGTCATGGCTTCCATTTCGACGCCGGTTTCCGCTTTGGTTCGCGCGACGGCCTCGATTCGCGCACCGGTATCCAAGACCTCAATCGAAACATCGAGATGAGTGAGCGGCAGAGGATGGCACAGCGGAATCAACTCCGACGTTTTCTTACCTGCCTGGATTCCGGCAATACGCGCTACTTCCAGAGGATTCCCCTTTGGCAGCGCTCGATCACGAAGCAACTTTACCGTTGGAGCAGACATCTCGACAAATGCTTCTGCTCGGGCAACGCGAACCGTCCCGGATTTTTCCGTCACATCGACCATTCGCGCACGGCCCTGGGCGTCGACGTGTGTCAGCTCGTTTTTTCGAGATGTCACATTTACTCCATCAACAAAAACTGCGCACTCTCACCGGGCTCGAGAACACCAGCTCGCCTTGGGATCATAATGAGCGCATTCGCCCGCGCCAGACCCACAAGATCCGATGATCCCTTCCACGGTGCCGTACGAATCCGATATTGCCCACCCTCGAATCGGACCAATGCGGGGACCAGCGCTGCTCGCTCCGGATCGCACTTCGCTTCGGCCTCGAGCTTGGCTTCCAAGATCTTTGGGCTCGTGTTTTCGGCTTTCAACAAAAATAGAATCAACGGCCGCACAAACACGTGAAACGCAACCATCGTCGAAATGGGATTGCCGGGCAACCCAAAGACATAGGTATCGCCGCGGTGCCCAAAAACAGTGGGTTTTCCGGGTTTCATCGCAATCTTGTCGAACAATACGTCGACGCCGAACTCGGCGAACACCGTTTCGACCAGATCGTACTTTCCCATCGATACGCCGCCGGACACGAGCAAGATATCGTGCTCCAATCCGTGGCGGATCTTGCTGCGAAGATCTTCAAGGTTATCGCGGCCGATTCCCAGCATCACGGGCTGTGCGCCCGCCTCTTGGACCTGCGCGCAGATCGTATAGGTATTGCTGTTCCGAATCTGGCCAGGCTGCGGCTCCTGATCGACCTCAACCAACTCATCGCCTGTGGCGATAATTGCAGCGCGTGGCCTCTTGGAAACCATCACGCTCGATTTGCCCGAGCTGGCCAAGAGTCCCAGATCGGCGAGGCCAATCTGGCGCCCCGCTTGAAGAATTTTTTCACCCCGGCGTGCCTCGGCTCCGCGCCTCAACAAACCTTCGTTCTCGCGCGCTGCTTTCAGAATCCGGACTGACGTCGGCGAGAGCCGCTGAGTATTTTCGACCATCACGACTGCACTTGCCCCTGGCGGCAAGGGCGCGCCGGTCATGATCTCGCAGCATTGGCCGCGGTTGATAGTTACGTCAGCTCCAGCGCCAGCGCGTGATTCGCCGATGACGATTAGAACGGCTGGGACTTCCGTGATGTCTTCGAAACGAACGGCAAAACCGTCGCGGATGGCTTTATCGAAACGCGGCGAATCGGCATCAGAGAGGATATCTTCGCGCAGTATCCGGTGTGTCGAATCGAGGAGGGCAACCGTTTCTGCCGCCATCCAGTCGGCGCGCTGCTTCGCCTTAGCCGTGGACATAACGATTTCCAGCCCACGTTCAATCGGAAGCATTCTCGAATAGTTCTCCGTTTTCCGTAGTATGGAAGACCAACTCGTGACGGTAGATCTTCATGTCGATCGGCCAGTGATATTCGACTTCGAGAGTGAACGAAGGTCCACGTCGCGTAATGCGAATGTCTTTTTTGGTTAGTGGAATCCCGAGGTCGGTAGCTTTTTGAAGGATGTCTGCCCGCATCGAGTCCGCAGTCTTTTTCGTGCTGGCCGCGTACTTCACTTCCTGTCGAACGAAATCGTTGAACTGAAAAGCAGCGAAATAGGCTGGGACATACTGCGCACCGGCTAATAACAGAGCAACGAAGACGAGCAAAATGAAGAGCTGTCTGCGGCTCAAGCCAAACATGGTGCGGATTATAACACGGCGCCCTTAGCAAGCTTCGGGACCTGTACGCGGGAACGGGAGCTCTTGCGCGAAGGACTGCCATTGAGTGTTTCACCCCATCGCGCAAGGAACGCGGTAATGAAACTGTGCTCTTCGGTGGGCTGAACAGCGAGCGGGCCGAGAGCCATCGCCACAGCCAGCGCCAGATGGTAACCTTCCGACCTTGATGCGGCTGCTCGGCGAAAAGCCGGGTGTGCCTCATTGATCCAAACAGTCGATTCGACCAAGCGCGCCAGTTCGGGATCATCGTTTCGCGATTCAAACTGAATCGCCAGGCCGTACCGGGTGGACCGCCGAACGCCAGTCGTGGAAGGCAAGGCAATGCCCGGCTGTGCCGCCGAATCGTTTCCGTCTTGAATGTTGCTATTCTCTCCTTCAACCAAAACTTCGGGAGGCGCGACCGAAGGAGATGCAGTCTGCGAACCATGACCTTCCGCACCCGCAATGATTGCAGCTGCAATCACTGCATGCGCATCGGCTGCGGCGCTAGATCGGTACATCGGGAGTTTTCGCTGGCCGCCAAGACGGTGCTCCACAAGAGACGCGAGCATGGGAAAGTCATCCGCAAGATCGACCAGGACGTTTTCGAGGTCACGCTCCAATGGCCGAGCAGCACGGCGCGGGGACTCACCGGAAGAATCCGTGTCGTGGCCCCACTCCGCCAATTGCCGCGACACAACGGCCTGGATGGCGCGCCGGTAGGCGATGTATGTCGCACCTCGAACGCCGGAACGAATGAAGTCACCTTTATTCAGCGTGAGAGAGCCCGCCAGTTCGGGAGCCTCGAAGGTGCCCCCGATCGATTCCGGCGTCACGGGCGTTATCCCGAGCCAATCCCAGCCTCGTTTGATTACTTTTCCATACGTGCTGATCGCGATGCCTCGCCGATCTTCGGTTAGACCATTCGGCTCGTGAGTGAGGACACCGACCGCGGATGGCTTACGTTTCCGGCCCAACCGCACCTCTAATGACGCGTGTTCGCCGCCCGACACGGTGTGACGCTCCATCCGGCGGCCGTTGATATCGAACTGCACGCCGTGGCCATAGAGCGGCGTGAGAATTCCATCAAAGGCGGGATCCAGCAGCGGTTCAAAATTCCGCCGCAATGTCGCTTCGACAAAACCGGCATCGATTAGGGGCGAAAGCGGATTGCGGAGTTTAAGCTGGACCGCTGTGCCATCTGCGGAAATCAAACCTGGAACTGGATTCACCCACTTCCAGGGCGCCTTATGCCGGGAAGCAAGGTGCCATCGGGAAGCCACATGCGAGGAGGCGTGCCGCGTTTCCGTCAACACTTCCTCACAAACCAACAATCCCAACTTAATGCCGACTCCCGCGAATCCTATACCTTCACCACGACTCTTGGTGCTTGCAGCAATGTCGTGGTAGCGGGCCAGTTCCTTCCGCCGCATCCCGATGCCATCATCTATCACCTTGAGCGTCGACTGTGCTGCATCCGTTTCGAAGCTCACACGATTCGCACCCGAATCTAAAGAGTTCGCAACAATCTCAGTCAAAATGGTCTCTTCCACCGAACCCGGATACGCATCCCGCAAATCCTCTAGCAAGTGCAGCAGATCTACTCGCGTTTCGCCCATAGGCCGGAGATTGTAGACCATGGAGACTTACGCGATTCGAAGAAATAGGCTATAAACAACGGTGGCATCACAAGGAGGCGTATGAATCGTATCACCACTCCCCTTAGCGACTTCGATCCTGAGATCTACGCGGCTATAAAGAATGAAGAGCGACGCCAATCAACCGGGCTCGAGCTAATCGCGTCGGAGAACTTCACTTATCACGCCGTACTCGAAGCAACAGGGTCGGTTTTCACGAATAAATACGCTGAGGGTTATCCGGGCCGCCGATACTACGGAGGCTGCGAATACGTCGACATCGTGGAGAATCTCGCGGTCGAACGCGCTAAGAAACTTTTCGGCGCCGAGCATGTGAATGTGCAGCCGCATTCGGGCAGTCAAGCCAATATGGCGGTCTATTTGACGGTTTTGAAACCGGGCGACACGATCCTCGGGATGAATCTTTCACACGGCGGCCATCTCACCCATGGCCATCCACTGAATTTTTCAGGTAAGTACTATCGCATCGTGGGGTACGGTGTGCGCAAGGACACAGAGGTCATTGATTACGAGGAACTCGCGAAACTTGCACGAGAGCACAAGCCCAAACTGATAGTCGTGGGTGCCAGCGCCTACCCGCGGACGATCGAATTCGAAAGGATCGCAAAGGCCGCGAAGGAGAACGGCTCGATGATGATGGTGGACATTGCGCATATCGCCGGGCTGATCGCAACCGGTGAACATCCGTCACCCGTATCGCATGCGGAGTTCATCACCAGCACCACGCACAAGACGCTCCGCGGGCCGCGAAGCGGAATGGTGATGTGCCGGGAGAGTTTTGCGAAGGACCTCAACCGATCGGTGTTTCCGGAAATGCAGGGCGGGCCGCTCGTTCATGTCATGGCTGCGAAGGCTGTATGCTTCAAAGAGGCCGCAACGGATGCGTTCCGTGCGTACATTCGCCAGGTTGTCAAAAACGCAAAGACGCTCGCGGCTAAAATCGCGTCGCGAAAATTCCGCATCGTGTCCGGCGGCACGGACACACATCTTATGCTCGTGGACGTGTTCTCCAAGGGCATCAACGGCAAGCAGGCCGAACAGGCACTCGATAAAGCCGGGATTACCGTCAACAAGAACGCCATCCCGTTCGATCAGAATCCGCCATTGATGCCAAGCGGCATCCGCATCGGCACGCCGGCGCTCACCACTCGCGGAATGAAGGAGCCGGAAATGGAGGCGATCGGAGAGTGGATCGTCGACGTGCTGGACAATATCAACGATGAAAACGTGCAGAAGAGGGTGCGGCGGGACGTGGAACAGTTGTGCGAAAGATTTCCGTTGTATTGAAGCACTAAGACACGAAGGCACAAAGAAAGCCGGCTAGAAATTGAATTTCTAGCCGGCTTTCTTTGTGCCTTTCGTGCCCTTGTGTCTTAATGTCTACTGCTTCGAACTCGAGAGCTTCTTGTAGTACTCCTCGACCGGCTTCTGATAACCCGCCGGAATCTCATCTTCCTGCGCGGAGCGGATGTTTTCCTTCGCCAGCAGTATCTGTAGCGAGCGGCTGAGTTCCATCTCAACTCCACGGAACGGCTCCAGAACCTGATTTGCCAGTTTTGCGATCGCCGCCGCATCACCGACTCTCGGATTGTTGATGAGCCCTTGAATGTTGTTGATGATGTTATCAATGTCACGCGACAATGGATTGTTCGGCCCGAGGGTCCGTTGGAGATCACGCAGGTCGTTCAAATCCTGCCGTAGCTCGTTGGCATATTGCCGCGGATCGTAGGGACCACCGAACGCGTCACCGTTTTGATAACCGCCATTCGGATTGTAGCGACCGCCGAAATTACGTCCGTTCGCCTGCTGATTTCCACCCTGTTGGCCACCTTGTCCCTGCTGACCCTGTTGGCCTTGTTGCCCCTGTTGACCTTGCTGACCCTGCTGTCCTTGCTGACCCTGTTGTCCCTGCTGACCCTGCTGTCCTTGCTGGCCCTGCTGTCCTTGCTGGCCCTGCTGGCCCTGTTGCCCTTGCTGGCCCTGTTGCCCTTGCTGACCTTGTTGGCCCTGTTGCCCCTGCTGGTTCTGCTGCTGGCCTTGCTGACCTTGCTGCTGGGCCTGTTGATTTTCCTGTTGGCCTCTCTGTTGCCCTTGGTGGCCCTGTTGGCCTTGTTGACCCTGCAACGCTTGCTGGCGCTGCAGCATGGATTGCAGTCTCTGGCTGATATCACCCGCCTGATTCAACGCATTCTGCAGCCTATTCTGCTCCGAGTTGTTTGCTGCTGAAGCAGCCTGACCGATCTGCTTCTGGACATCTTCCAGTCCCTTTGCAATCTGATTCTCGTTCTGAGCAGCGTAGTTGTAGTAACCATTCTGCGGCGAACCATTCTCCAGGAACTGCTTTCCCTGCTCGACACGGTTTTGCAGTTGCTGCCCCTTGATTGTATTCGTAGCTGTGCGCGCTTTCCCCGCCGCGTCTCGATTTTCAGGGTTGTTACTCAACTGCTCTAACTGATTGGTCAGGGATCTCAGGTCGGATGCAACGGTGTCTTTCTCTTGATTGATGTCCTGAGCGCGCCGTCTGGCATCGGCCGCCGCACCGGGGTTCTGGGCGAGCTGCTGCGTTTCATCAGCGATCTTTCGCTGCTCCTCCGTCAGCTTCTTCGCCTGTTCCTGCGCTCGAGCGAGCTGTTCTTCCATGCTGCCGCCCTTGCCTTGACTCAAGAGGCGCTGCGCGCGTTGCAATGCTTCCTGCGCTTGCTGAGCGGCCTGAGCCTGTTGTGCAGGATTGCCGCTCTGCGCCTGCTGCTGCATATTTTGCGCGGCTTGGTTTAGAGCGCGAGCCGCGTCCGCCATTTGGCGATTGTTGTTTTCACGCGACAGTTTATCGAGCTGGCGTGCCAGGCGTTCGGTTTCCTTCTGCAGTTCTTGGGCGGTCATCTGATCGCCGCCGCCTCCGCCGCCGCCTTGTTGTTGCTGGCGAGCACGGCGTTCTTGAAGTTTCTGTTGGCGTTCTGCCAGTTCTTTCAGCTTCCGCAGTGCCTCATCGACTTCCTGCGAATTCTGTTGCATTTCCCCGCGTTGTACCGTCTCGTACTGGTTCTTGTTTTGATCCAGCTCCAGTTCGAAGAGATCCGCGAGGTCCTGGGCATTCTGTGCACCGCCGCCTCCACCGCCACCGCCGCCTTGAGTCACTTGAATTTCATTGAAGAGGGCGTCGGCACGCATGAGGTATTGCAGTGCTTTTTGTTCGAATGGCTCCGCGGTGTCGGGCTTTTCGGCCTTGAGCTGTTCCGCGGCCGGATTCATTTGATCGATGGCAGCCTTCAAGTTGTCCGCCATCTGCTTGATCATTTTGTCTTGATTCGTCAGACCGCGACGCGACATGCGCTGGACCAGCGTATCCGTCTGCTCCGCGGCCTTTGTCTGATTGGCGCCGATGGAGTGAACGTTGTCAGTCCACTCTTTGTCCTTGAACTTGTCCTTGTTGTTGATCAGTTTGTGCGTCGCCGCGATGATGTCTTTCTGGCGCTTCAAGAGAGATTCCATCGACTCTCCCTCGCCACCGCCGCCACCACCACCGCCGCCCTGCTGGCCTTGACGGTATTCACGGCTGAACGGACGCACTTCGATGAAGTAAATGTCAGTCGTAACGGTGTTCGCCGGAGTTTTCGAATCGACGGCTTTGCCGTAGTAAGTCACGAGGTCGCCGGGTTGCAGATCGTATTCTTCCAGGAAGAAGGTATGACCGGCGGAAATCTCTTTTGGCTTCTCACCCTTGCTCGCGAACAGATCGACCTTCTGATCGGCCCCACCATTCACGGAGAAATGAAGTTCGAGTTGGCTGACGCCGAAATCATCTTCCGCATGCAGCTCGGTGAAAACTTCTTCGACTTTCGTCGCCTTCGTGTCGCGTCCAGGCTTCCTGAATTCAACAATGGGTTTCTGATCGTCGAGCGCTTCCATCGAATACTCTTCCACTCCCAGGTAGCTCTTCCGATCCTTGTTCGTCAGTTCAATCCGGAATGTGGTTGTTCGGTCAACGGTGACGCTTCCCATGACGGTTTTCTCGCCCGTCGGGTGCAGGGCCACACTCTTGCCATCAGCGAACACGACCCGGCCACCTGAAAGCGACTGACTTCCATTGACATTTACTTCGACGATCGTTCCCTTTAACGCCACCATGTCCGACGCGTTTTCTTCCTTCTTCACCGCGAGTCCGGTATAAGCCGGATAGTGGTACGTGTAGTCCACTTTCTCAACGCGCGGCAGATCTGCAACGTCCAACGTGAACTCTTTGGAGCGATAGCCTCCCGCATCCACGAAGTAGTGCACTGGCTCCTGAAGGTTGAAGATCAAATGCCGGAACGTCGGTACGCTCTGCGGCGTCACTTCCATTTGCGATGTTTCCCAATCTGCGCTGTTGGAGTATCGGAGATGCACGGTTGCGCGTCGAGGATCGAATCCGATGGCGACGGCTTGAATCGTCACACTGTCGCCCTTTGCGACCGTTTGATCGCCCGGCGTTACTTTCAAATCGTATTTGCTTACGTCGGGCGTATTTAGTGGATTGGTGAGGAGGTTCGCTGCGCCTATCGGAAAGAAGAATGACGCAACGTAAAGGCCGACAAGAAGTGCGAGGGCAAAAGCGCCAGTCAGCGCGCCAAACGTGTTGAACTTACGCTTATTGACTTGATCGCCGAAGCGAACGTTCTTTGTGCGGTCCAGCACGTCTTTCGTCAACAGATGAACGAATGTGAGCTGTTCCGGCCTTGCGTTCTGAATCGCGTCCACGGCGCTGACAAGGCTGTCCTTGAGAAAGGGATTCTTCTCTTCGACGAACCGGGCGAGTTGCGTATTGGTCGGTGTCTTACGCAAGGGTATAACGAGCGCCTTGATCACCGTCGCAATCACGACGGCAAGCAGGCCCAATCGCAAGCCCATGACCGTCCATCCGGAAATGCTTGACGAATTCGCCAGCGCGAGACCGATCAAGAGCGAAACCACGGTCACGCCCAAGATCCAAGCCAAGCCTCGAAGCCAGAGGAAGGTCCTCCATCTGCCTCTTACGATTCCGATCTTTCTAAGCAACTCTTCATGTGGCGCCATGTGTTTGTCCCCTTCAGGATGCCTTATAGGCCTGATTTGCGATATAAATCTCCGTCATACACGCCAAGAAAGCAAACAATAACAGATACCACCAGCCCGATTGGCGGCGGGCATAGTCGTCCTGCTCGTCCTTGCCAAAAACACCGCTACCCCGGGATTCGCCCTGCGTACGTCGAACACTAGCCAAGAGATCGTCGGGAGGCATACTGTCGAGATTGCCTTCCGACGCCGGCGGATTCACTGCAACCATACGGGTATCCGGGCCAACCCGGATCTCATGAAAACCGGGCAATTCCGGCCGGTAGAACTTCGTCTGGCCCGCAGCCAGATTGCCAAGCGCTTGCCGCCCGTTCTTTGGATCGATCACTGCCGCCGCAACGTTCTCCAGTCCGGCCGTCACCGGGATGACTTCTCCCAACGAATACCAGCCCCGGCTCTCGTTGTAGCGCGTCAGATAGTGGACAACTTCGTGAAACAAAGGGAGGAAGGACGGCTTTAACGGCAAATCGTTCCATCGGCTGTCCACAGTTGAACTGAAGACCAATAAACCATGATCGTCTTTTGAGGATTCGACGATAACCGGCGACCCGTCTTCATACTTCGCCAATACCACTGCACCAGCCTTTGGCTCGACATTCATATAGTCGAAGAACAGCGCCGAATTCAGCGCCACCTTCGTGCTCGTCTTAAATGGCTTGAAGATGGCGTGATTCTGGTCGTACGTCGTCAAGGACACCGACGGTCTCGCCCTGTCCTTTGGCACAAAAATATGCTGGACGAGTTTGACCGGCAGTTTGCCATAGCTGTTCCACCACGAAATGTCCGCGTTCTCTGCCACAATAATTAACTGTCCTTGGCCCGTCTTTCTTAGCTCGTCCATCTTTTCGCGCACTTTATCCGGCAGGCGCGGCACATCATTGATGATGACGACTTCATGCTTCGCAATTTCGTCAGGCGTTATGGCCGAAGCGGGCATGGTGGTCACTTCGAACGGCAACTCGGCCGTAGAGGTGTATGCCTGTCGGAGATACAGGCTCTGTTTGGGTTTGCCGGTATCCACGACGAGCACGTTCAGTTTTTCGCGCCGCTCGATCACGAACAAGAATTCGTTATCGACCTTCAGCGGATCGTTGCCCTCGATACGTACCCGCCCTTTGGAAAAGCCGAGCGGCAGGTCGAAACCCGTAAACTCCGCGATGGCCGTAGAGTTGGCCGAAACCGTCAGGGTCTTTCGACCGACCTCTTTGTCGTTCAGGGTCACGGTGACCGGCACCTCGATCGGTTTGTCTTTGCCGTAATTGTGAACCCGGGCGATCAAGCGTCCCGTGTACGTGCGATTGAAGCTCGTCTGATCGAGCAGAACGCTATCAATGCCGACGTTCGTCCAGTCCTTCACGCCAAGGTTCACCGTTTCGGTCTTCACATCAGTACCTATGACACTTTCCCGGCTGGAACGGTTCCACCCATTTCGCTGAAAATCTGAAATGACGACTAACTGCTTCTGGTCGCCCACAAACCCGCCCAGAAGCCGATCGGCCAGGACGAAGGCTTCGTAATACCGCGTGGCTTCATACGAAGGCTCCAGCGTATTGACTGCGGCCTTCAACGCGTCCTTATCCGATGTGGGCTGCGCAATGAGGTTGGCGTTTTCATTGAATGCAACGATCGCCATGCGATCGCCCGAGCGCAAGGAATCAATCCGGGATCGAGCCTCCGCTTTGAGCTTATCGAAGTTGTTGGCGTACCGCATGCTGTAGGACGTGTCGAGCAACAGCACCGTGCCCCGGTTCGAGTTCCCATTCCCTACCGGCGTCGCCGGCTTCGTCAGATACGGCCGCGCAAATGCACCCACGAGCAATGCCAAAATCAGCAGCCGCAATGCCATCAATAAAAGATTCTTGATCTTTTGCTGGCGGATAGACCTCTTCGGCACTTTCAAGAGGAACATCAGTGAGCTGAACGGGATGATTTCGGATTTCTCGCGCCGGACGAGGTGGATGAGAACCGGTATCGCCAGCGCTATCGAGCCAAACAGAAGAAAGGGATTTAAAAAAGACATAACTTACGTACTCTTCGCGCGAGCCGCCAAGTAGGTAAACAATCCCGCGTCGAGCGGCTTGCTCGTATCCATCAAACAATAGTCGATACGCGATCCCGAAAGCTCTTTGCGGATGCGCTCCATGTGTTCATTCAGAATCACAAGATACTGCTTCCGCAAATATTCGGGAATCACGTGCAGCTTCCTTTTCGTTTCCATATCTTCGAACTGCGCCATGTCCTCGAACGGAAATGTCAGTTCAAAGTTATCCATGATGTGAAAAACGATAATGTCGTTACCTTTCGCCTTGAGCGCCTTCAACCCTGCAATGATGTTGTCCGGTTCGTCGTATAAGTCTGAAATCAGGATGATCAGACCACGCCGCGTCAAATACTCCGCCAGGAAACGCAACGGCTTTCGAAACTCGGTTTGCGCGCTGGGGTGAATTCGATCGATTTCGGAAAGAATCGTTAGAAGCTGGCCGCGCCGACGGCTCGAAGGAACGTGCGCCCGAATCTCGGTATCGAATGTGAGAAGCCCGACGCCGTCCCGCTGATGGTGCGCGAAGTAAGTCAAGCATGCCGCCAAAATCCGAGCGTAATCGATCTTCTTGATTTCCGTCGAACCGTAGTTCATCGATCCGCTGATGTCGAGCACGACG
>JACXTT010003315.1_pt1 | contig 24898 bp, 20 predicted proteins | sample 9270951 | NCBI WGS metagenome assembly JACXTT01 (sample SAMN15532306, study PRJNA645909) | rock metagenome | isolation source: weathered quartz diorite | place: Puerto Rico | collected 2017-06-21
GCTGGCGCTGGCGGCCGAAGGCGCCGGCGTCGTGGTGGCGGCGCGTACCCGCGACGAGATCGAGCGCGTCGCGGCCGAGCTGCGCGGCCGCGAGGCGACGGCGCAGGCGGTCCAATGCGACGTGTCGGACGAGGCCAGCGTGCGCGCTTTGGGAAGGGCGGCGCGTGCGGCGCTGGGGCGTGTTGAAATCCTGGTGAACAACGCGGGATGGGGATCGTCGTCGCTCGTCACGACGCTGCCGGTTGAAGACTGGCGTCGCGCGCTCGACGTCATCGCCACGGGCACGTTTCTCTGCACCCGCGAGTTCCTGACCGACATGCTCGCGCGTCGCTGGGGGCGCATCATCCAGGTGGCGTCGAGCGCGGGCCTCGAAGGCGCTCGCTACGTCGCACACTATAGTGCGGCCAAGCATGCCGTCGTGGGCTTCACGCGTTCGCTGGCGCTCGAGGTCGTGGGCAAGGGCGTGACGGTCAACGCCCTGTGCCCGGGATACGTCGAGACGCCGATGACCGAGGCGACGATCGCCAACGTCCAGCAACGGACGCAGCGCGATCGCGACGCGGCGCTGGCGGCGGTGCTCGCGGCCGGCCACCAGACGCGACTGCTCGCGCCCGACGAGGTGGCGGCCGAGGTCGTGCGATTGTGCCGCGACGATGCGGCCGAGGTGAACGGACAGGCGATTCGCCTCCAACCGGGAGCGGAAACGTGACGAAGTTCCAGTTCGTGAACCCGGCATCGCTCGGCGAGCCCCGGGGCTGGACGAACGGCGTGCTGACCCCCGCGGCCGGGCGGATGCTGTTCGTCGCCGGTCAGGCCGGCTGGGAGGCCGGTGCCGCGGGATCGCCGCCGGCGCTCGTGGAGCAGTTCGCCCGGGCGCTCGACAAGGTGCTCGTCGTCCTGCGCGAGGCGGGGGGCGATCCGGCGAGCATCGCCCGGCTCACGGTGTACGTGACGGACCTCGACGCCTATCGAGCCGGCCGGCGCGCGCTCGGCGACGTCTGGCGCACACGGTTCGGCTCGTACTATCCGGCGATGGCCCTGGTCGAGGTGAAGCGGCTCGCGGACGACGGCGCCGTGGTCGAGATCGAGGCCACGGCGGTGCTCGGAGGGCAAGGCTGATGGCGCTCTCGGCCCGCTCGTTCCTCTACGCGCTGGACTCCGCCACCGGCGTGGCGACGATGACGCTCAACCGACCCGAGCGGCTCAACGCGCTCACGTTCGAGATCTACGCCGAGCTGCGCGATGCGTTCCTCGCCCTCGATACCGAGCCGGGAGTGCGCGCGATCGTCCTGACCGGCGCGGGCCGCGGGTTCTGCTCGGGCGGCGACGTCGAGGACATCATCGGCGCGTTGTTCGGCCGCGACCCCGCCGGGCTGCTCGAGTTCACGCGCATGACCTGCGACGTCGTGCTCCACATGCGGCGCTGCCGGCGGCCGATCGTCGCGGCGGTGAACGGCACCGCGGCGGGTGCGGGAGCCGTGCTGGCGGCGGCGAGCGACTTCCGGATCGCCTCCGACACGGCGAAGATCGCGTTCCTGTTCGTGAAGGTGGGGCTGTCGGGCGCGGACATGGGCGTGTCGTGGCTGTTGCCGCGCATCGTCGGCGCGGGCCGCGCCGCGGAGCTGCTGATGACTGGTGAGTTCATCACCGCCGAGCGCGCGCTCGAGATCGGGTTCTACCATCGCGTCGTTCCCGCCGCGCGGGCGCTCGCCGAGGCGACGGCGTTCGCTGTGAAGCTGGCGCAGGGACCGGCCGAGGGGCTCGCGGTCAGCAAGCGCGCGCTGGACCTCGAGGCGTCGATGACGCTCGAGCAAGCGCTCGATCACGAAGCGCGGGTCCAAGCGGAGCTGATGGTGCATCCGGACTATCGCGAGGCCTACGAGGCGTTCCGCGAGAAACGCACGCCTCGATTCGCCCGATGACCACGCCCGACACCCGCCCCATCGCCACGTTTCTCGACGCCTCGCACGTCGCGTTCGCGGCCGCGGTGGGAGCGTGGTCCGACCGCGAGCTCTCCCAGCGCGCCGAGCCCGCCGACGACGACGCCGCGCGCCGCGAGGCGCGCGTGCTGCTGCGGTCGCTCGGAGAGTCGAGTTGGCTCGAGCCGATCCGCGCCTTCGATTGGCGTGCCTGCTGCCTGGCTCGCGAGGCGCTGGCAGCCGGCTCGCCGCTCGCCGACGCGGTGTTCGCGCTCCAAGCGCTCGGGACGGTGCCGATCTTGCTGGCGGGGAGCGACGCGCTCAAGGCGCGATTCGCGGAGCCGGCGGTCGCGGGCCGCGCCATGGGCGGGTTCGCGATGACCGAGCCGAACGCGGGCTCCGACGTGGCCTCGCTCTCGACCCGAGCGGCGCGGGACGGCGAGCACTACGTGCTGAACGGCGGCAAGGTGTTCATCTCGAACGCGGGCATCGCCGACTTCTACGTGGTGTTCGCGTCCACGAATCCGGAAGCGGGCGGCAAGGGGATCTCGGCGTTCGTCGTGTCCGCCGATACCCCGGGCCTGCGCTACGTGCGCCCGATGGTGCTGTCGTCGCCGCACCCCCTTGGGGAGATCGCGTTCGAGGACTGCCGCGTGCCGGCCGCGCAGCGGCTGGGAGAGGAAGGTCAAGGGCTGAAGCTCGGGCTCAAGACGCTCGATCGGCTGCGCTCGACCGTGGGAGCCGCGGCGTGTGGAATGGGCGCGCGGGCGCTCGCCGAGGCGCTGGCGCACGCCAAGCGGCGGAAGCAGTTCGGCAAACCGCTCGCCGAGTTTCAGCTCGTTCAGCAGAAGTTGTCCCGCATGGCGACGTCGCTCACGGCGGCGCGGCTGCTCGTTTACCTGGCGGCGCACCGCGCCGACAGCGGCGCCGATCGGGTCACGCTCGAGGCCGCGATGGCGAAATCGTTCGCGACCGAGGCCGCGCAACAGGTGGTGGACGAGGCGGTGCAGATCCTGGGGGGCGCGGGGGTGCTCGCCTCGCATCCGGTCGACCGGCTGTACCGGTCGGTGCGCGCGCTGCGCATCTACGAAGGAACGACCGAGATCCAGCACCTTGTGATCGCGGGGCAGCTGCTCGCGGAGTCCGGCGGATGAAGGTCTCGGTGGTGGGCGGCGGCCCCGCGGGGCTGTTCTTCGCCCTGCTGCTCAAGCGCGCGAACCCACGCCACGACGTCACGGTGTTCGAGCGCAACCGGCGTAACGAGACCTGGGGATTCGGCGTCGTGTTCTCGGACGCAACGGAGGACGCGCTGGCGCAGGCGGATCCCGCGGTCACGGCCGCGATGTCGCGGCATGCACACCGTTGGGACGAAATCGAGATCCACTATCGCGGCGAGGTGCTCACCTCGACCGGGCACGGGTTCTCGGGGCTGTCGCGCCGAACGCTGCTCGCGATTCTCGCGGATCGCTGCCGCGAGGTGGGCGTCGCGACGTGCTTCGAGCGAGGCGTCACGGATTTCGAGCGCCTGCGCGACGCCGACCTGGTGCTCGCCGCCGACGGTCTGAACTCCGAAGTGCGCGAGCGCTGGCGGGCGCACTTTCGGCCGGAGCAGGACGTGCGGCCCAACCGGTTCGTGTGGCTCGGCACGACGCGCCCGTTCCCCGCCTTCACGTTCTACTTCATCGACACCGAGCACGGTCTCTGGCGCATTCACGCGTATCAATACGAGGCCGATCATTCAACGTTCATCGTCGAGGCGCGGGAGGAGACGTGGCGCCGCGCGGGCCTCGAGCAGGCGAGCGAATCGCAGACGATCGAATTCTGCGAGCGCCTTTGCGCCCAATACCTCCAGGGCCACCGGCTGATCTCCAATCGCTCGATCTGGCGCGCGTTCCCGACGCTGCGTTGCGCGACGTGGCATCACGAGAACGTTGCGTTGATCGGCGACGCCGCCCACACGGCTCACTTCTCGGTGGGCTCGGGCACGAAGCTGGCGATGGAGGACGCGATCGCGCTGGTCGACGCGCTGGGGCGCCACGCTTCCGTACCCGAGGCGCTGGCGGACTATGAGGCAGCTCGCCGGCCGCCGGTGGAGAGCCTGCAACGCGCCGCGCAGGCGAGCCTCCAGTGGTTCGAAGACACCGAGCGCTACATGAGGCTCGAGCCGATTCAGTTCGCGTTCACGCTGCTCACGCGCAGCCTCCGCGTCACGCACCAGAACCTGAAACTGCGTGACCCGGCATTCGTCGACCGCGTCGACCGTTGGTTCGAAGGCGAAGCCCGGCGCCAATTCGGAGCCGGGGCCGAAGCCGCGTCCCTACCGCTCACGCGGGCCGTGACCGGGCCCGCTCCGCCGATGTTCGCCCCGTTTCGGCTGCGGGACCTCAGGCTGGTCAATCGCGTCGTGGTGTCACCGATGTGCCAGTACTCGTGCGAGGACGGCCTCGTGACCGACTGGCACCTCGTCCATCTCGGATCGCGCGCCGTCGGCGGCGCCGGCCTGGTGATGGCCGAGATGACGGACGTCAGCCGGGACGCGCGCATCTCGCCGGGGTGCGCGGGGCTCTACCGCACCGAGCACGCGGTCGCGTGGCGACGCATCGTCGAGTTCGTGCATGCGAATAGCGCGGCCAGGATCGGGATCCAGCTCGGCCACGCGGGACGCAAGGCCTCGACGAAGCTGATGTGGGAGGGGGACAACGAGCCGCTGGTCCAGGGCAGCTGGCCGATCGTGTCGGCCTCGCCGATTCCGTACTTTCCGCACAGTCAGACGCCGCGCGAGATGACGCGCGCCGACCTGGATGCCGCGCGCGACGACTTCGTCCGGGCGACCGAGCTGGCGATCCAGGCGGGGTTCGACCTGCTCGAGATCCACATGGCGCACGGCTATTTGTTGGCATCGTTCCTGTCGCCGCTCACGAATCATCGCTCCGACGCCTACGGCGGTCCGCTCGAGAACCGGCTGCGCTACCCGCTGGAGATCTTCGACGCGGTGCGCGAGCGTTGGCCGGCGGAACGGCCGATGTCGGTCCGGTTGTCGGCCGTCGACTGGTTCGAGGGCGGCATGCAGCCGGCCGACTCCGTCGAGGTGGCGCGAGCACTGCGCGCGCACTGCTGCGACGTCGTCGACGTGTCGGCGGGGCAGACCGTGCCCGAACAGCGACCGGTGTACGGCCGGCTGTTCCAGACGCCGTTCGCCGACCGCATCCGCCACGAGGCCGGGCTCGCGACCATGGCGGTTGGCAACATCTCGTCCTACGCCGACGTCAACACCATCCTCGCCGCCGGGCGCGCCGACCTGTGTGTGCTCGCCCGCGCGCATCTCTGGGACCCTTACTGGACGCGCCACGCGGCCCACGAGCTCGGCTGGCCGCTCGCGTGGCCGCCGCAGTACGAGACGCTGAACTCCTATCGGCCGCGGTTCACGTGACCCTCTCGATCGCTTGGGACGGCGTCACACCGCGCGGAAAGGCACGCCGATGGCCGTGACCTACTCGAGCTACCTCAAGATCGACGAACTGCTGCGGCTGCAACAGCCACTCTCCGACGGACCCGAGCACGACGAGATGTTGTTCATCGTAATCCACCAGGTCTACGAGCTGTGGTTCAAGGAGCTGTTGCACGAGCTGGACTTCCTCAAGCAGCTTCTGGGTCAGCGCGACTCGCCCCGGGCGCTGGCGACGCTCAAGCGCGTGCTCACGATCCTCAAGGTGGCGGTCGCCCAGATCGACGTGCTCGAAACCATGACCCCGCGGGACTTCCTGTCGTTTCGCGCTCGGCTGGAGTCGGGCAGCGGGTTCCAGTCTCACCAGTTCCGCGAGCTGGAGTTCGTGCTCGGGCACAAGCAGCGGGCCGCGCTCGATCGCTACGCGCCGGGCAGCCCGGCGCGGGCGAGCCTGGAGCGGCGGCTCGCCGAGCCGACGGTATGGGACGTATTCGTTCGCTTCCTGGCCGCGGGGGGATACGCCGTGCCGGCGGAGCTGCTCGAGCGCGACGTGACGCTGCCCGTCGCGCCGTCCCCTGCCTTGCAGACCGTGCTCGTCGAGCTCTATCGGCGCGATCCGGCGGCGGTCACGTTCTGCGAGCGGCTCCTCGACCTCGACGAGGGTCTGCAGGAATGGCGCTACCGCCACGTCAAGATGGTGCAGCGCACGATCGGGTCCAAGCCCGGCACCGGGGGCTCGTCGGGAGCCGCCTATCTGATGACGACGCTGAATCACCCGTTGTTTCCCGATCTGTGGGAGATCCGCTCGCAGTTATGAACGACGAGATGCTGAACCCGCTGAGGCAATCGCCAAACGCCTTGTCACGGCACTATTCGCGGTTTCACGTCCGTGATCGCATCTTGCTCACGGGGCATTCGCACCAGGCGTGGCCGGATGTGGCGCGGGAGGCGCAGCTCGCGGCGTGGGACGACGCCGCGGCCGCCGCCGACGACAAATGGCCCGCCGCGTTCGAGCAGGCGGACCGAGTGCGCGAAGGATTCGCGCGACTGCTCGACGTGCCACCTGGCGAGATCGCGCTCGGGGTCAATACGCACGAGCTCGTGACGCGCTTCCTGTCGGCGTTGCCGCTGCCGTCGCGGCCGCGGCTCGTGACCACGAACGGCGAATTCCACACGATCCGCCGCCAGCTCGACCGCTTGTCCGAAAGCGGGCTGGTCCAGGTGACCAAGGTCGCCGCACGCCCGGCCGACTCGCTCGTTGAACGCCTCATTGATGAGCTCGACCGGCGAACGGCCGCGGTGCTCGTCTCGTCGGTGCTGTTCGAGACGGCGGAGTTCGTGCCGGGGTTGGACACACTCGGGGACGCATGCACGCGTCACGGCGCCGAGCTGCTCGTCGACGCCTATCACCAGCTGAACGTCATTCCGTGCTGGTTCGGATTAATGGCGCCCGCCGGGGCGTTCCTGGTCGGAGGCGGCTACAAGTATTGCCAGCTCGGCGAGGGCAATTGCTACCTGCGTGTGCCGCCGGGGCGCCAGCACTACCGGCCGCTGCTGACCGGCTGGTTCAGCGAATTCGAGCAGCTCGCCGGGCGCACCGCGGGGGAGGTTGCCTACGGCGACGGTCCGGCCCGCTGGGCGGGATCGACGTACGATCCCGTGAGCCACTACCGCGGCGCCCGCGTATTCCAGTTCTTCGTCGATCAGGGTCTGACGCCCGTCTTCCTCTGGGAGGTGAGCCGGCATCAGGTCGGGATGCTCATCGATGGATTCGACGCGCTGGACCTGGACCCCAAGCTCGTGACCCGGGACCGCGGTCTGCGCGACGACCTCAGGGGCGGGTTCCTCGCGTTGCGCACGCCGCGAGCCGAATGGTTCGCCGATCGGTTGCGCGAGCGTCACGTCTGGACGGATTTCCGCGACGACGTCTTGCGGCTCGGACCCGCGCCGTACCTGTCCGACGCGCAGCTCGAGGACGCCATCCGGGCGCTGGGCGAGGTCGCGAAATCGGCCTGAGCGCCACGCGGACGTTTGCGGAAGCGGCGTCCGACCGGCGGGAATTTTCCTGAATTTGTGGAGCCCCGGAAGCATCTGAAAGGCGCCATCCAAAGGAGCGCCTATGATGCAGACCGCTTCCCTCGACGTTCTGCGCCACCAGCTCGAAGACCGGCAGGGACGACTTCGCGACGCGATCCGGACGATCGGTCCCGAGGACCAGCTCGTCGGACTGCTGCAGCAGGTGGACTCGGCCCTGGCCAGCCTCGGCACCGAGGACTACGCGCGATGCCTGATCTGCAACGGCCACGTCGCCGAACGGGACCTGGCGACGAATCCGCTGATGCAGTACTGCCTCTGCGATCTCACGCCGGAACAACAGCACGCGCTCGAGCACGACCTCGGGCTCGCGCGCCGCATTCAGGCCGCCTTGCTGCCGGACCCGGATCTGGGCGCTGACGGCTGGGAAGCGCACTACCGCTACGAGCCGGCCGGGATCGTGAGCGGCGACTACTGCGATCTGTGGGCGGCGCCCGACGAGGTCGGGACTCTTTACTTCGCCGTGGGCGACGTGTCGGGCAAGGGAGTGGCGGCATCGCTGCTCATGGCGCATCTGCAGGCCGCGATCCGCTCCCTGCTGGGGGCGGGCGTGCCGCTGTCCGAAATCGTTCACCGTGTCAACCGGCAGCTCCTGCAAGCCACGCTGCCGTCGCACTACGCCACGCTCGCATGCGGGCGCGCGACGCGCGACGGTCACGTCGAGATCGTGAACGCTGGGCACTGCCCGCCGCTCGTGGCCCGCTCGGGTGGGGTGGAAGCCGTGGCTTCGACGGGATTCCCGATCGGGCTGATGGAAGACCGGCCGTACGAAACGAAGCGCTTGAAGCTGGGAGTCGGCGACGCGCTCGTGCTGTATACCGACGGGCTGACGGAAGCCCGTCGCTCGGACGGCGGAGAGTACGGGCAGGAGCGGATCGAGCGCCTGTTGGCGACTCGGGCGGGAGAGGCTGGACCGAGACATCTCGTGCGGACCGTCCGCGACGATCTCGCGGGATTCCTGGGCGATGCCTCGCGCACGGACGATCTCACCGTGCTCGCCCTGTGGCGAACGAGGGCCTCGAGCGTCTGACAGGCCGCCGGCGAATCGGCGGATCCGCCGCCACACGTCACGACCCACTCCACGTCCGTCGTGCGTGCCGACGCCTAGCGGTACTTGATGAGCAGCGCGCGGATCTCGTTCCCCTCGGCCCCGGGATGCGAAACGCTCACCGTCTTCTCGATGGTCTTGTCGTCGTTGTCCCCGGACGCCTTAGTGGTCTCGACGACGCGCTTCTCGTCGCTCAGCAGCTTGCGTGAAATCTCGAGGATGATCACGCCGTCCGCTCCCTTCTCGTGGGCGCGCGACATGAGCTTGGCGTGAAGCTGGGATGCCGATACGAACTGATCGCCCGAGGCACGGACCTGACCGATGACCCGGTAGTCTCGAGTGACCGCCGCCTCCGAGAAATAGAGGTCCACTTGCGTCGTCGGCGGGTATGCATCGCCGACGTAGTCGACGGTGGCGCATCCGGTGGAGAGGCAGGCGAGTACGGCAAGCACTAGAACCCGAGGCATGGCACCCTCCTCGAAGGAGGTCGGGGAGCGGTGTCAGCTCCTTGGATGGCCTACTCGCGAAATCCGTATTTGGTCCTGGTCAATTCTGGAATCTCGAGCCTCGGGGTCGTTCTGGCGAATCGCCCCTGGCGTCATCGCCAGAACAGGGACATTGCGATCTGGACGCCCGCCCACAGCGCGAGCAGAGCCGCGAGGATCGAGACCCCGTAGACGACCGGGCTGCGCGCTCCGCGACTGCCCAGCACCTGCACGACGAGCGCGATCGCGACCACCTGCAGCCCGGAGGTGAGCAGGCCGAGGAGGGCGGTGCGTGGGGCGACCGACCAGAAGCCTTCCTGACCCACCAACCGATTACCGAACGCCCGCGACGACAACGCAGCGGAGAAGGCGAGGATCCCGGCGACCGTACAGGAAGTGACGAGCAGGAGCGGACGCACCCCACCGGTCTGCCGCGCCCACATCGCGAGCGGCGGGAACCCGAGCGTCAGGAGAGCCACCCAAATCATGATCATGAGGCTTGTCTCCTGGAACGCGCGGAGCCTAGACTTATGCCGGCGTGCGCGCGAATGGAGGGTTCTTGCCGGCCCGAATCGCGCAACCCACCGGAACATCCGAACCCCGCAATTTCCAATACGGGACCCACTCGACTTGGAGGTTCTTCCGTGGCTCTCGCCGGCTCCCGGGTCCCCCGGCTGACGCGTGGCCGGCTGATGGCGGTCCTGCTCGTCGGGATCTGCTGGACGACCATCTCTCCGCGACCGGCGCTCTCCGACGCACGCGATCCCGGCTACGAATACCTGTCCCCGGTGCCGGGCGCCCATCTCGTTTCGCCCTGGACCAGCGTTGTGCTGCGCCCGCCGGGCACGGTCGACGCCGCGACGATCCGCGGGGCGGCCCTTACCACGAAGGGTTCGCAGAGCGGTCTCCATTCCGGGCGCCTCGAACTCTCCGACGATCACCAAACCCTCGTGTTCACGCCGGACTCGCCGTTCGCGGAGGGGGAGTCGGTGGTCGTGACGCTGGCCTCGGGGATTCGCACGCAGGCGGGGGCGCCGCTCCCCGCGGTGAGCTTCGCATTCACGATCACGCCGCGAGATCCGAAGCGTGAGCCCGTGATGGTGGCCGACGAAGCGACGGGCCGGCTCATGCCGCTCGATCGGCTTGCGAGTCGCCCCACGGGCGCTTCGGGGGCCCTGCCGACTCAGATGGCGGGCAGCGATACGCTGCCTCCTGGAATGCCGTTCGTGTCGCTGATGAAGTCGGATCATCCGGACACGGGAAACGTCTTCCTGGCGACGTTCAGCGGGTTCGCGTCCAAGGGAAACTTGATGATCCTCGACAACGCCGCACAGCCGATGTTCTTTCGGGCGCTGCCGGGTCCGGCATTCGATTTCAAGCGACAGCCGAACGGCTTGCTCACGTACTTCAGCGGGACGAACACGTTCTGGGCGCTCGATTCCAGCTACGCGGTGGTTGACAGCTTCCGCGCCGGCAACGGTTACACCGCCGATCTCCACGATCTGCAATTGCTGCCGAACGGCCACGCCTTGCTGCTCATCTACGACCCGGAACCCTTGCGCATGGACAGCATCGTACCGGGCGGACAGCCCAATGCGACCGTGATCGGCCTCGTGGTCCAAGAGCTCGACGCGGCAAAGCACGTCGTATTCCAGTGGCGCAGCTGGGATCACTTCAGGATCACCGATGCGGACACGTGTCTGATCGACCTGCGCAGCATGATGGTGGATTACGTCCACGGTAACGCGGTGGAGCCCGATGCCGACGGGAACATCCTCATCTCGTCTCGCTCGATGAACGAGATTACGAAGATCAATCGCGCGACCGGGGCTGTCATGTGGCGCTGGGGGCTCCACGCCGTGAACAACCAGTTCTCGTTCATGAACGATGCCCGGGGCTTCGGGGCCCAGCACGACATCCGTCGGCTCCCGAACGGCAACGTGACCTTGTTCGACAACGGCAATTGCCTCGGGAACCCGCAGCACTCCCGCGTCGCGGAATACCGGCTGGACGAGATCAGCAAGACGGCGACGCTGGTGCGCGAGTTCCGCAATTCTCCCGACCTCTACACGCCCTTCATGGGGAACGGGCAGCGTCGCGCGAGCGGAGGCACGATGATCGGGTGGGGAGGGACGGCGTTGGATCCGAAGCTCACCGACGTGCATGCGGACGGCTCGGTCGCTCTCGCCTTCGGGCTCAAGTTCGCGACGACGTGGACGTACCGAGCGTTCCGCTTCCCGTGGCAGACGTCCCGGTTCAGCGTGACGCCGACCGCGCTCAATTTCGGGGCGATCGACATCGGCGGCAGCGCCACGCGCTCGTTCAGGGTCTCGAACCGCTCCACGGCGACCGTCGAGATCACCAGCGTCGTCGGACACAACGCAGCATTCTCGGTATTGTCCGCGCTGCCGATCACGCTCGCCCCCGGGCAGTCGGACTCGATCCGGGTGCACTTTCTGCCCCCGGACCTCGGCGGCTTCGGCGACACGCTCTACGTCCGCTCGGTGAGCCCCACGGAATTGGTGGCCCTAGCCGTCCCCGTGACGGGGTCGTGCTACGCGAACGGGGTCTGGATCGAAGACTTTTCGCATTACGAGGGAAACACCGTCCTCGTGCCGTTCATGTTCCAGATCCGCCTCGCAGCCGCGCGGCCCACGTCCGTGAGCGTGCGCTACCAGACCGCCGATGGGACGGCCACGGTCGCCGACAACGACTACGTCCCCACGGGCGGCCAAGCGTTCATCATGCCGGGGGAGACCACCTCCGTTGTGACCGTTTACGTTCGCGCCGACCGCAAGGTCGAGTCCGACGAGAAGTTCTACGTCAACTTGTTCAATCCCTCGCCGGGGCTGGTGATCGATCGTCCCCAAGCGGTGGGCACGATCATCGATGACGACCGCTTCGCGGACGTGGGCGATGCGGGGGCGCCCGTTGCGTTCGCGCTCCACTCCCCGATCCCCAACCCAGGGCACGCCGCGGTGATCCGGTTCGACCTGCCGAGGGCCTGCGACGCGAGGCTCGAGGTGTTCGACCTCTCGGGGCGTCGCGTCGCGACGCTGGTCGACGAACGCCTGCCCGCGGGTCGCCACGCGGCGACTTGGGCTCCGGGCGGCGGCCTCAGGGGCGTGTTCCTCTACCGGCTTCGGGCGGGCGACTTCGAGGCGACCCGCAAGCTGGTGCTCATGCGCTGATCCAATGCCGGACCGGCGACCCGCTCAGGTTCGCGACTTCCTGTCGCCGGAATCCGCGACGTCCCACGGCGAAGGCGGCGCCTCTTCGGGCTCCAGGTTGCAGTAGCGCTCGACTCGGAATCGGCGGCGCAGCGATCGCGGCAGCTTGACCCGACCCAGCGTCAGCGTGCCGAGAAAATCCTGGTCGTACGCGAGCCCCAGCGCGTGCCCTTGGTATCGCTCCAGCGTGGGGTCGAGATACGTCCCGAAGAGGCGATCCCACAGCACGGTGAAGTTCCCATAGTTGCCCTCGAGATCGACCGTGTGGTGGAGCAGGTGCTCCTGCGGCGTCGTCAGCGCGAGCCACCGCATCCCGTGATGCATCCACCACCACCGGCGCAGGAAGCATGAATGCGTGGCGGTGAGGAGGAACGCCTGGACGAGCACCAGGCTCTTGAGCGCGCTCAGATCCCACAGGGGCAGGCCGAGCACGAGCAGCAGCGCGTACGCCGAGACCACCGTCGCCACGGTGGCGGGAAACGTCGCCACGACGGCGAACGGCCGTGCAGCCATGCCGGGCATCGCGAGATTCACCTGGCTCGGGAGGTGATGGTACTCGTGGGTGAAGAAAAACCGGCGCGAATGACTGAAGAAGCGGTGCGTCAGGTAATCCCACAGCCCCGACAAGTAGAACAACACGACCGTGAACAGCCCGAGCCAGATGCCGCGGATCGGATCCACCGAGGTGGGGCGTCCGAACGCGTGGCCGAAGGCCGTGCGAACGGCGGCCATGACTCGATCCGCCGTCGGCACGAGCGCGTAGCCACCGAGCTGAATCACCGTGTAGACGACCAGGACGACTCCGAGAAACAGGACCGCCTCGGCGTGGATCGTCTCGCCGCCGCTGCGGCGGGTCCGCCACAGCTCCCAGCCGTCGAGCAGCACGAAGACGACGGGAATCCCGAAGAACGCGAGCAGGAACGTCTGCGTCGTCACGTCCGAGCCGGCTCCATTCGGCCCGCGGGCGAGGCGCCGGCGGAGCGGGCGAGGAACACGAGCACGGCCGCAAACAGGAACATCACGACCATCGTCGCCAGGCTCCGCGCCGGCGAAATCGCGAACGCCGCTTCTGTGTCGCCCATGAAGACGAGCCGTTGCAGCGCTCGCAGGCAAAACACGGTCGCGAACCCATAGACGATCGAGCGCTTGCCGATCGGGTCGCGAGCCGCGATCGCCGCCATGATGCCGAGCCCGATCATAAACGCTCCGAGTGGCTTCAGGATGTAGACGAACTGGTCATCGTTCCAGTCCACCTGCGCCCCATAAAGACTCGAGCCCACCCACTCCTTGAGGCCGATGTTCAAGTTGAGCGCGAGACCCACCGTGACGTGGAAGATGCATATGCCCCACATGCACACCCGCAGCAGTCCGACGGCCGAATTCTTCATGGCGATCCTCCTGTGATCGACTTGCGATACGGCCTGAGCCCGCTCTCGCCCCAACGCAGGTACGACACGCCCACGTAGGCGAGGACCGGGAGCACCACTCCGGCCAGGTTTCCGACGACGAGCAACACCCAATAGGCGCTCGAAGGCCCCCGAGCGAACAATCCATCCGCCGCGCGCAGCACGATCCCATAGCACAGCCCGAACACCCCGAACAGGATGGGAGCGTGATCCGTGGCGACGACCTCGGCCGCATGGCCCTCGACCGCCAGCCGATTGTGGATGACGATGAATCCCGACTTGATCGCGTAGGTGTCGTAGAGCCAGTTCCAGAATCCGATCACCGTCCCGACCACGAAGCCCCCGCGCAGGCATTCAGCGATGCCGACGTGGCTCGCCTGCGGCAAGCATACGAGCGCGAGCAGACTCGCCGCGGTGCCGAACACGAACCCGTGATGCGGCCGGAACCGGCCGAGCCGGAGCCGCGTGTTGATTTCCCACAACCCCAGCGCGTTGGTGCCGAGGGCCGGAACGACGTAGCCGAAGACGACCGGCACCGAGAGCGCGAGCCAGACCCGTTCGTGATTCCCGTCCAGTCGCCTCAGCCACAGCCAGTAGCTGGTCGGAAACAGCGTGAGCGGCACGACGTACTGGTACACGCTGAAGAAGCGCCGCCGGGGTCCCGGCGCCGGTCGGATCGTCTCGGACGCAGCGCCGGCGGGCCCCGGCTCGGACGCACTCATCGGACGGCCGAACCGGTCGGGGCGCCGTTCAATCGTCGACAACGACCACCTCGTCGGCGAACCGGTTCTCGCTCGATTTCGCGACGGGGCCCAGCATGCGCGAATCAATCGAATCTCGGAACCGCCCGAACCACATGCCTTGTTTCTTGAACGCCTCCCGCGCGTACAACGGGTTGTAGGTCAGGTAGACGGCGAGGCGCCGCGGCGAGCTCAAGTGGGTCTGAAAGTCCCACAACCGCTTGAACACCGAGGTCGCTCGGTTCCACCGGTGGCGGCAGCGCCAGCACGCCTCGGTCAGTTCGTCGGGGCTCATGTGCTTGGGTAAGAACGCGGCGTGGTTGAAGCGATACTCCGGATGCAGCCACCACTTGCCGTCCCACAGCAGCCGTCCCTCGCGCTCGAGTCGCGCATACAGGGGCGTGTTCACGTACGGCATGAGGATGTTGTAGGCCGCGAAGCAGAAGTTGTGGTGATGGGCGAAGTCCGAGGTCTCGCGGATCGATTCCGGCGTGTCGTAGTCGTGACCCAGTGTGAACGCGGCCCACGTCTGGAGATGATGACGTCTCAGCACCGCGCACGCCGTTTCGTAACGATCCCAGCCGCGGAGCAGGAAGCTCGGCGCCTTCTTCATCGAGCGCAGATTGCGGCGGTCGATGGATTCGAAGCCGATGACGTTGCCGATGCAGCCGCTCGCTTCCATGAGGTCCATGAGTTCGGGATCGGTCGTCATGTCGATCGATCCCTGCGACATCCAGTTGATCCGGAGCGGCACGAGCGCGCGCAGCAGCTCCTTGGCGGCCTCGTGGTTGCTGAACAGGTTGTCGTCGACGAAGAAAACCGTCCGCCGCTCCTGCGCCTCGATCTCGGTGAGCACCTCGTCGATGCGCCGGACGAAGTGGCGGCGGTCGAAGAACGCGCTGATCGCGCAGAAATCGCACCCGAAGCGGCAGCCACGGCTGAACTGCATCAGCGTGACGGGCAAATAGCCCTTGCCGCGAAACAGGTCGCGGCGAGGCAGCACGCCGCCCCCCTGGGCGATTCCCGGAGCGGCGCGGTAGACGCGCCGCAGCCTCGATCCGCGTGCGTCCTCGACGACCCGGTGCCACAACGTCTCGGCGTCGCCGATGAAGATCGAATCCGCGTGACTCAGGCATTCGTCCGGCGCCAACGTCGGATGGAAGCCGCCCATGATCACCGAGACGCCGCGCGCCCGGAACTCCGCGGCGATCTCGTACGCGCGGCGCGCCGTGTAGATCTCCACCGTGATCGCGGCCAGGTCAGTCGGTTCGTCGTAACAAATCTCCTCGACGCGATCGTCGAACAACACGCACTCGACGTCCGGCGGCGTGAGCCCGGCGAGCACGCCGAGCTGGAGCGGCTCCATGCGGCCTTCGTCGGTGTAGAGGCTGTGCTGCAACCGCCCGATCGTGGGCTTGACGAAGGTGATCTTCATGCGTGCCGCGCCGGGGCCATCAGGGCCCTTGAAGTGCCGGCGTCGAGCGTGACACGGAGGGCGCTACCATGGGAATGAGCGGCGCCGGGTCGCCGAGGGGCAGGCCCTGCTTGTGATGGACCTCGCGACGGGTGACGGCGTTGGACAGCAGGTACAGCGCGGCCCGCTGTGGGCTGCCCAGATTCGTGCGTGGAGCCAGAAGCCGATGAAGGATCGAGCCGTAGGTGTTGAACGCCGTCCGGGCTCGGTAGCAGCCCGACGTCAGTTCGTCGGCCGTCATGCCCCGGGGATGAAACGTCGCGTCGCCGTAACGGAATCTCGGATCGATCCACCACCGGTCGTGGATCAGGCGACTTTCGCGCTCGAGGCGGTCGAACAGCGGCGCGCGCGGCGTCGGCGTCAGCGGGTTGAAGTTCGCGAGGTAGAACTTGTGGCGAATCGCGAAGTCGACCGCGCGATCGAACGAGTCCGGCGTGTCCCGATCGTACCCGAACACGAACGTGCCATAAATCATGATCCCCGCATCCTGCAGGACCCGGATCGAGGTCTCGTAGTCCTGGTACTTGAGGTTCCAGCCCTTCTTCATCTGCTTCAAGTTGTCGCGGTCCAGCGATTCGAACCCGAACAGCGCCATCGTGCATCCGCTCCGCTGCATGAGCTTCACGAGCGCGGGATCACGCGCGATGTCGATCGAGCACTGGCACGACCACGAGATCCGGAGTGGGATCAGCGCGTGAAACAGTTCGGTGGCCTTGGTCACGTCGACGAAGATGTTGTCGTCCACGAAGAACACGTGGTGGTGACCGACGCGAGCGATCTCGTCGCACACTTCGCGCACCGGCCGCTGGCGCACGCTCGATCCGTAGAAGGCCCGGATCGAGCAGAAGTCGCAGTTGTAGCGGCAGCCTCGCCCGTACTGGACGAGCGTCACCGGCACGTAGCGCTTGCCGTCGTAGATGCTGCGATCCATCCGCAAGCCATCGAGCATCCCGAACTCGCCCTCCGCGTACCGGGGCGCGAGTCGATCCACACGCGCGTCCGCGACGATGCGCCCCCAGATCCCTTCGGCGTCGCCCTGGACCACGACGTCGGAGTACTGCTGGCACTCGTCGGGCAGAAACGTGGGGTGATAACCTCCCATCACGACCTTGACGCCTCGCCGGCGGAACTCGTTCGCGATTTGATAGGAGCGACGAGCGGTGTAGGTCTCGACGGTCATCGCGACCAGGTCGGTCGGCTCGTCGAACGGGATTGGCTCGAGCCGCTCGTCGTACAGCGCAGTCTCGACGTCGGGAGGAGTCAGCCCTTTGAGGATCGCGAAGCACAGCGGGGTCATCGCATCAGCCGAGCGAACCGGATTCATGTTCGGTCGGACAAACGTGATCTTCAAGCGGCCCCCCGAGGTCACCAGCGTGCGCTGCGGATGATGCCGGGCAAGGGGAGTTCCCAGACCGGATAACACTATGCCAGCCCCGAGCGCAGAGCGAGGACGAAATCCAGCGCGCGTGAGCCACGTGGGCGGGCTTCGGCCCGCCACCCGCGCCGACAACGAGGCGTTGCTCGAGTTGTTCGGCGCGGTTCCGATGGCCGGCGACTTGGTGCTCTCGACGCGGCGCGACCCGGACTTCTTCGCGCTGTACGACATGCAGCGCGGCGACACCGAGTGCTGGGTCTACGAGACGGTCGGCGGTCTCGCCGCCCTCGGAACCGTGCTCGTGCGCGAGGGCTGGATCGGCGGTCGTCCGGCCCGGGTCGGCTATCTCGGCGATCTGCGTTCGCGAATGCGCGCGAGTCGTGAGCGCGTCGTGCCGCGCGTCTACGCGGACGCGATCGACGGCGCGGTTCACCGGCACGGCTGCGAGTTGTTCCTCACCGCAGTGCTCGCGTCGAACGCCGCCGCGATCAACGCGCTCGTCCGCAGGCGGGAGGCACGCGCGTCGCAGCCGCGCTACCACCTGATGCGTCGGTTCTCGATGACCTCCGTGCAGTTCGCGGGTAGCGCGAGGGTACGACCCGTGCCCTATCGCGTCCGGACGGCGACCCCGGACGACGTTGCGGCGATCGTCCGCCTGCTGGACCGTGACCATCGGGCTCGGCCGTTCGGCTACCGTTACGACCAGGGCGAGCTCGAGCACCGGCTGGATCGGTGGCCTGGCATGACGCTCGATCGCACGTATCTCGCGCTCGACCACGACGAGCGTCTGGTGGGGGTCACGACCGCCTGGGATCCCGCCGCGGTCAAGCGTTACCGCGTCGTCGCCTATCGAGGCTCGATGCGGTGGATGAAGCTCGGATTCAACGCGACCGCACGGCTCATGGGGTGGCCCCGGTTCCCGGAGCCCGGCCGCGACTTTCGATGCCTCTACTTATGCAACACCAGCATCGCGGACGAGCGACACGAGGTGCTGCTCGCCCTGCTCCAGCGCATCTATGCCGATTTCCGCAACAGCGGGTATCACTTCTTCTCGTTGTGCGTCTACGAGAACGACCCGCTTGCACCCGCGCTGCGGGGGTTCGTCACCCGGCGGCTCGACTTCCACCTGTACGTGGTGACGCGCGGCGACGCGCCGCCCCCGTTGCTCGACGGCCGGCCGGGCTTCGAAATGGCGCTGGCGTGACGCGCGGGTCCGACGACGCCGTCACCGCCCGATACCGGCGTTCTCCCAGCAATCGGGGCCGCTGAGATCCCCATCGGTGTCGGTGGTCACGCGGACGTTGTCGAGCCCCCAGCTCTCCTCGCCGATGTTGTGCCGGCCGCCGTACTCGTGCGACATCGCGGCGCTGAAGGCGAAGACCAGTGAGGTCGCGGTGTGTGGGACGCAATACTTCAAGTGATACACGGCGCTGGCGTCGTAGCCGTCGAAGACGTAGCCAAGGCTGCGTGCCTCGCTGGAGCCCGTGAACGGGAAGTTCGTCACCCCCGACGCCCACGCGGCCGGGTAGTTCTGCAGGAAGGGAATCTTGAACGGGGGCCGGGTGACGTTGCTGAAGGAGGTGTCCAGGAGGATGCGGGTGCCGTCGACCGTCAGCGTCCAGCGGTCCGGACCCCAGGGGGTGGAGGGGGTCACCCCGTCGTAGCGGGTGCTTCCATCCCACGTGCCGATGACGTAGAGATCGAGTTCGATCATGACCATGCCGTGGCGCGGCGGCGTCAACGACAACGTCACGGTCTCGTTGTCGAACCGACCGAGGAATCGTCGGCTTCCGTCGGCGGGCCGAGGAGTGGCCGAGATCGCGCGGTGCGACCATTCGGGACCGGCACCGGTCTGAAAGTCGTTCTCATAGATGACGCCGGCGAGGACCGAGCCCGGGAGGGGCAGCCACAAGGCGAGGCAGACCCGCAGCCCGTGAGCGGCCCTGCGGGACCTCACCCCTAGATCCAAAACGCGATCTCCCGCTCTTCGTCGGGCGGCGGCGGGCCCTGGGCGCCGGCTCTCAGCCACGCGCGGTACGCTTCGATGTGGGCGTGCGGCAGGTCGGCCTCGGTGCTGACGAACACGCCACCCCCGGGCGCCGCCTCGAGCCCGTCACGCTGGATGCGCATGATGTCCACGTCCTGATGGATGACGCGCGTCGTGTACCAGCGGAACAGCGGGATCAGCATCCGCGCCAGCGATCCGTGCTTCAGATCGAACGGCAGTCGGTAGCTGATCGCCGTGTAGACGAGCGTGTCCATTGCCGCGATGGGCGAGCATTGTGACGTGATCACGAAGCCGCTGTCGCCGAACGTGTAGTCCACCCGGGTGACGTTGGGGATGTAATACTTGTCCGTGTGGACCATGGGCTTGCCGCTGGGATTGAACAGCTTCCCCAGCCCCTCGACTTGGTCCTTGTCCTGACTGTAGGTCACGAGCACCGAGCCGTCGACCCGCTCGACGGTCGCGGGCACCCGCTTCTGGGACGGATTGCGGAACCAGCCGCGGTGGACGATCGCGGTGTGCGGGACGTCCATGAAGTTCTCGACCAGGTTCGTCACGCCGTTCGGGAAGCGGGTGACCATGTAGTAGCTGGCCCATCCCGGGGTGTCCCAGAACGGCGTCCGAAACGGCGCTCGCCGCGCGCGGGAGGGATCGCTGCCGAGGAACACGTACACCAATCCGTCCTGCTCGAGCGTCGGGAACGAGTCGATGCGGCCGACCTGGTCCGGCTGGAGCTGCAGCCCGGCGCGGGCGTGAGCCTCGGCGTCGAGCACCTCCCCACGCTGCGAGGGTCCGAGCGACGGAATCTCGACGCAGCGTCCGGACGCGTCGTACGTCCATCCGTGATACGGGCAGCCGAGGCGGCCGCCCTGAAGCACGTCCCCCGCCGACAGGCGCGCGTTGCGGTGCAGGCAGCGATCGAACAACGCGGCGGGGAGGCCGTCGGGGCCGCGAAACAACACCAGAGGCACGCCGAAGAGCGTACATCCCACCGGACGCCGGCCCGCGAGCTGCAGCGACGTGCAGGCCACGTACCAGAACTCCTTGAGGGCGCCGCAGCGCTCCAGGTCCGCCTCGGCCTCGAGGTCCACGGAGGCGCGCGCGGCACGAGCCGGCGGCGCTGCCGTGGCGGAGTCGGCCGTGCCCTGACGATCGAGCGTGCTCATGCGGAGCCCCGGGTCGCGGACTCGCGTCGACCGGCGTCGCGCCGCAGCTGGTGCCCGCCCATCCACTCGCTCCAGCCCGTTCGCAGCTCCAGATCCGGCGGCTTCACCGCGCCGGCGCGCTGGCCGCGGGCGACGCAGCCCGCCTCGTAGCGGCGTTCGGCGTCCTCGACTCGCGTTGCCCGCACGGGACCAAGCTGACCGAGGTCGCGAGCGTAGCGATACGGGAATCCCTCGAGCAGCGTGGCCTCGATTCGGCAGGCCCAGGCGTCGATCGCCTCGTCGCTCGCGGCCCACTCGACGTACAGACGGTAGCCGGGGGGCGCTCCCCACTCGGGCGCCAACATCGCGAACCGCGGAGGCGCGAACCGGTCCCCATGCGGGATCGTCAGGGCCAGCACCGTCCCGACGCGGTCCGCCGACAGCTTCTCTCCGACCAGGTCCGACACCGCGTCGGCGCGGCCTTCGAACCGGACGCACGGGGTCTCTGCGCAGCGGCCCGAGACGCGAACCCGGTCACCGAGGCGATAGCGCAGGAACCCGGCGGCCGTGCTCATCACCACCTCGTAGCACGATCCCGGCTCGAGCTCGTGGGCGAGCCGCGGGCGCGCCTGGGGTCGCGCCTCGTCGATGAATTCCAGGAAGTGGCTGCGAACCGCGAGCACCGGCGCCGCGGTCCCGAACCAGGGAATGCTGACGACGCCCTCGCTGGCGAGCAGCCCCTTGCCTTGGATCTCGACGCCCGCGAAACACTCGCGCAACGCCGGCAATGCGCGCTCCGCCTGCGCGTCGGTCCACACGCTGATCAGCGCCAGCTCCGGCCAGAGTGAGGCCGCCGTGAGGCGGCCCTCACGGGCAAGCAGGGCTCGTAGCTCCCGCGCGCGCTGCGGTTGCGCGCCGAACTCCACGCGCTCGACGACCGCCCGGACGCGGGCGGCGCGAGCCTCGATCGTGCGCGCCAGCGCGTCGGTTTTCGGCAACTCGGGCGGACGACACGTCCCCGCCGCGAGATCCTCGAGCAAGCGCTCGGCGTCGCGGTCGAGCGCCCGCATCAACAGCGTCAGGAAGCTCGGATTCCAGGCGCTGACGAATGCCAGGTCCGGCCGCTCGATCAGCAGCCGCAGCGTGACGTAGCGGCACGAGTCGACGTCGGGCAGCCGCGCGATCGCGCCGGGCACCACGAAGCCGCGGGCGAGCGCCGTCGCGATCCGCACCGGGAAATACGCGCTGTCGTCGTCGGTCCCGACTGGAATGCCGCCTGGAGTAGGCTCCGGAGCCTGGCCCATCGGCGAGATCGACCAGTATCCCGGCCCCGCCCAGGCGCGCGGGCGGGCGCGAGCCAGATCGTGTAACCACGGCAACAGGGCGGCGTGCAGCTCCCCGAGCAGGCCGGACGTGTACGGGATCCGCTTGCTGGCGCCGGACGAGCCTCCCGAGCGCTCGAATCGGAGCACCGGCTCGCGCGTGAGGACCCGCGGGGAGCCCCGAGCGATGCGCTCGATCGCGGGCGCGAGATCGTCGGCGGTGCACAGCGGGACGGCATCCTGGAACTCGCGCGCGCTCCGCACGCGATCGAGGCCGCGGATGCGCCGCGCTTCGAGGCTTCCCGAGACGGCTCGCAGCACCGCCACCAGGCGAGCGCGCTGGGCGCGCTCCGGGTGAGCCAATGCGCGCTGGAACCGCAACGCCGCGGGTGCGGCGGCCGAGCGCACCGCCGATGCAAGGCCGCGTTCCGTGCTGGGCCGCAACGTCGCGCTCACGGCCGAGCCCTCGCGCCGACCGGGCGTGGCGCGGCGGCCGGTGACATCCGCGCCTGCGCCCAGATCAGGCGGGCGAACACGCTCACGAAATCACGCAACCGGAACTCCGCCAGGCACACGAGCTCGTCGCCTTCGGCATGGCCGGGGTTTCGCTCCAAGAAGAACGCGACGTCGGGGCAGCGCGCCGTTTCGGGGTCGATCGGCGCGACGCCCGCGCGAACGCGGTAGTGATCCGCGCCGAAGCGCACGACGCCGCGGCCCGGATCGTAGTGATCGCCGAACCACTCTCGGGCAACGCTCTCCAGGAATCCGCGGTGGGCCGGGTCGGGCGTGTGACGCCGGCTCGGGAACGAGCGGGGAAGGTGGTTCACCATGATGAGGTAGGTCTTGTAGCCGCCGCTCAGCAATAGCCACAGACACGGCCGGAACGGATGCCGGAGCTTGCAGCGGAGCAGGCAGCGCGCGAAGGCGACCTGCAGCGTCTTCGTTCCCCAGAACTCGGGATGGATCACGGTGTCGCCCGAATACGCGAGGTCCACCGTTCGCCCCTCCAGGCGATGCTCGGCGATGCGAAGCGTCGAGAACCCCACCAGGCGGCGCGTTTCCCTGACGAACAGCAGGATCACGAGCTGCTTCGACGCGAGATCTTCGGCAAATCGCTCCGGCGAGACGCCTTCGTAGCAGACGCGCATCAGCGCGATCATCTCGCGGCGCAGCGCGTCGTCGAGCTCCGCCCGTGGGACGACTCGCGCGAACAGGGGCGAGCTCACGTCACCGTCCCTCGGGGTGTCCCGCGGCGGGTCCGCCGCTCGCCGCGCTCGTCTTGGCCGCGAGGGACGGAGCCGGCTGGCGGATCACGTGATAGCGATCGGGTGCCAGCACCAGGCTCTGGCGCTCGCCCCCGTACCACTCGATCGACACGCGAACCGGGCCCGCTTCGCGTCCCAGCCCGAACAACAGCCGCGGATCCCCTTGGGACGAGAAGCCCGAGACCGCCGTGACCTCGCGCACCTGCCGGAATTCGCGGCCGGAAACGGTGGTGACCGCCTCGACGCGCGTGCCGATGGCATCGCGGCTGGTCGTCGTGCCGTTCCCGATCAGCTGGAGCCCGATGAAGTGATGCTCGGCATCGGCGACTCCCGGTGCTCGCAGGGTGTTCCGGTAGATCGAGACGGGGCCGAACTGGTTCGTGATGACGAGATCGAGATCACCGTCGTTGTCGAGGTCGGCGAGCACCACGCCGCGGCTGCAGTCGGGGTCCGCGATCCCGATCTCGCGGGCGACGTCGACGAACACGCCGGGGTCGCGCGCTCCCAGGTTCAGATACGCGCGCCGCGCCTCGTTGGGGAAGATCGTGCGGCCGCGAAGGTCGCCCCACATGTCGGCGTAGGTGTGGATCTCGGGGCCCGCCTGCATCAGCTTGTGGTTCACGTACCAGTAGTCCTTGTTCCGGTCGTAGCGATGATCGAGGCGATCGTCCACCATGCCGTTCGCCTGCACCAAGTCGGGCCAACCGTCCAGATCGAGGTCTCCCGCAGCGGCGCCCCAGCCCCAACGATTCTCGTTGAGCGCCCCGCGTTGCGTTGCCTCGTCGCGGAACTCGGGCACGAACGGATCGCGACCCGGCCGCGTCATCCACAGCAGACTGCCCTCGGCTTGCAGGGCGTGATGGTTGTTCGAGACGTAGACGTCGAGCCAGCCGTTGCCGTCGAAGTCTGCGAACGTGCTGTTCATTCCCTTGTAGGTGTCCTTGCCCACGTCTCCGTACCATCTCCCGGACACTCGCCGGAAGCCGTGGCCGCGATTGTTCAGGTACAGGTCGTCGGGGCCGAAGTCGCTCGCGAGGTAGAGATCGGTCCAGCCGTCGCGATTCAGGTCTCCGCTCCCGGCGGCGACCGTCCAATGGGTCTCGGGCATCCCCAGCGCCCTCACGTCGAGCTTCTCGAAGCGGCCACCCGGGAGGCCCCGGTAGAGGGCGTTCGGCCCGCCGTTGTCGGCGTTGTGCCAGCCGTTGTGCATGAAGCGCAGCATCCTGCGGTCGCCCCGGTATTCGGGGGCGGGTAGGCGAAACACGTTGAGCGGCGTCGGGCGGGAATAGCCGGGGAGATACGGCGCCATCGCGTTCGTGACGAGCAGGTCGAGCCTCCCGTCGCGGTCCGCGTCGAACCACACGAGGCCCAGGCTGACGGTGTGCTCGTCGATCCCCGAAGCGGCCGTGACCTCGACGAACTCGGGCCGGCCGGTCTCGACGAGCAGGTTGCGAAACAGCCGCGTCTTGCCGTAGCCGAAGCCCACGGCCAGGTCCTCGTCCCCATCGTTGTCGTAGTCGGCGAATGCCGCGGCGGAGGGGAGCCCCGTCTCGGGAAAGCGCGCCAGCACGCTCGCCATCGCCGGGAACGCCACGCGCTCGAACCGCAGATCCCCGAGGCCCCGGTACAGCGCGCCGCGGTCCTCGGGGCGCTTGAGGGTGTTCGTGAGGAACAGATCGAGCGTTCCGTCCCCGTCGAAGTCGGCGACGGCAGCCGCGTCTCCGACGGACAGCACCCACTTCGCGATGTGCGCCACGCGGGGATCGACGCGAACAAGCGCGTCGCTCATCGCGGTGTGGATGCCGGTGTGCTCGGGAGCCAGACGCTCCATCCGGAACGCGACGCGTGCGGCGTGGGGACGCGCCGCGCCCGCGGCGAACACCCCGCCGGCGAACAGCAGGCCGATACCGGCGGTCGCGGCGGCGCGCGTGAGCCATGCCGGCGA
>JACXTT010003316.1_pt1 | contig 24895 bp, 31 predicted proteins | sample 9270951 | NCBI WGS metagenome assembly JACXTT01 (sample SAMN15532306, study PRJNA645909) | rock metagenome | isolation source: weathered quartz diorite | place: Puerto Rico | collected 2017-06-21
ACATGCTGTTCGGCGTGCCGACCTGGTGCTGCCTGAATCGTGTCCTGCTCAGCCGCTTCGTCGTGCCGCAAGGGCTTGGCATCCATACACTGCACGTCTTTGCCGACTTTGATGAGATCGATCCGAAGACACGCAAGTCGCCCGGCATGGCGGATGCGCTGGCTTTGGCCAAGCGCGCCCGCAGCGAAGGTCTGACCGTCCACGTGCATCGCCCTTTGGTGCGCGGCACGGACTTTTGCGACCAGTGGCTTACCGCGTACCGGTTGCAAGGCATTGCTGGCCAGCGAGCAGTCTGCGCTTAACGGGTCGTTGTGAATGCCGCCTTTCGGGGCGGTACCTCTTTCTCCTTCTGCCCTGCGGGTTCTTCCCGCGGGGGAGAAGCCTTGCGGCAGATCACTACTTGGAGTTCTGATATGTCGTTCAAAGGTTTCAAGGTGATCGTGGGTCGTCTGCAAATCCGTGCCATGCGCCAACTGCCCTCGGGTATCGTCCCGGCGTGTCAATCTGACGCAGAGACATATCATGTCTACCGTCGCAATGCCGACGGATCCACGCAGCTTCAGCACACCGACGTGGATTTTGATTCCGCCTTCACGTATTGCGCCGGTTTGCAACGCCCGACGCGTCACTGAGCGCCCATTCCCCTTAAACGAGAAGCCCGGCAAATTGCGGGGCTTTTTTGCTTTCGCGCCGGGTTCACCGGCGGCGGAAGGCCTGGATCAGCGTCAGTGCGCATTCCCAGAGCGCCCAGCCAATACCGAATGTCAGCAGGAATTTGAAGAAGCGGATGATTTCGTATTCGGTCATTGTCTTGGCCCCCTTGGCGCGTTGCAGTAAATTTAACTTTACCCGCCAGCGCGCGAAGTCAAGCCCCGCGCACCTCGCCATTGAAGCGACTTGTCGCTGCCACCAGCGCGTCCAGAGCGAGGGAGGAGAGTCCGCCAGCGGCCGCGGCCGACGCTGTGGCCCGAAGTACTGGCGCCTCGTTGAGTGGATCGTTGCGGGGCGCGGGCGGGACCGCTGGCGCGGGCACTTCGCCGGTCGGCACGTCCGACAGCGGCACCGACACCGGCACAGCCCCCAGCTCAGCCGCTTTGAGATGCGGCGGGGTGGAAACAGTCAGTGCGGGTGCGGCAGTGTGGGAAGGCGTCACAGCCACGCCGATCACTTCGGACACATTGCACGCGCCGTACTCGGCGAGCTGCTTCAGGAAGAACGCACGTTGCCGGAGGTCGCCCATGGCGGCGAGTCGCCGGTACAGAGCAGGCGTCGCCGCTGCCGAGATCGTGACTTTGATTTCTAGCTTTCCCACAACCACCCTCCGTTACCGCTTGCCGCCGCGTGCGTGGTGTGCCGAGCCGATCAGGTAGAACCCCCGGACATTGGCATAGCAGGGCGATTCCATCATGTGTACCGTTGTGCGCGGGAAAGCAGTCCTGATGAACGGGGCGTAGATGGCTGCACCGCCGCCGGTCAGGACAATGGATCGAATGTCCTCGGCGCGGCCGACACGAGATTGCATCTCCTTGACTGTGGCATGGCAAAGCGATCGGGCTTCCTCGAAATAGGGGCGCAGGTCGAGATCCTTGCCATAGAAGAGCATCGGCAGGTTTTCGCGCAGGCATTCGTCAATGCGTTCGATCCCGGAGACCGCCACGCCTTCGGCCTTGGCGATCAGCGCGGCCATGTGCTGGTAGATCTTCGCAGCACCACCTGGGACGCCGCCGCTGCGGCTGTCATCCATGGTGAAGCCGCGCGCCACCACCCAGTCCGTCGTGAAGTAGCCTACATCCACGATCAGGTGGGAGTTGCCCGGGTCGAACTGATCCCCGCCGTACTGGGAAAACGAAACCAGCGCCCCGAGCGGTTGGGGCAGCGGCATGACGTTGCGCACCACGATGCGCGTGTCGCCGAAATCCAGCTCGCCGGTGTAGCGGTCGCGCAGGTATTCCGAGTACATCGGAGTGGTGTGAACCGGCAGGCCGAGCACCAGACGGTCCACCTCGGTGACGCCGGCATATTGCAGTGAGCCTGCCAGCAGCGCGGTGTAGTTGGGCGTCGTCACGAAGTCCTCAGAGAGCGTGCGGCCTGTGTCGCCGTAGGGGGTCGTGATCGTGACGTCCGGGCCGACCTCATAGCGGGACCCCTCAACCGTGACGGTGATGACATCGCGAGTCTTCAGGTATCCGCCGCCATGTTGGGATAGGGTCGAGTTGGTTGCAGGGGGGGCGAGGGATGGAAACATTTGCAGGCCGATCTCGGCGCCGCGTGCGAACGCACTCTTGGTGTTTCCATAGCCAACGTCGGTCGCAAAAACTAAGGCTTTCATATTTTGGGTCACTTCCTGAAGGGCTTGAGCAAGGGGAATCGTAGCTGCGGAAGCGATCTGGACACCGCCAGTCTCTGACAGGGACTCACTGAATCTGTCAGACACTGACAGACAGTGCTAGATACTGCCAGTGGGCGCTCCGTGGAACCTCTGTCAGACAGTGTCGATACTCACCGTGAGTGTCAGTGACTCACCATAAGTGCCACTCTGTCAGTTTCTATCTGATCGTCCGCCCAGCTACTGTACGGCGGTTGAGGTGCCGCGTAACGATCGAAAGCTCGCCAATTTCATGCACGATTCGCAATGCATCGGGGTTGCACGGCTGGGGCAGGCTCGCTATCCTTGACCTACTTCTCGCGTCCCCGACGCATCGACCTCGCCGCCACGTTGGCGGCCATCCCAAGCATCGACACCGCCAGAAATGGGTCGTCGGTCGCCTCTATGTACAAGCCGGAGATTGATCCGGCTTTTTTTCAATCAATTCAAGTGGACAGTGTCGGATAGTGAGGACACCGGACACCGCGATACCAAGCCGATTGGCGGTCTGTTTGTGAAAGTGGACCGTAGTGAGGACGATTCCGAAGCCGGACACCGGACAGTGTTCGATGAATCGCCACACCAACAAGACACGTCCCTACAGCCACAGGCTGGGCACGGATCACGAAGCCCGACACACAGCGGCGGAGATGATCTGGCTTCGGGGCGGGGAGCTGATTGCGAGTCACGAACGTGGCCGACGCAGGCTTCTGAGAACATGAAGACCCGGGGGGCGCTACCGGTACCAGAACGGCGCAACAGGAATCACCCACCACGGCAGCGACCACGAACGCGAGGACAGCAAAATTCTGGCGAGCGAGGGTCGGCATCGAAATGATGCACCGGGTGGATGGCCGCGCAGCGGCACGCAAGGCAAAGGCCCGCGTGTTCGCATAGCGGACAGTCATGACGCATCTGCTTCCATGCTCAGGGCTGATCGGTTGGCATCGCTAAAGGACAGGAAGAAGTGGACTCCGGCAGGGTGGCCGGTTAGCTGGATGTGGTAGCCCGGTACACCAAGAGGTGAATGTCGTTCGGGGCGGCATCTCACCAAGCAGAGCAAGCTGCCCGCTGGGCGCGCGGCCGGGCATTCGCGATGGCGGATCGCTCCCGCGATTGGAGCAATGACAACGATGAGCAAGGGTATCAACCTGCGCGCGGTGCTGAACGCGTACAACCTCCCCGAGAACTTCAAAGCTGCGTTCGCGGTGCTGGCGGCGCAGCATCTGCATTTGCCGCACAGCGGTACGCGTGTCAGTGGCCGGTCGCTCTCGCAACTGACGCAGCGTCAACGCGCCCAAGCGCTACTGAAGATGTTCGTGGACCTGCGCAAGGGTGGCTTCGCGCTGGTGTTGCCGTACAACCTCAAGCAGAAGCACATCCAATGGCTGGTGCAGTCCTGGGTCTTGGAGCAGAAGCTGGATGTCGGATCGGTGGAGCTGCGCCTGACGCACCTGCGGGCGTTGACCGCGTGGATGGGCAAGGCGAACATGGTCGGCTCGATCGATGACTACGTGGAGCGGCCAGCTGACTACAAGCGCAGTTACATCGCCCGTGAGGACCGGTCATGGGAAGGCAATGGCGTGGATGCGCTGGCGAAGATCGCGGAGATTGCGGGTACCGACCAGCATGTGGCGCTGCAACTCAGGCTGGAGGCGGCGTTTGGACTGCGGGCGAAGGAAAGCTGGCGCCTGCGGCCGCTCCAGGACGTGCTGCCGTCCGGCCATCTGCACACGGTCGATGGGACCAAAGGCGGGCGGCCGCGTAAGGTGCCGATCGAGTTCACCTGGCAATACGATCTGCTGATGGAGGTCGCCAATCTGGTGGGCGAGGCGAATCCCGAGCGCGGCACGCTGATTCCACGGTCGTATACACAGGCCAGGTGGCGGCGGCATTTCTACGCGGTGCTGGAAAAGCACGGAATCACGAAAAATGGGTGTGGCGTGACGGCCCACGGCTTGCGGCACCAGTATTTCCATCAGATGTATGAGCGCAATGCCGGCCAAGCGGCGGCAATCAAGGGGGGCGGGAAGGTGATCGATCGCCAACGGCATGAAGAGGCGATGCGCAAGATCGTGGAGGCCGCGGGCCACAGCCGGCAGACGAAGGCCAATGCGTATCTGTCGACCTACTCGGTACAGGCTGCAGCGTTGCGCCAGGTTGTCACCCCGGAGATGGCCGCTCAGGCCGTGAAGGATGCCGGCGGTGTGAAAGCCACGGCTGCACAGGCGCTGGGCATTACACGGCAGGCGCTTTACCGGCTACTTGCACGGCTGCCGGACACGAAATGACGCCAGCGCCGGGAGCGCAAAGCGGAGCGAGTCGGGGCAGCTGCTGTTACCAGTGAATGGCGAGCCCGCGCCGCCGGGAATGCCTACAAGTGGTAGGCCCCGCTTACGCGCGTACCTGCAACAGGCGAGGCGGTCGGCATCAATCGGAATACATCAGGAGCATTTCATATGAAGGAAATTCAGCAGCACGCAGATCGCGTGTACACAATCCCCGACTGACAACGACGTTACCGGTCAGCTCTTTGCGCTGTTTGGTTTGGATCGACCAGATCAGCAGTTGGACTGTGCGGCCCTGGGCAGGTACCTAGCGGATTGGCTGTGCAGGGCAGAGGTGGATACTGTGTTGCACGCGTCGCGCCAGCCGGCTGCCTTGCGTTTTGTAGACGAGGAGAGCGGGCTCCACATCTCGCGAGCGAAGCTGCACTAGCGAAGGAACTGGGGCAGGAACGGGTCATTGTCCCAGTGGCCCGTTGCGCCCCACCAGCAGAAGAAGAGGACCAAGGCGATGACGCCCAGGATGTAGAAGCGCGCTTCCCTGCCGGTGCGGAAGGTGTGGATGATCTGCTTGAGGCGTTTCACGCTTTTTTCTCCGATTCAGCAGCGGGCGAGGACGGCACGAACGAACGGCAGGACGCCAGATTGATGGAGTGCTTTCCGAGGTTTCTTGGTATCCACCACGGCGGCGCCATCGGAAAAGCACAGCAGCGGGACGCCGCTGGCCTGGTCGGTGGTGGCGACGCGAGGCCGGCTGTTGGACCCGAAGATGTGCGGACAGTCCGTCGCTGGGCCTCTGGCGTAGACGGCAGTGCTGATGGCGGAGCAGACGACGGCGGCGGCAATGGTTGCGGCAAGGATCAGAGGCTTGTACATGGTTCCTGTTCTGAAATGATGTACCCCTATCTTGCCAAGCCAGGCGCGAAGTCAAGGGCTGGGCGGCTTCCCAAGAGTGGTCGAGATGGGAGTTCCGTTTACATCGGTGCAGTCAAGCACGCGCGCTAGGAACTCCTCCAGGATGACTGTGCCGCCGGACAGTTCCTCGTGGATCGAACCTGGCAGCGCATCGATTGGCTCGATGTGAACCCATGGGCGGCCGTCGATCTGGATCAGCTTGGCGCGGCGCATGAGTTTGCGGTAGCGGCTGGCATCCTTCAGTAAGGCCTCCGCCGGCACCAGCTCCTGTAGGATCGGCTCGGGCTGCAATAGCTGTTCGGCCATGGCGGCGAAGAGCGGGCCGCGCGTGTCCCAATCGTCTTCGTTGCGGGCAATGAGCGCGAGCACCGTGCCGAGGTCGGAACTGGTGAGTTCCTTGCGTACGATGACGGCGAGCTCATGCTGCTCCGTTGGGCGGGGACGGACTCGGGTGTTCCAGATGCCGCTGAGGATGGCAAAGGCCTGATCGCGGCCAGCGTCAAGGGATTGGGGCGGGGTGGATATGCCGCAGCCGGTGCAGACAATGACCGCCTCGAAACGGTTAGCAATGAATCGAGGCTGGCTGTCGCAATGCGCGCAGGAGAGAAGGCCGTCTGACATGGTTGGGGCGGGTTCGCGGGCGTGTGGCGCGCATTATGCCAAGATCCGCGTCCCGCCCGGCCGCCGATGCACCATTGTGACTGCGAATTGGAGTGCATTGTCCGACGAAAGGCGTATGATTTCGCACGTCTTTCGCCGGACGATCGGCAATCTCGCACCAATACCCCCATGAAGGAACTGAACCTTGGTACCCGGCCGCGCGACGAGCAGACCTTCGCCGCCCCGGGCGAGCCGCTGTATCGCGAGCTGGCCACGATCGATGCGCTCACCTTCCGGCGCATGCTGGATCGCGTCTTCTGGCATCCGCCCGCAGATGCGCTGCGCTTTGAGGTGCATGCCATTCCGTCTGAGTTGGGCAGTGAGTACACGGTCACGGCGATCATGGACGGCGTGGGGGAGATCTGGTTCGATGCCGATACCATTCCCGCTCATTGGGATGCGATCGCCACGTTCGAGTTATCGTGGGCTCTGTCGCAGTTGCAAGCCGCGCAGCACGGCCTGGACCCCGTGGGCTTCGAGAAGCCAGGGGGAAAGCCGGGCATCGAGCGCATGCCGGACTATTCGTCCGTCCAAGACCCGGCAGAGGCGGCGCACTACCGCTGGCACGTCGTCAACCGGCTACGTAAGACTGGATTGGATCTGCCGTAGCGTCGGGGGCTTTATCGGTGGCACGCTTTGCGGTATCCTGCGCGCTACTTCCGCGTCTCTGACGCATCGAATCGGCCGATTCTTCGGCACTCTGCTTTTCTCACCCACCGGGGCTTTGTCCCCATGGGCATGGCTCCGCCTTTCGTTGGAGCCATCATGTTTATTCACTATCGCGGCACCGCCATGGCTGTTCTGGCCATGATCTTCGACCTGTTCGCCGCACTGGGTTTCACGCTCACCACCGTCGACCCAGGCCTGTTTTCCGTGCAACTGACCTGCTGCGTCATGATCGGTAGTCTGATCGTCTTGGCCTGGTTGGTTGCCTATTCCTCGCATATGCGTATCCAAGCTTTGGGCTGACGCCTCGGGCCGCCTTTGCGGCCCTCCTTCTCGACCTGCGCGCTTGCGTTGCCGGTCTCTCCCATTGGGGCCTTGTCCCCGAGGGGCAGGCTCCGTGCTTACTATTGGAGTCTGTCTCATCATGCCCACGCACGATCGTCTGTTCGCACTTGCTCTGTCCTGCCTCGGGGTCATTCTTGCCCTGGCCTTTGCATTCTCGATAAATACCGAGGACGCCTGGGCGCTGAGCTTCCAGCTCAGTATCTGCGTGCTGCTCACCGCGCTGCTTTTCGTTGGTTGGCTGCTTGCCATCAGCCGCGCGATGCGGCGTGAAGGCAGCTTGCTGCGGCCGCTGCATCAAACTGACTCGTCAACCTCCGGCTGACCGTCGCACGACGCAGCCCATCATCTACCCACAGGGAAACGCGCCCCTGTGGAGCGTTTCCCGGCTTATCCAAGGAAACGCCATGTTCCAGAAATTCCTCGAAATCGAAGTCGGTCCCGCACCGTACGACGAGGCCTGCGTCCAAGTCGGCGCGGATGACTACGCGGAACGCTCTCGCCTTGAGTGCGCGGTGTATATCCGCCAACTAGGCCGAATCTTCGGCATGCAAGCTCCCGACGTGCTCATGTTTGTGCGCCGTGGCTTCGCTCACGAGTTCGGTCGCTACCACGAAGTGGTGGCGCGCATGAACGCGGCAGGCGCAGCGCTATTTGACGAGTCCCGCCTGCCGGCCCAGTGGGATCACATCGCCCGCGCCGAACTCACCTGGCTGTCGCTGAGCTGCCGCTACCTGCGTCAGCTGCAGGACGGCGAGCGCGAGCCGCAGGACGTGCCGATGCTCTACCGCCTCGGTTCGATCCCGGACTTTCCGGATCATCCGGTTGCGCACTGGCTGGCGCTCGGCGTTGTGCCGATGCCCACCGGCCCGGCCCTCGCCCTGCACTGATCGGGAGAGGCCAAGACAACGCCATCTATTTCCGCCGCTACGCAGGCAATGATCGACGGAGCAGCCGCCCTGGTGGATGACCTCAACGAGTCGCTGCATACCTTGCAGCGTGCCGCCGGCATCGACGCCTGCGACGTTGCCGGGGTGTTCTTCAGCGGCGACGAGAAGAACGAGTCGACCTGGACAAGGGCGTCACCGGCCGTGCGCGAGCATTGGTTGCAGGACTACCTGGACCTGGCGCGCAGGATGGCAAGCATTGACAACGAGGATGACGACGCCGGCGCACAGCTGAGCGCCGATTCCAACATTTGACCCGATCGGGAGACGTCCCGATGTGGCGTCTCCCGGCAATTCTTTCGAGAGACACCATGTACAAGCAAATCATCGAGCAGTTCATTGCCGCCCAGCAGGCGGCCCATGCGGCGTACGTTGCTGCCGCTGCCTTCGAGCGTGAGTCCGTTGCTGGCATCGCCGACCACTACCATGCGGTTGACGTTCGCAGCGAATACGCCACGGCGAGGGAGTTGCAAAGCTTCTGCCGCTCTCTGGCGAGTGGCGTCGTCAATCGCGCGCGCCACGAGTTTGCCCCGCAGGGCAGTCGACTGGATATCCAAGATCACGACGAGCATGAGCGCGCCGGGCTGGATATCGACGCTGACCTGAAGGCCGGCGGCATCCCCGATATTGATGGCCTGTGGGCGTCGCTTACCATGCGCTATGGCGGCAACGGCGGGGCGGATCTGGCCTACCAGCAAGCCGCCCAGCGCATCGTCAATGGGTTCGGGCTGAATCGCAAGCGCGAAGTCAAGAAGAGCGCCTCGGCGGTCATTCTGCGCAAGCATGTCGGTTCCGAGGCTTGCTTCGGTCGCTCCACACGCAGGGTGGGCTACTACAGCCAGCAGGGCACCGCGGATTGCTTGACCGGGCTAGCGACTTTCGCGGCGAAGGCCGGCCATCACGTGCTGGCGAATTGCCTCAATCGCTTCAATCTCCACCAGCTCGAGTACCACTATCGCGAGAAGGAATGCTATCCGGGCCTCGACATCGTCTTCTTCAAGGACGCGTGGGAGTTCAAGTTTTCGCACCAGGTGGCGGACGATCTGATGTTGTTCATCGGCGAGTACGGCGAAGCGTTCATGCAGGAGGTCATGTAGTTGACCAAGTACAACACACGCATTGAGGCGTTCCGCACCACTCAGGTAGTGGCTGCTGCAAAGCCGTGCACCTCATTTCGCTAGAACTGAAGCGGTTCTGCCGCAAGCAGCGCAGAGATCATCCAGCGCGCCAGCGTCGAGTTCGGCATCTTCGGCGCTCCCATCCAAATCGACGAGACACGTATCCCCGTTAGCGGCCATTCCAACATCTGGGGCGCGATCGCGGCTTGCCGGATCGTGACAACTTCTGGGAAGTCCTGCGCGCGACCTACGAGGCCAACAGCCCCGCCATCGCGGGAGCAACACACGGCGGCGACGCTGTGCCGCGCCTTCGGGCTGGCCAGCAGCACGGCCGTGCGGCGCTCCGCCGCGGTGGATCTGATTTGCCTTCATCCATACCCCGCCACTGGCGGGGATTTTTCTATTCTGGAAGCTACAATGTCATCTTGGTACGAGCCCTTGCGGGCCATTGTCAGTCTTGGCTCACAATCCGAGAAGATCGCCCACATGGGCGAATTGCACGCGGCGCGTCAGCGCCACCTCTCGCAGTTTTTCACCCCCGAATCGATCGCCCGCCTCATGTGGGGCGTGGTTGCCGCTTGGCTGCCGGCGCGCAAGGTGTCGATCCTCGACAACTCGGTGGGCTCGGCCCGCCTACTCCAGTTCGCCGATCCAACTGTGTACAGCCTGTACGGTGTGGACGTTCACGCGCCAACAATCAAGGCGGTGCAGGCGACCGTGGAGGCCGCAGGCTTCGATGGCAGCTTCCGGCACGCCGGCATGGAAGAGATCCATCCGCGCCACTTCGATATCGCCCTCATCAATCCGCCGTTTTCGATTCATCTTGAGTCGCCGCACCTGAAGCCCTACGATTGCACCACCTGGGGCCGGTTCGGGGCCAGCACCAGCGCGTTGAGCCACGAGTACGCCCTGGCACAGGCACTGGACGCGGCGCAGATTGTGGTGGCCTTGTTGCCTACGAGCTTCGTCGAAAAGTTCGCCGGGCTGTCCATCCCACACGGTGAGCCGTTCAATGAGGCTGCGCGGCGCGTGGTTGGCGTGTTCGACCTACCATCCAGTGCCTTCCGCGAGGAGGGCGCCGAGGTACGCACGTCGATCGCGGTATTCGCGCGGTACCGGGCGCGGCGAGGCGACTATGTGCGTCAATCCGTCACGGATCTGACACAGCCGTTGCCGGCGTTGGCGCTGCAGGCGGACCAGCGTTACTTTGGTGAAGCGCGCCTCGGCCACCAACTGCTGGACGACGAGGGGCCGGCCATCGCGCGGTCAGTGACCTCGCAGAAATGGGTACGCATCGCGCATGACGGGCGGCGCATCGTGTTTGGCTTCGACTGTGGGTTCGTCGAGGCGATGGTGCTCAACCGCGTCCTGGAGCGTCGCATCGTACCGCTGGAAGGCCAGCGCCTGCCGCGCGGTTTTCGCTACGCGGGCACGGGCCGGCTGGATCTGGAGGCCTATCTGATGCAGCCTGATCCCATTGCGGCGCTGGGCGACCTGGTCGACATGGTGAAGGCTGCAGGCGGTGAGCCGGAGTTCGCACCGGGATTCCTCGAGCACTTCGGCCGGCGCTTGCGACGCAGTGCGCGACAGGCCCTCCCGCTGCGCCATGCAGTCTGGACGACGGGCGTCGGCGCCGCGGACACCCTCACCGGTGTGGCGACAAAGACGCACGTGGTGGATCCGACCGTGTGGGGCAGCCCGGTCATCAAGGTGGGCCAGGAAGTCCGCTTTGATCGGCAGCCCGATGGCCGCTATCAGTACGACATGCGCGGCAAGCAGTATGCCGTCTCGTTGGATGAGATCACCACCCGTTATAGCGTCGAGAAATCGGCGCAGACGTGGGAGATCGTGCATGAAGGACTGGCCAAGCGCTATCCGGGTCAGGCGAGCCGGCTGCACAAGCGCGTGCTCGCGCTGGGGATCGACGCCTGGCTTGACTGGGAATTCCAACAGGAGGACCTGGTTGAACTCCTGATGAAGCCTTGCGGTGCTGTCGCGGCATGGGAGCAGGGGTGCGGGAAGTCGCGGCTGGCCGCGGCGCTGATCCTGTTGTCTGGGGTCAAGCGCGGCCTGATCGTCGTCGAGGCTCGGCTGATCTCGGAGATGCGCGCGGAACTGGCGCAGATCATGCCCTCCTCGGACGTGCATGTCATCGAATCACCTGAAGATCTGGGTACGCTCGGACGCGTCAACCTGATCGCCTATGAGCGCCTTCGCATGCCGGTGTGTCGGGAGGCTTCCCGGCGCGTCACGTATGCCCACCGGCTGCGCCGTCGTATCGGCCTGTTGGTGGCCGACGAGGGCGAGCGCCTGTCCAACCCGACGAGTGACCAGAGCCGTGCGCTGTGGCAGCTCTCGGCCAAGCGTCGCTACGTGCTGACAGGCAGCCCCATCGCCAACTACCCGCGCGATATTTTTGGACTGATCGCCTTCACAGGCGGTGATGGCACGGCAGCACAGCCCTACGGCTACCGCCGCGGCTATCTGGAGTCCAACTGGCTGGCCACGGTGCAGCACGCTGAGCGTGGCATTGATCGCTTCCGCAGCGACTTCGTCGTGCTGGAATGGGTGACCTGGGAATTCGCGGAAAGCCTGCAGGAAGGGGCCAAGCGCGAAGTACCCAAGATCGGCAACCTGCCGCGGTACCGCCAGATGCTGGCGCCGCATGTGAAGCGCCGGCTGGTGTGTGAGCCCGACGTGGCCAGGTATATCCGCATCGAGGCGCCGGCAGTCGAGGTGGTCGAGGCGGAATGGGATCCTGCCCACCTTTCGCTCTACCTGCGCACCGCCGACGAGTTCGCCAACTGGTACCGGGATATCCGCAAGGATGGTCGGCCGAACAACTTGATTGCGATTCTTGCCCGCATCCGGGCCGTGCACTTCGCCGCCAATTACCCGCAGCACGGGGTAGAGGGCGTCGGCATGCTCGCGCAGATCACGAGCAAGCAACGTGCCGTCATCGAGCGGCTGGAGGCTATCGCGGCAGAAGGCAAGCAGGCCATCCTCTTTGCGGAGAACCCAGGCGTCATCAATCTCATCGCCAGTCAGTTGAAGGCGAGGGGAGTGGAAACAGTCCCGTTCCATGGCGGAATTCCGATCATGAAGCGCGTGGCCGACAAGGACAAGCGATTCGTGGGTGGCGACGCCACGGCGCTGCTATGCACCAAGGCGTCCGGCCGCGCGGGCTACAACCTGCCCAATGCGGACTATGTCCTCTTCTACGACCGCTCGTGGACGTGGCGCATCGAGTATCAGGCGATGCGGCGCGCGTTGCGGTGGAACCGGAAGGGGCAGTTGAAGGTCGTTTACTTCCACCTGCCGGGCAGCGTCGACACCTACCAGGACCAGATGGTTGCGCACAAGCGGGATGCCATGGAGGCGGGTCTGGACTGGGCGACACCGGAGCTAGACGACGAGGCGTTCCTGCACATGGACACGCTGTTGGATGAATTTGTGGAAGATCTCGCATTGCTGCATGGCCGCGAGGCCCGGGATCATCGAGAACTTCTAAAGGAAGCAGCATGAAAACTGAAGATTGCACGATCGCCATTGGCGAGGGCGTAGCCACCGTGAAGCGCCGCGGTACCCGTGGCACGACCGTGGCAAAAATCCTCGGCACCGTCGAAGCGGATGGCCTTGAGGTGATCTGCCTGGACCGGCTTGTCCACGGCATCTTTGAGGACAAGCTTGACGGCTGGTGCGTTGGTGGCGCGGTGACCACGCTGCTGTCGCGCCCGATCGGGCCGCGCCAGCCGGCGAGTAGCTAGCCGCCCCTCGCGCTCGCCACGCGGTCGCGGGAGTACCATTGCCGACTGTGCGCCAGAAGTCTGCGTCCTTTCCTGTACTTGTCCGCCCTCCGATTTTTGGAGGGCGTTTTTATTTGCGCTTGCTGCGCGATTCCAAAAAGCAGATTGCAATATGGTGGGCTTTCGCCGGATGTATTGCGTCGGTTTGGCGATAAGATGATTTCCCGTAGCCCTCGCTATGGACCCAAGACCTCGCAGAACTCACCCGCCCGTTGCAGAGGGTTTCTTTCGTCTGGCGCAATGGCGTTGGGTCGCGGCATCTGGCGTGGCAAGCACGATTGGTTTATCCTTACGGCTACTTCCGCGTCCCTGACGCATCGACCCCGCACCACCCCGTGCACAGTTTTTTGCAGTAAGTTGGCCTCCCGCTTCGCCGGGTTGCCAATCTCTCTTTTGTTATCCCATCGGGAACCTGTTCCCGGTGCGACTACGGGTTCCCATTTCCGTTCCGGAGAACCCCATCATGCTGAATCCCACCATCGTCGTTGGCAAGATCCATCCTGGCCGCAACCCGCGCAAGTATTTCGATCCTGCCGAAATGGCAGAACTCACCGATTCCGTTCGCGAGAACGGTGTCATCCAGCCGATCCTGATTCGTCCGTTGGGCGATGACGCCTACGAGCTGGTGGCCGGTGAACGCCGCTTGCGTGCCGCGAAAGCGGCGCACGGCGACGACTATCCCATCCCTGTCACCATCCGCGAGATGTCCGAAGAGGAGGCCGACCGGCTCTCCCTCATCGAGAACGTCCAGCGTGCGGACATGGCTCCCTCCGAGGAAGCCGTGGCTGCCGCGCGCATCGTTGGCCAGTTCAAGGGCGACCGAGAGGAGGCTGCCAAGATACTAGGCTGGTCCCGCGCCACGCTCGACAAGCGCCTAGCGCTCATGAACTGCAGCACGTCCGTTCTGGATGCGCTCAACACCCGCACCATCCAGCTCGGCCACGCCGAACTGCTGGCAACGCTCGCAAAGGACAAGCAGGACAAGCTCCTGCCCGTCATCGTGAGCGAGAAGAAGTCAGTAGCCGAACTGAAGAAGACCATCGAGGCCGCCGCGTGCAGTCTCGCCACGGCGATCTTCGACAAGGTCGACTGCGCTGCCTGCCCGCACAACTCGTCGTTGCAGACGGAAATGTTCGGCGAGGCCATTGCCACTGGCAACTGCACCAATCGTGTGTGCTACAACCAAAAGACCGACAAGCAACTGGAAACGGTTGCCTATGGTCTCAAGGACGAGTACCCGGTGATCCGGATTGTGCGTGCCGGTGACAACCACACGCGTGCACAACTGGTGGTGGACGGTCCGACCGGCGTTGGCGAGGAACAGGCGAAGGCCTGCCATGCCTGCGAGCACTATGGGGCGGCCGTGAGTGCGCTGCCCGATAGCATGGGCAAGGTCTACCGCGGCCAATGCTTCGATACGGCTTGCAACAGCAAAAAGATCGCCGCACGCATCAAGGCCGAGCGCGACGCCAAGGCCGCTGCGCAGAGGTCGGCCACGACGGCTGCCGACGCGACCACAACTGCCAAAGGCACAACCAAGGCGCCCGCCGAGGAAAAGGCCGTCACCCACATCAGCGAGACCGAGAAGGTGAAAACCTACCGGACCGCATTGTGGCGCAAGGCCTTGCGACGCGAAGCCGCCAGCAATGCGGACACCGCCAACAGCTACCTGCTGGCGATGGCGCTGACCGGCCTCTCGCGCAATATCGGTGGCGACACTATGGGCAAAATCTTCGAGAAGCTGACGGACGACAAGGCGTCGACCACTGACTTCAAGAAGAACCTGTCCGCCTTGCATGGAATGGATGCGAGCAAACGTCAAAACCTGACGATCGGGCTCACCGTCGCAGCCATCGAGGGGATAGAAGTTCCCCACCTCGTCGCGCTGTGCCAGCACCACAAGCTGGACCTGCGCCAGCACTGGAACCTGCAGAAGTCCAAGGACTTCCTGGAACTGCTCACCAAGTCGGAAATGAAGGTGTTGGCCGACGAGCTGGGCCTGCGCGCCGCGCTCGGTGAGAATTTCGCCAAGGTCTTCAACAAATCCAAGCCGGATCTGATCGAGGCATTGCTCAATGTCGAAAGCTTCGACTACGCGGGCAAGCTGCCCAAAGTCCTGCGCTTCTGATCGTGACCGACCACCTCCCGGCGGTCGGTTCTCCCTGCGTATTCCATCTTTTCAAGGATCTTTCCCATGTTTCAGGAACTGGTTCCGCTCGTCGCCGCGTGCGACAAGGTTGTGCTCACGCTCACCATGAAGGGTGACGCGATGGCTGTCGTTGTTGCTCCGGTGGTTTCCAAGGCCGCTGATGCCGCGCTGGCCACCCCTCTCGCCCTGACCGCCTCGCCGGCGGAACTGGACGAGGGCTTTGCCCAGGCGATCGCCTCGGTGTCTGTCTCGCATCGTTCATTGGCAGAACAGGTCGAAGCCACGGCCTCGATCCTGAACGCCGCGACCAGCGCGCAGTCCACCAAGGCACAGAAGGCGCTCAGCAAGGCCAACAGCAAGCCGGCCGCATCGTCTTCGGACGATGAGGCCGGGGTTGACGGCAAGGACGGCAATGCGGAAGGCGAGGGCGAGGCTGAGGCCCCCGCGCCCCAAGCCTCGTCGTCCGAGTCGAGCGGCACCAACCTTGCTGATCTGCTGTAACGGAGAAGGAGCCACACCATGAGCCTGACCGTCCAGCAACTGACCCGTGAGTTCACCTACAACGGCATGACCCTGATGGATCCTGGCCCGGCATTCACGCCCGACCAGGTGCGCGACATGTACACCGCACAGTACCCTGAGTTGACCACCGCCACGGTGGACGGCCCGGAGCCCAATGGCACCGTCATGCGCTACACGTTCGTGCGAGCCGCCGGCGCCAAGGGCTGCCATGCGTAAGCGTGACTTGATGCAGGCACTGTCCAGCCCGGACTTTTGCCTGCCTTCCAACCAGAAGCCGCCTCAGGCGGCTTTTTTACATACTGAGGAGATGGAATCGTGCTGTTCGATCCTCGCCCGACTAATGAATGCTTCATTGAATCAGGACCCGGCTGGACGCCATCGCGAAAGCCTCCCCCTGCCCGAGGTTGTCGACCTGCCCATGGTTTTCTGACGCTGCCCACGCTGGCGGCGGACATTCCCGCCAGCGGGAGGCTGCAATATGGCGAGGGCGCGGACACGCTCAGGCTGATCCGCAAGCAGTTCGAAACCGGCGTCCTCGCGGCCCGGGACGTGAAGGGTGCGGCAAGTGCCGGTGACGCGTTCGCGCAGGCCATGTTTGCCTGGCTGCGCCGGCGCACGCCCAAGTGCAAGCGGTTGAACTTCTCGTGCGCGTTGCTCGACTTGGCTGCCGCAAGGGAGCAGGTCGATCAGTTCGGTCACGACGACGAGCTCCATGCGCCGCTGTACTTGGCGATCGAGCTGGAGGGAGAGCACGTGTTCGAGATCGGGGAGCGTGCCGATGTAATGCGCCGCGCCGATCCGGCCCTGCTGTACACGGCCATTCACCTCCTCCATGAGGCGGCGGGCCGATCGCTCTTCGTGCGCACCCCTGACGAACTGGCGGACATGTTCGCCCGTTGGTGGTGGGAGTGCGACCCGACCATGAGCGATGAGGACGCGCGGGAGTTTCTCGCCGAGCGCTTTGGTGAGGACACCTGCGAGATCGAGCGCTACCTGCCGTCCACGGTACTGCCAGTGCTGGCCCCGGACGACGCGGTGCCGGCGTTTGCGCGCCGCGACAAGAATCTGCGCATCGACTGGCTGCGCGCCCCGCAGCTGGAGGCGCTGGCGGGTCGCAACCGTGGCCTACCACGCCGCATCTGCCTGGCGCTGCTGGACCTGCAGGCGGTACTCGCCCGCACCCGGCGCAGCCGTGCGCTCAACCACGCGCAATGGGCGGAACCGGCCTACTCGGCGGCAACGCTCTGCATGTGGAGGGAGCACTGGGTGGGTCAGATCCTCGATGACCATTTCGAGTCCCTGAATTGCAGCGGCGACGCCACGATGTATCAGTCGCTGATCCCGCTGGCAGATACCCCGCGCGCCATCCGGCGCCAGTTCAAGCAGCTGGCCGACATGATGGATGTCATCGCGGCGCTCGACCGCGTTCTCACCTTAATTTCTGAATAGGAGTGCCAGCATGGCCAAGATTCATAGCGCTTCACGCGACCATGAGGTCGCCTTGCAAGGGGCCATTCTGCTTTATGGGAGCGGCCTCAGTGCGTTTTCGTATGCCACCGCTCACCGCATCGTCACCGACGGTCAGACGGGGCGACCCGTGATCGGCGCGGGCACGCCACTGAACCGGCGCGCGCTGATCCAGGCTGTGCGTCAGGTCGCAGAGGCATCGTTGCCCAAGGGCGAGTTCCTGACGCCCAACGTGCTGTCGATCGGCCCGGATGCCATCACCTGGTGGTGTCCGCCCGGCAATCGCCGTGTGTTCTTCAACTGTGAGGAGCTGGGCGATCGCAGTGCCGTGACGCCTCATCCCGGTCTGGTCTTTCACGCGTCGCCAGCCGGCTTTCGTGTGTTTGCTCTGATCGAGGACGAGCGTCCGACGCCAGACTCGATGCTGTGCGAGCCGCCTTACTTCAATACCTGGGACCACGGGAAGATCTGTATCGGCACGGCACACGTGCCCAAGCAGATCGACGCGGCGTCCATAGCCGGGTGGGAAGAGGCGTTCTTTGCCTCGGCCTTCACACATCCCAATCACGGCGGCAGGCGTGTCGATCATGCCGACGGCTTCTATGCCTTCTGGCGCGACATGCTGGACGGAAAGTTCTCAACCTTCCCGAAAGCCGCCCTTATCCCCATAAACCAATCACTCGGCAAGCTAATCGCCGGGCAATTCTGAGATTGAACATGCATCCGATGGACATAACCCTGCAGCAATCCTTTCCGACCGTGATGGTGCCGCGCTTCGGCGGCCTGGCACCGCTGGAAGCGACGGGAGAGCGCCTGCTCATCGCCGCCAACGGCGTATTTCTGGAAGTGTCGCGGTCGTGGCTACGGCTCGTGCGCCGCGTGGCCCAGTTCGATGTCAAGACCGCCGTGCCGTATGGCGTCGCCGCCGAGACAACGGACTTGCACTGCGGCAAACTGCCCGCGTACCTGATCGGGCAGTTTGCCGAGATGGCGCGTGCGGCCATGCCCAACGAGACCGGCGGCTGGATCGTCTGGAATCCGGCTACCAGCGCATTCCGGCTGGTGCCGGTCACGATCCTGTCGCACGGGCACGGCCATTTGCAGTACGAACGACCGGCGCTGGCTGACGGCGAGGTGTTGGTGGTGGACTGCCATTCGCACGGCAATTTTCCGGCGTTCTTCTCATCGACCGACAACGAGGACGACCAGCATGACGTGAAGTTCGCGTTCGTGATGGGAAATTGCCTTGCTGCAACGCCATCGCTGTGCCTGCGGCTCTGTGCCAAGGGAATTTTCGAGGCAGTCGATCGTGTCCCAGGCGACTGGTACGCGGCGGCGAGAGCCCCCGAGGTGGTGTGATGATGTTCGAACACCATATTCCCGAAACGATGCGCATCAATGCGTGGAAAGTCGTGGTCGTCGGCGCTGGCGGTACCGGTAGCGCCTTGTTGCCAGCGCTGGCGCGTCTGCATCACGCGATGCTCGAACTCGGCCACCCCGGCGGTATCGAGTGCACGGTCTACGATGACGACACAGTGAGCGAGACCAATGTCGGGCGGCAGGGCTTCTACCCGAACGACGTCGGCCAGCACAAGGCGACCTTGCTGGTGAACAGGCTGAACCTGCTGATGGGCACCCGCTGGGAAGCCAGCCCCCGACGGATCGGGAGCCAGGACCGCTTTGTTTGTGACATGGCGATCGGTTGCGTGGACTCACGGACGGCGCGCAAGGCCATTCTTGGCGCACTCGAGCGTGGCGCCGGTGGCTACTACCTGGATTGTGGCAACGAGACTGACCGCGGGCAGGTCATTCTTGGTCAGGTGCGCGGCAAGCGGGAAACCCGCCTGCCCCACGTGGGCGATTTATTCCCCGAGTTGATCGATCCCAAAGGCGACAAGGCGGACACGGCGCCGTCCTGCTCGATGGCCGACGCGCTGCGCAAGCAGTCGCTGGTCATCAATCAGGCGATCGCGGTGCAGGCCTTCAACTTGCTGTGGACGCTCTTCCGGACCGGCACGCTGAAGTACTCGGGCGTGTTCGTCAACCTGGAAGCCGGGCGTACCAATCCGCTGCCGATCGATCCGGCTGCATGGGCTCGATTTGGCTACGACGTGGCTGCCAAGCCTGCGCGCAAGCGTGCGAAGGCGGCATGACAGCGCGTCGCGATTCCTTGCACCCAACCCGGACTAATGTTGGGGTTTTTTCTCAACTGCGCAATTGCAAGGCGCGTGTCCCGCCTGATACCATCACCGCACTACTCGCGTCTCTGACGCATCGACTTCTTCAATCCTGACCGCCGTCAGGCCTTCATCACCCGCAGGGGCATTGTCCCGTGCGGCGTTGCTCCTGTTTTTTGGGGGCACACCCGTGATTCAATCTATCCAGATTGAGCCGCGCCAGCTCAAGGCCATCGCCTTGCTTGCGCCCAAGCAGGACCACCGCTACTGGCTCAATGGCGTCTTCGTCGAGGCTATGCCTCGGGAGACACGGCTCGTTGCCATGGACGGCCAACGCATGGGTGTGTTTCGCGCAGAGAAGGCTAACCAGTTTGGCGACGCCCTCTGCATCGGCTGCATCCTTCCGCACAATGTCATCGAATGCGTGAAGCCGGTGCGCGGCAAGTTTGGCTGCTTGGAGCTGCGCCTCGATACAGAGCGGCTCGGCTGGGCCGAACTGACGCACGGCGGCATGCCATTCGAGTTTGTGCGGCCTGATGCGGGCTATCCCATCTACCGCCGTGCCATCGGTCCCCATCGGGGGAGCGGTGAGCCGGGGCAGTGCGACCCGCGCCACCTCTATGACTTCCACCGCGTCTTCCAGGCGCTGGAGGGTAGGTTCGCCACTGACCGCGGCGGCGTCTATTTCCATCACAACGGTACCGACAATACGCGCGTCAGCCTCTACGGGCGCGAAGACTTTGTCGGCACCGTGCGACCACGCAAGGCTGATGGCCCGGCTCTGCTCTCGTGGGCGGATTTGCCGGCCCCTGTCGCTCGCGTGGACGCCGCTGTCCTGGCAGAACCTGCCTAGCCGACTTTCTTCTTCCCTTGCGGGGCAACGCCCCTCGGGGGCGTGCTCCGTTCACTCTTTCAGGAGCAATCCATGCCTCAGATTACGCTTTCCCGTTCTCAGGTTGAGACCCTTGTCGCCTTTTGCGATGCGGCGAAGTCGGAGCGGTTTTTCATTGCGAAGGACCACGGCGCCTATGTCGGATACAGCACCGACAGCAAGCCGGAACAGCAATGTCTGTACTACTTCAAGGGGTGCAACCCGGCGACCGATGCCGACTTCTATGAGAACGCTCGCCGCGGCTTCGGTGGCGACGACTTCGGCGAGCGTCTGTCGCTGACCGGCCTCAAGGAGGTCCTGGCCAACGAGGAGTGCAAGAGGGTCCGGATCACCGTCACTCCCCGTTCTATTCGGATCGACGGGTACGCCTGAACGACTCCACAAACAGTGCACGGCCTGCTACCATAACGGCACTTCTCGCGTCTTCGACGCATCGACCTCGCCAGCATTTCTGCTGGCACAGCTGTTCTCTCCCGCCACGGGCCATCCTGCCCGTGAGCATGTTGGCCCATTTTCTTGCGAGGCCATCATGTTCAAGCGTTTCTTCCTGTTCATTGCCATTGTCAGCCTGTTCACCGGCTGCGCTGCACAGTCGTCGCCTAACGTCTATCGCGGCTCCGACGCCATGCGCGCCGGATCTGCGGAGCAGGTGACAGTCGTGCGCGTTCGCAATGTCACCATCGCCGGCGACAGCATGCTGTCGGCCAGTTCCGGAGTACCGGCCATCCTCAGCACGCTGGTTGGCGCGGTACTTGGTGCACGTGTCATTGGCAACGGCGACGGTCGTTACATCGCCGGCGCGCTCTCGGGCACGGCAGCGGGTGTCATCGGCCAGGTTACGGCGACGCACCTGTCGCAGCGCGACGGTGTGGAGGTTATTGTCCGCACGGACAGCGGCCGCCAGATCGTCGTGGCGCAGGGCTCGGAACAGCAGTTCGTCACTGGAGAGCGGCTGTTCCTGGTGTCGTCGGGCAGCGGCTATCGCCTGACGCGTTGATCGAGAGGGCCGAGTTGCTGGCCCTCCCTTTTCCTGTAAGCCCCGAGAGGGCAAGCCCCAAGCGGACGCACTTGCTTGCGCTTTTGATGGCGTCCCTGACGCGTCGAGATCCATGCATGGTACTGCCAGGATCATCCCTTGCACCCACGGGGCACCGCCTCCGTGAGCGGCGTCCCGTTTCTGGAGCCGCTTATGCAAACTGTCACCCCGATTTCAACCGAAGGTAGGACCGTGGACCAGGTCACCCACCTGCTGGCGCGCACGCTGCGCGCGATCGAACTCGAACCCGAGTGGATCGTCCCCGCGAACTTCCTTGCCGATGCCAACGAGGCGCGATATGGCCTGTTGCCCGGTGCGGACTGGCCTGCAGAGCATGCTCGCCACCGCTTTGCCGTCTCGGTGGAGCGCGGCATATCCGAAGGCTGGCGCGTGCATGTCGATCACATCGCTACCGCCGTGGAAGGGCCTGCCGGCAGCGCAATTCTGCGCAAACTGGTCACGGCCAAGATGTTCAACCGCGATCAGGCATGGCAGACGGCGCGCGTCATCAACCGCGCCCTCGATCTGGACTGAACCGTCTGTGCTGGAATGCGTGGCGCCATTGTGTGCCGCGCATGCCGCGCAAGAGAGCGCTTGCTCAATCGAAAGGCGATTCGCAAACACGCTTTGATCGCGTCCTCGACGCATCGAACGTCATCTGGTTTGCCCACACCTTCACCCATCGCGGGACACCGTCCCGCTGGGGTGGCTGTTCCGTGCTTTCCTGAGACTGTCCATGAAAATCCCGAGATCCTTTACCGAACCCCACCAGCCTGGCAATGCCGCGGCCTGTGCAACCCTCAAACGCGATGCTTCCCGCATCATTCGCCGCCTGGCGAGCGATATCGGCCTGCGTCAGCGCGACTTCACCGTCCGCGAACGCCGCCGCCGCCACCAGACAGATCTGTATGCGCTGCATACCGACGCGCTGTACGTGCAGATTGCCCACGCGCCGCAGCAGAGCGTGGCCCGCCTGAGCTTTCGCACGTGCCGCGGGCGCGATGACCACACCGGTGGGCGCGACAATGCGGTCTGCCTGCAGTCGATCGGCTCGCCCGAAGGCTATGCCTCGCTCGTTGCCACGCTGCGCGTGGTGGCGGGACGGCGCGGTTGAGGGGGTACCCATGACGACCCTCATCAAAGTCACCTTCACGTCCACCTCGGGCGAGGAGACCACTGGCAAGGCCCAGTACGATCATGCCAGTGGCCTCGTGACCTTGCCTGGTAGCTTCCAAGCTCTCGTCGAGCAGGCCCGGGCAGCCGGCATCGGTTGTGCGTTGGTGGCACATGAGAACGGATACCAGCTGCCGCTCGTTCATCAAACGCGCGCGGCCTATCGCATGGATCGCAGCCTGCTGCTCCAGGCCTGGAAGGCCGTTGCGGAACCGACCAAGGAGCAGCGACAGCAGTCTGGACGCTTCGCCCATACCCTGTCTGCCGCTGCGGTCATTGGTGCCGCCGGCTATCTCGGTACCAACCACACGTGGTCGGTCCACGCCGTAACCGACGTGATGGGCCTAGTCGGAATCGGTGTTGTACTATTCTTCGCAGGCGCAATCCTTTCCAAGGGAGAATGAAAATGACCCTCGGCATGTTCGTCGTGATTCTTGGCGGTGCCATTGCTGGCCTGCTCCTGTGGGCGGGCCAAAACGGGAAGCGCATTCACAAGGATTAACTGATGCGCGGTCCTCACAAGGGCTAGCCCATCGATCCTCTCAGATGTCCGGATTCCTTGGACGTCTGCTCTGATGCACCCGCTTGCGGGTGCGTTTTCTTTTCTACCCACGCGGGGCATGTCCCGGTGGGGCGGCTCCGCACTCAGGAGTCTCCCACATGGAAGACCTCATCATCGGCGCTGGCATGGCCAGCTATCCCGTCGGCGTGCACCTGCGCGTCCATGTCTACCAAAGCAACCTGCGCCCGGCGCTGTCGCTGATCTGCGCCGACGATTTCGTGCCCTATGCCGATCTCACGGTCAATGTTCCGCAGCAGCATCTGGCGGACGACGAGGTGTTCGTGGCTTCCTGGAACGTTCCAGAAGACGTGCTTGAGGCGCTGCGGCTGACGGACTGGTTCGTGCCGGTGCGCACCATCGCCGCAGGTCACACGCGCGGCCCGGTCTGGAAGATCAAGTCGGCCGAGCTGCTTGCATGGATTGCCGACGCCCGCGCCGAAGCCGCTGCGGATGCGCCGGCAATGGCCTGACTGTCAACGCGAGCTGAGCCTCGCACCGCCATTTCCTTTCCACCCAGACGGGGCAACGCCCCGATGGGTTTGCTCCGTTCGCTCCCGGAGCATTCCATGTACGTTATTACCACTGGCCCGGAACGGGTCGAAACCCGCACGACGCTCGCCGGCGTGCTGGCGTTCCTGAACCTCGAACCCGGCCCGAAGCGGGGCCTGCGTGCCGAAGACATTGGCGTGCGCCATGTCGAGCGCGGCGCGATTCCCGTTGTGCAGCTGCCGTCGGGCCAGTTCGCGGTGCGGCCCGCCGGCGACACCAAGGCGGTCCTCACGTCCATCCTGGATGAGGTGGAGCGCTTCGTCATTCGTCCGGGCGGCAAGGTGCTGCACCCGCATGAGATGAGCCGCACGTCGTGGCAAGCAGTCGCTGCCGCTGGCCGACTGGCCGTCTTCACCAACGAGGCGGTCGACCCTGACCAGCTTGCGAACCCCGGCTCTGAAAACCTCGATCTGTTCGCCGTGGCCGAGCCCTTCGACGCCTATACGTTCATGTGTGCCGAGTTTGACCGGCGCTTTGGCTACGGGACCAACGGTCCGGAATACTCGCCGAGTGCTGGGATCAACTGTCGCCACGAGGTGCACGTCGCCTACGCCTTGCAGCGCGGCGAACCCGTGCGCGACTGCATCCTGAACGCCTATCGCGGCGGAGGCGACGCCTCTGACGCGGGCCGCCATGACCTGCATTGGCTGCCAACGTTGATTGCTGTGCCCGCGCTGCGTGGTGCCCTGCCGGCAAACAAGCTGCGGGCGCTGTGCTCGGTGATGCGTCACGACAAGTTGGCGATCACGGCGCGCAATGCCGCCCGCCTCATCGCACTGGTGAAGCCTTTGCCAGACGACTGCACCTATGTCGACGTCGAGGATGCACTGTTTGCCGCTCAGGTAATTCCGCCGCTGTCCGCGCCGTTGGGGAAGGCGCCGACCGGGGGTGACGCCAAACCGGTGTCGCCGCTGTCCGCGCGCCTGCACGCCCAGATTGGTGCAAAGCGCTATGCGGAACGCACGGAGCGGGCACACACTGAGCGGGCCAAGGGCAATTTGAGCGAGCGCCGGTATCAAGGCGAACTCGCCATGGCCGCCGTCGAACGCGATCACGGCAGCTTCAGCTGGCCCAACCGATTCGCGCTGGCTGTCCTGCAACGCGACATCGCGACGCTGCTGCAAACGCTTGACACGCCGAACGATCGCAACACGTCGTCCAAGCGTGCCCTGCGCGAGGAGTGCGGCGTGGTGCTGACCGGCGTGCCGGCCGCCACGCGGCGCCGTCGCATCTTCGAGATGTGCGGCTTCTCCGAATCCGAGCA
>JACXTT010003317.1_pt1 | contig 24894 bp, 21 predicted proteins | sample 9270951 | NCBI WGS metagenome assembly JACXTT01 (sample SAMN15532306, study PRJNA645909) | rock metagenome | isolation source: weathered quartz diorite | place: Puerto Rico | collected 2017-06-21
GCTCCTCCAGAAGGGAGACGTAAACGGCGCGATCGCCGAGTACGAGAAGCTCTTCGAGGGGGGCGAGAAGGATCCGTACGACTTCATTGTCGTCGCTGACCTCCTCGCGAAGCGCGGCTCCATGCAGGAAGCCGTGCGCCGCTACCGCCAGGCCATCGAGGAGTACGCCAAGACCGAGCTGTACAAGAACGCCATCGCGGTCTGCAAGAAGATCCTCCGCATCTCCAAGGAAGATCTCGCCATTCATCGCACTCTCGGGGAGCTGTACGCGAAGGAGGGACTTTTCGGCGACGCGCAGATCCATTACCTCGAGTTCGCCGAAGGATCGATCCGCCGCCAGGACCATGAAGCCGCGCTGGGCGCGCTCGACGAGGTGCTGAAGCTCTCGCCCGAGAACGACGACCTCTCCGAGAAGTACGTCGAGATCGCGATGCGCGCGGACCAGCCGGAGCGCGGCGGAAAGGAGCTCCTGCGCCGCGCCGAGCGCATGAAGCAGGGGGGCCGCCACGCGGATGCGGAGCAGATCCGCGAGCGCGTCTCCACGCTGGCGCCGACGCTCCTGAATTCCTTCCACGCTTCTCCGGTGAGCCCCGCGGGTCCGGTCGCCGCCGCGGACGCGGCCGCGACGATGGACGCTCCTCAGGCCACCTCGCAGCACGCGGGGTTCGATCCATCCTCGCGCGCGCTCGGATACGACGCCCCCATCGCGGACGAGGCCGCGATCGAGGAGGCGCCGGCGCCCGCCGCGCCGCCGGAGCCCGAGCCTGAAGAGCCGGCGCAGGCGGAGCCCGTGGCCCAGAGCCACGAAGAGCTGGCCGAGGGGTACCTCCTGGCGGGAAACCGCGATCTCGCCGCCGAGGAGTACTGGAAGGCGAGCGAGAGCGCGTTCTTCCGCGGCGATCTACCGCGCGCACACCAGCTGCTCCAGAAGCTGCTCCAGGTGGAGCCGACCCACGAGGCGGCGCTTCGCCGGCTCGTCGAGGTCACCGAAAAGGCAGGGGACACGGCCGCCGAAGCCGAGGCCCGGTTCGATCTGGCGGAGGTCTACCTGGGTCACGAAGAGTGGGAGCTTTCGCGAAGCGAATTCGTCCGCGTGCTCGAGCTGGAACCCAAGAACGATCGCGCGCGAAGCCGGATCAAGCGCCTGGACTCGATCCTGAGCGCCGAGCCGGAGGCGCAGGTTCCGGTGGACCTCGACGCTCTGCCCGACGAACGTCCCGCCGCGAGCGTTCGCGTGCGCGAGGAACAGCCGCAGAGCCAGGACGCCCTCATCGACCTTGAGGAGATCATCGACGAGTTCAAGGCGGGTGTCAGCGAGCGCATCTCCGGCGAGGACCACGAGAGCCATTACGACCTCGGCATGGCGTACATGGAGATGGGGCTCTACGACGAGGCGATCGGAGAATTCCAGGTGGCTTCCAAGGGCGGACCGATGGAGGTGAAGTGCCTCGAGATGATCGCGCTCTGCTTCCTCGAAAAGAACGAGCCCGCTTCCGCGGCGCGCGAGCTGACGCGGGCGCTCGAGCTTCCCGGTTATGGACCCGAGGAGACGATCAGCATTCGGTACAATCTGGCGGTGGCGAACGAGCGGCTCGGCGACCTGGATCGGGCGCTCCAGCATTACGAAGAGGTCTATCTCTTGAACGTGGACTTCCTGAAGGTGGCGAGCAAGGTGAAGGAGCTGAAGCAGAAGCTGGCGCGCACCGAGGACCGAGGCTGACGTGGCGCGCATCGACCTTCACATGCACTCCAACGCGTCGGACGGTTCCTTCGCGCCCGACGAGGTCGCACGCATGGCGGCGGGAAACGGGGTGGAGGTCTTCTCCCTCACCGACCACGACACGCTGGACGGACTTCCCGCGGCGGCCGCCTGCGCGACGCGGTTCGGCATCCGCCTCATCCCGGGCGTCGAGCTGTCGGTGAGCGAGGACGGCATGGACGTCCATCTCCTGGCCTATGGATTCGACGAGTCCGATCCCTCGCTGACCGCGGCGGTGCGCCGCTACCGCGAGGGGCGCCGTGAGCGGACGCGCAAGATCCTCTCGCGGCTGAAGGGGCTCGGGATCCGGATCTCGCTCGAGGAGGTGGAGGAGATCGCCAGCGGGGGCGCGCTCGGAAGGCCCCACGTGGCCGAAGCGCTCCTGCGCACGGGGCACGTGGAGAGCTTCAACGAGGCGTTCCAGCGGTACCTCGGTCACCACGCGCCGGCGTACGTTCCCAAGCCGCGCGTGGCGCTGGAGGAAGCCACGTCCATCGTGCGGGACGCGGGAGGGATCACGATCCTCGCCCACCCTGGCACGCTGAACCGGGACCATCTGATTCCCGCCTGGGCGCGGCGCGGCCTCGACGGGATCGAAGTCTGGCACTCGAAGCACGACGCGACGGCGATCGAGCGCTATCGAGGCTACGCGCATCTCCACGGGCTTCTGATGACAGGGGGCTCGGACTATCACGGCGAGCGAACCCCGGGCGTCGTGATCGGCAGCGCGCCGGTGCCGGATGACATCCTTCCGCCGCTCGACGCGGCGCTTCGCACGCGACGCACCGTGCGGTCCCGCGGCTAGAGCTCCCACCCGCTCCGGGCCGACGCTCCCCTACAGACACGAGGGCGTAGCGAGAGGTTGCGTGGCCGCGGCCCCTCTGCTAGCGTTGCCTCGCTTCCTCAGATGCGCACCATCGTTCTGAGCTCCTCCCTCATCGCGTTTTCCGTCGCGTGCGGCTACGCGAAGCTGCTCCTGTTCCCCTATCTTCTCTTCGTGGAGTTGTTCACGGTGGCGGTGTTCTTGTCGGGATTGCTCGCGGGGCCGGCGTGGGGGATGTGGATCGGCGCGGTGGCGCGGCTCGTCTTCAGCGTCGCGAATCCCTATGGTCCGCTCCATCCCTGGATTCTCGCGGCGCATGTTCTGGGTGGGGCGCTCGTGGGGGGCATCGGCGGGCTCGCGCGGCCCTGGCTCCTCCACGCTCCCGACACCGGCCGCTCGGCACGCGCGCGCGTGCCCATCCTGCTCGGGTGCGGTCTCGTGGCGACGCTTTTCTATGACGCGCTGACGAATGTCGCACAGGGCATCGCCTACGGCTCCTTCACGGTTTCGATCGCGCTCGGGATCCTCCCCGCCGCGCAACATCTCGCGACGAACCTCGTGATCTTCGGACTGGTCGGGAATTTCGCGGTCCCCTGGCTCCGGCAGCATCCCATGGCGGCGCGGCATGCGGGCTGAAGCCGCGCGACTCGTCGCGGCCGTGACGCTTCTCGGCGGGTTCCTGTGGCCCGCATGCCGTGTCGAGGCCGCGACGCAGGATGCCGACACGACGCGCGCGGCCTCGGCACCGGCGGACTCGACGCGCGCACCTTTCAGAACGCCGCACACGTCCCCCCGTGCCGCGGCTTCCACGGACACGACGGGAGTGTCGGGCCGGCCTCTCCCGACGATCGACCTCAGCCGGCTCACGGTCGAGCCGGTGCCCGAGCCACCCCAGGCTTCCCGAACGATCGACGTCCTGGGCGAGCGAAAGCTCGGGGTCGCGTCTCTCGAGGACGCCGTCCGCCTTCATCGCGGAGTGATCCTGAGCCCGCTGCCGGTCTCGGGACCCGCCGAGGGACCTCTGGCCATGCCCGACGGAGGAGGTCCGATCCGGCTCCTGTCTTCGCTCGATCCCGCGGAGCGCGCCACGGACGAGCACCTGATCGGCTCGGTGGCGTACGGATGGGGAGCGCCGTGGCTGGCGTTTGCGCTGGACGATCCGCGAGCGGAGGCGGTGGAGGCTCTGGATCTGGACAGTCTGCGATTTCCTCTGGAGCGTCTCTCGTTCCGCGGCCCCGGAGACGCGTTGACGCGGCTCGTTCCCCGGGGACCCGCCTTCGCGGCTCCGGGCGATACCACGGGAAGTGGCGCTTCGCGAACGACCCTTGTCTTTCAGCGTGGGGGCGGCAGCGCGCAGCTCGCGGGAATCCGTCTGCAGACGACCACGTTCCGCAGGCGTCTGTATGCCTCGTACACGAGAAGCGAAGCGGACGGATGGGAACCGCTTCTCGCCGCCAGGACCTCGCGCTACAACCTGCGCGTCGAGCTGGGACGCCTGGCGTCGCATCGTTTCGAAATGGAGGGGGTCCTGCACGAGCGCACGATCGAGGATTCCACGACGGTCGGCGTCGAATTCGAGACCACGGGAAGGAGCGAATGGGACCGACGGCAGGTCACGCTCCGTGTCTCCGGCGAGGGGACGAAGGTCCGCGATTCCTGGCGATTCGGATTTGGAACCGAGAAGGAGACCTGGATTCTGTCCACGGACCGGAATCTCTCGCCGCAGGGAGGCTCGCGCGACCTCTGGGAATTTCCGTCGCCGTCGGCGGAAGGATCCCTCACGTATAAGGCGGGCTCGAGGCTCACCTGCATCGCGACCGCCCGGGCAATGTCCCGGGAGATCCTTCACCACGTGGATTCCCTCGCCGCGCTCGACGTGAGGCGCGGCGATGCGCGCGTGCACGTCGGCGCACGGCTGGATCTCGCGCCTCGAGCGGGAGCGGGGGTCGATGCGGCGTATGACCTGCGTCAGACCCAGACGGGCTTCTGGGACGGGAGGGCTTCGCTCTGGGGACGCGCCGGACGCGCACGAGCCCGCCTCGATCTCGAGTCGGCGCACGAGCGGCCGACGTGGATCGATCTCCTCACGCCCGCGAGCCTTCATCAATTCATCGCTCCCGCCACCTCCAATCAGAGTTTTCTCCTCCGGTCCGGGAACCCGGCGCTCCGGCCCCGTCGCCTCAGCGGACCGCTGGGGTCCGCGTCCATCGCTCCGTTCGAAGGGTTCGATCTCGATCTCACCGGCTCGTACCGCCGCGTGACCGATGACTTTGGCTGGAACGTCAGCGCGGATACGACCGGCGGTCCCTATACCGTTTCCTCCGTCGCCACGCGGCGAGGATCCGGATGGGTGTCTCATGTCGCCCTGGGGTGGGAGCTCCGGCGTGGCCCGTTCCGGCTGCGCGGCGTCGGGTGGGTGCGGAGCGGCTCCGATTCGCTCGCTCCCCGTGCGGGCTCGCCTCCGCGGCGCGCGCTGGAAGCGGCCCTGGAGTGGCGACCGGTCTTCTTCAAGGGAGATCTTCCGCTCCGCGTCTCCGTTCTCTCGCACGCTCGCGGGCCGAGGCGCGGGCTCATCCGAGAGTCCGCCCAGGTGACCTGGGACGGCTCGCTTTCCGCCGACTTCGGATCGGCCGGCGTTTTCCTCAGCGTTCGCGATGTCTTCGACCGGAGGCCCGGCAGCGCGATCTGGGATCCCGCGTTCCCCTCCGGAGCGCCCACGCCCGGGCGGACCGTCCAGGCCGGCATCGCGTGGAATCTCCTGGACTGACCGGAGGCGGGGGTGTGGGGTAGGGAGATGCGCGCGGGGATCGCGTTCGTGATCCTGGCGCTTCTGATCGGGCAGGGATTCCGGGAGTGGAAGCGGAGCCACCAGGAATCGTTCCGCGAGCTCGTCGAGGAGCTCACGGCCAAAGACGCCGCCTCCCGCGCGCACGCGCTCGTGGGGCAGGCGGATTCGAGCATGGGGACGACACCGGCGGGGACACGCGCGGGCCGGGGCGACGCTTCGTCGCGGCGCTCGAGCGGCGCTCCCCTGGGGCGCATCGACGTGAACCGCGCGAGCGAAACGGAGCTCACGCGCCTTCCGGGCATCGGCCCGAAGCTCGCGGCGCGCATCGTCTCGGAGCGCGACCGCGCGGGAGCCTTTGCGTCCCCGGAGGCCCTGCTCCGCGTTCCCGGCATCGGTCCGAAGACGCTCGCGCGGATCCAGGGCTATCTCTCGTTTCCCCGCATGGCGGGCGGCGATGCGCCCGCGCGCTCCGACCCGGCTCCCTGAGCGCGGCTGGAGGGGTTTCGCCGACCGGCTTTTGACCGATGCATTTTGCACCGCTTCGTGCCTACCGCACGCCGCGGGCCATCCACCGATTCCGCCTCGATTCCCGCAATTCCTTGGGTCCCCGCATCCTGAACCCCCGGACGGATGCTTGCGGGATGCTGGCACCGGTCTTGCGAAAGTCCTTCCCGCCTTTCCCGTGCCCTCGTGGCGGGAGCCCACCTTTTCAGATCGAAGCGAAAAAACCAGGGGACGACACCCGTGCAGCAGGAAAACGTCGGTCTCAAGCTGCTCGAAGCCAAACTCATCCCACCGGACGCGCTGCAGAGGGCCCAGCTGCAGATCAAGTCCGGCGGCGGAAGCATCACCCAGGCGCTCGTCAAGCTGGGCGTCATCACCGAAGAAAACCTCATCAAGTTCCTTTCGGATCTCTATTCCGTTCCCGCGATCGATTTGTCGAGCTTCATGCCCGACCCCAGCGTCACCAAGCTGATCCCCGGTGACGTCGCGAACAAGTTTCAGATCGTCCCGATCTCCCGGAGCGGCCGTCGCCTGACGGTCGCGATGGCCAACCCCAGCAACATCTTCGCGATCGACGACATCAAGTTCATCACCGGATTCGAGGTGCAGCCGGTCGTCGCGACGGACGCCGCGATCAAGAAGGCGATCGACAAGGCCTACGACTCGGTCGCGACCTTCGAGAACGTGATGAAGGGGATGGAAGACGAGATCGAGGTCATCGAGGAGCAGGAGGACGAGGCTCCGGACGTCACGCTCCTCGGCGAGGCCGAGCAGGCCCCCGTCGTGAAGCTCGTGAACTCGCTCATCACGGACGCGGTCCGCAAGGGAGCGAGCGACATCCACATCGAACCCTACGAGAAGGTGCTTCGCGTCCGCTTCCGCATCGATGGGACGCTGTATGAGATGATGGCGCCTCCCTTCCGCATGAAGGCCGCGATCATCTCGCGTCTCAAGATCATGGCCGAGTTGGACATCGCCGAGCGCCGCGTGCCCCAGGACGGGCGCATCAAACTGCGCCTCCTGGGACGCACCATCGACCTTCGCGTCTCGTCCCTGCCCACGATCTTCGGCGAGAAGGTCGTGATGCGAATCCTCGACAAGGGCAACCTGAACATCGATCTGAACAAGCTCGGATTTCAGGAATCCGCGCTCAAGGACTTCAGTTACGCGACCGCGCAGCCCTACGGGATGGTTCTCGTGACCGGACCAACCGGGAGCGGGAAGACGACCACGCTCTATTCCGCGCTCTCCAAGATCAACGTTCCCGAGACCAACATCATGACGGCCGAGGATCCCGTCGAGTACAACCTGGAGGGCATCAACCAGGTCCTGATTCACGAGGACGTGGGCTTGACGTTCGCGGCCTCTCTGAAGGCATTCCTGCGCCAGGATCCCAACATCATCATGGTGGGCGAGATTCGTGATCTCGACACGGCCTCGATCGCGATCAAGGCCGCGTTGACGGGTCACCTCGTGCTCTCGACGCTCCACACCAACGACGCGCCGAGCACGGTCAATCGAATCATCGACATGGGGATCGAGGCCTTCCTGGTCGCCTCCTCGGTCAACCTCATCTGCGCCCAGCGTCTCCTCCGCAAGGTCTGCAATACATGTAGAACCGAAGTGAAGCTCCATCCCGAGGTGACCCGGGAGCTGGGGCTGACCGACGCGGATGTGAAACAGGGCGGGTTCTTCGAAGGGAAAGGCTGCGTGGACTGCAACAACACCGGCTACAAGGGGAGGTGCGGCGTCTACGAAGTCTTCCCGCTGTCCGCCGCGATCCGCGATCAGATCCTGGATCGGGCCTCCACCGCGGCGATCAAGAAGCAAGCCGTCGCGGACGGGATGCTCACGCTCCGCTCGGACGCCTTAATGAAATTAAAGAAGGGGATTACGACGGCCGAAGAGGTCCTGAAGGAGACCGCGGCCGACCGTTAGACGTCACGGAGGGAGATCATGGTTTCGCTCCGCCAGTTGCTGGATGAAATGATCAAGCTGAGGGCCTCGGATCTTCATATCTCCGCGGGCGTTCCGCCCCAGGTCCGGGTCGACGGCGCCATCACGCCCATGCAGCACCCGCCCCTCACGCCCAATCTGACCCAGCAGCTCGCGTACAGCGTGCTCACGGAGGAGCAGCGGAAGCGCTTCGAGACGACGCGCGAGCTCGACCTCTCCTTCGGCGTACCGGGGCTGAGCCGCTTCCGGGCCAACGTCTACGTCCAGCGCGGCGTGACCTCGATGGCCATACGGCAGATCCCCTACGAGATCCTGTCCTTCGAGCATCTGGGTCTCTCCAAGGTGGTCCGCGATTTCACCTTGAAGCAGAAGGGACTGATTCTCGTGACCGGGCCCACCGGGAGCGGCAAATCCACGACGCTCGCCACCATGATCGACCTGATCAACACCACACGGGCAGGTCACATCATCACGATCGAAGACCCGATCGAGTACGTGCACCACCACAAGAAGTGCATCGTGCACCAGCGGGAGATCAACGCGGACACGACGACCTTCGCGACCGCGCTCAAGTACGTGCTCCGCCAGGATCCGGACGTGATCCTGATCGGAGAAATGCGCGACCTCGAGACCATGGCCGCGGCGCTCACCATCGCGGAAACCGGGCACCTCGTGCTCGCGACGCTGCACACCAACTCGGCCTACGAGTCCATCAACCGCATCGTGGACGCGTTCCCGAGCACGCAACAGCAGCAGGTGCTGTCGCAGCTCGCGTTCGTGCTCGAAGGCGTGATCACGCAGCAGCTGATTCCCCGGGCCAAGACCCAGGGACGGGTCATGGTTCCCGAAATCCTCATCTGCACTCCGGCGGTGCGCGCCGTCATCCGTGAGCGCAAGACGCACCAGATCTACAGCCTCATGCAGGCGGGCACGAAGCACGGAATGCAGACCATGAACCAGGCGCTCTTCCAGGCCTATGTCGGAAAGCAGATCTCGTTGGACGAAGCGCTGGGACGCAGCCCCGACGTGAAGGAGCTCGAGCAGATGCTCGAGAAGGTCGGAGTCCACGTCACCGCCTAGCGGACCGAGCAAGGGGGAAACGCGGTGCCCGTCTACGTATGGAAAGGTCGTACGACCGCAGGGGAGATCCAGACCGGCGAGCTGACGCTGGACAGCCAGGAAGAGGCGCTGGCCGCGCTCCGCAAGCGCAGGATCATCATCTCGTCCGTCCGCGAGAAGCGGGGCGAGGTGAAGTTTGCCCTCCCGAAATTCGGCGGAAGCGTGACGACCCGAGACCTGGCCATCTTCACGCGCCAGTTCGCGACGATGATCAACGCCGGACTCCCGCTGGTGCAGTGCCTGGACATCCTCTCCAAGCAGACGGAGAAGGAGAACTTCCGGAACGTCATCGCGCAGGTCATGCGCGACGTCGAGGCCGGGACCACGCTGGCCGAGGCGCTGGGGAAGAAGGAGCACGCCAAGGTGTTCGACGAGCTGTTCGTGAACATGGTCGAGGCAGGGGAGGCGGGAGGAATTCTCGACAACATCCTCCAGCGACTCGCGACGTACATCGAGAAAGCCGAAGCGCTGAAGCGAAAGATCAAGGGCGCGATGGTCTACCCGGCCGTGGTCATGTCGGTGGCCGTGCTCGCCACGACGTTCATGCTCATCTTCATCATTCCGACCTTCGCCCGCATGTTCACGGGCTTCGGCGCCGACCTTCCGCTTCCCACGAAGATCGTCATGGGCCTGAGCACCTTCCTGCGCTCCTACTGGTGGGTGCTCCTGGGGATCGTAGTGGCCGGGGCGTTCGCGTTCCAGCGCTACTACGCGACCGAGAAGGGGCACATGAACGTCGACAGGATGATGCTCCGCATTCCCGTGCTGGGAGAGGTGCTGCGCAAGGGAGCGGTGGCGCGGTTCACCCGCACGCTCTCGACGCTCATCTCCTCGGGCGTTCCGATCCTGAACGGCCTCGAGATCACGGCCCGCACCTCGGGAAACCGGGTGATCCAGGAAGCGATCATGGCCGCGCGCGCGAGCATCCGGGAGGGAGAGACGATTTCGGCTCCGCTCCGTCAATCGACCGTGTTCCCCCAGATGGTGGTTCAGATGATCGCCGTGGGGGAGGAGACGGGCGCCCTGGACGACATGCTCGGACGCATCGCCGACTTTTACGACGACGAGGTGGACACGTCGGTGGACTCGCTGACCTCCCTCATCGAGCCGGTCATGATCGTCTTCATGGGCGGCATCGTGGGCGGCATGGTGATCGCGATGTATCTGCCGATGTTCAAGCTCATCAACGTGGTCGCGGGCGGCGGCGGCTAAGCATCGGGGATGACCGAGCGTCTTCAGGAGCCGGGGGCCGAGCGAGGTTCCGACTCGGGCCTTGGGATCCAAGCCGTGATCCTGGGGCGCGTGGCGCTCCTGGTGCTGGTCACCGCGATGGCGGTGATCTTCTCCGGGGCGTCCCTGAGCTACGACCGCGAGTTTCCGTTCTGGTTTTTCCTGTTCGCGGTGGGCGTGCTGAGCCTCGCGTACCGGAATGTGCTCAAGAGCGGCGGGGATTCGAAGACGCTGCTCAAGACGCAGTTCATCGTGGACGTCGGCACGACGTCCTACCTCGTGTTCTTCACGGGGGGAGCGGAAAGCCAGTTCGTTCCGCTCTATCTCCTGTCGCCGCTCCTGGGGGGGATCTTCCTCTCCGTGAGCGGCGGGGTGTCCCTCGCGGCGCTGGCCTCGATGGCGTACGCCGGGTTCTACCTGGCGGCCCGGCAGGGTCTCATGCCGTCGATGGGATACGAAATGACGCAGGGGCTGGGGGACGGGGCGATGCTCCTGCGCATGCTCTTGTACGTGGCGCTGCTCTTCGTGGTCGGGATCATCGGGGGTCACCTGGGGCGGAGGATCCGGGAGGGACGCCGGGCGCTCGAAACCGCGCGCGCGGAGCTGAACCGCGCGCTCTTCGACACGGAGAGCATCTTGGAGAACCTGTCGAGCGGACTCGTGACGGTGGATGCGGACGGCGTCGTGCGGCACTGGAACCGGGCGGCGTCGGAGATCTCCGGCTGCGAGGTGGACGCGATGCGAAGCAGGCCCTACGTGGACGCGCTGGGGCCGGGCCTCCACGAGTTCACGGCGCGGATGCGCGACGCGCTGGAGCACGGAGCGCCCTCGAGCCGCGCGGAGATCACGATCACGAAGCCGGACGGAACGAAAGTCCCGGTAGGGATCTCGACCAGCCTTCTCCGCGATCCGGACGGGCGCCGACGCGGCGTGATCGGCCTCTTCCAGGACCTCTCGGACGTGCGGGCCCTGGAGGAGCGGATTCGCCGGCGGGAGACGCTGGCGGCGATCGGGGAGCTCTCCGCGGGGATCGCGCACGAGATCCGGAACTGCCTGAACCCGATCAGCGGATCGGTGGAGGTGCTGCAACGCGAGCTCAAGGTGAAAGGCGAGAACGCGCGGCTCCTGGACCTGGTGGTGCGCGAGTCGGAGCGTCTGGACAACTTCATCCGCGAGCTTCTCGACTACGCGCGCGAGCGGCCGCTGAAGTGCGAGGACCTGGGCCTGGAAACGCTGCTCACGGACGTCGTGGAGGTCGCGCGCCGGCACCCGAGCGCGGAGGGGAAGAGCCTGCGGTTCCTGGGCCAGGGGGAGAGCGTGCGGGTGCACGTGGATTCGGAGCAGATGCGCCAGGTGCTCCTGAACCTGGTCCTGAACGCCCTCGAGGCAGTCGAGCCGGAGGGAAAAGTGGACGTGCGGATCGCCGCCCGGCGCACCCAGCCGGCGGGTCCGACGGCAGCATCGGCGACATGGGTGTGCGTCGAAGTGCAGGACAACGGAATCGGAATCGCCGCGCCGGAAATCGAGCTGATTTTCGAGCCGTTCTACTCCACGAAGCGGGGAGGCACCGGGCTGGGGCTCGCGATCGCCAACCGAATCGTGGAACGCCATGGAGGCGCCCTGGAAGTGGAGAGCCGTCTCGGGGCGGGCACCACGATGCGGGTCTGGGTGCCCCGAAGCACGAGCACGGCGCGTACGGTCGCCCACGCGGCGTAACCCTTAGTCGAGCGAGGTGGATCAGGTGAGCGGCGAAAAAATACTCGTGGTGGACGACGAAGAGAGCATGGTCCAGTTCCTCTCGATCCTTCTCACCAAGGAAGGATACGAGGTACACGTGGCCACGTCCGGGCGGGAAGCCCTCCAGAAGGCGGAAGAAGAGAATTTCGACGTCGTCGTGACGGACATCAAGATGCCGGGCGAGATCGACGGTCTCGGCGTCCTCTCCGGAATCAAGAAGATGGACCCCTCGATTCCGGTGGTGATCCGCACCGCGTTCGCGTCCCAGAAGTCCGCGATCGAGGCCTTGAACCGCGGCGCCTACCAGTACCTCGAGAAGAGTGCCAAGAACGACGAGATCCGCCTCGTGATCAAGAACGCGATCGCGATGCGCCGCGTCCAGTCGGAGAACGTCTATCTCAAGCGCCAGCTCAAGCGGACCGACGACGCGAAGGAGATCATCGGGCACAGCGAGCAGATCTCAAAGGTCCTGAAGCTCGTGGAAAAGGTGGCGGACTCCGATGCGACCATCCTCATCGTGGGGGAGAGCGGCACGGGCAAGGAGCTGATCGCGAAGCGCATCCACTACATGAGCAGCCGCGCCGAAGGCCCCTTCGTGTCCATCAACTGCGGCGCGCTTCCCAAGGACCTTCTCGAGAGCAATCTCTTCGGCCACGTGAAGGGCTCGTTCACGGGCGCCGTGCGCGACCAGGAAGGGCTCCTCGCGGTGGCGGGGGGAGGCTCCTTCTTCCTGGACGAGGTGGGCGAGACATTGCCCGCCACGCAGGTGAAGCTCCTCCGCGCGCTCCAGGAGCGCGAGATCATTCCGGTGGGCGGCACCAAGCCCCGCAAGATCGACGTGCGGCTCATTGCGGCGACCAACTCCGACCTGGAACGCGGCGTGGCCGAGGGGCGCTTCCGGGCGGACCTCTTCTACCGCCTGAACGTGATCCAGATCCGCCTTCCGGCGCTGCGCGAGCGGAAGGAGGACATCGAGGAGATGGTGGAGCACTTCCTGAAGAAGCTCTCGGGCGGCAAGGAGCCCAAGACCATCTCCAAGGAAGCGCGCGACTGCCTCATGGCCTACGACTGGCCGGGGAACGTGCGTGAGCTGGAGAACGTCATCGAGCGCGCGGTGATCCTCACCGATGACGGCGTGCTGACGCCGGAGGACCTGCCGGAGCGGGTGGTGCAGGGGGGGAAGGGGCGCGGCAGCCTGGTCATCGACAATCCCAACCTCACCCTGGAGGAGCTGGAGCGCGAATATATTCTTCGCGTCCTCCACCACACGGGCGGCCAGAAAAAGCGCGCGTCCGAGATCCTGGGAATCAATCCGTCCACACTGTATCGGAAGCTGATTTCGTACGGACTTCTCAAGGAGAGCGCCGGAGTTCTTCCCGAATAGCTCCCGAACAAGCGGTCGCAATTTGACCGCCGCCGCGTTGAATCATGCAATATGCAGAATGGACGGGGTCCTCCATGCATTCCGCGAGGAACCCGCGTTCCGATCGGTTCGCCGCCACCTCCTCCCGATCGGAAGTCGCTGCGACGACGCACCCTCCACGACGTGCCTCCCGGTGGCATGTACGTTGCTTTGAACCCCGAGGGAAGCCAAACAGGATGTGTGATTCCGCCAGGGAGGCGGGAACGAGAGGAGGTGCTTCACATGGGCAACTCGAAGGGCTTCACCCTGATCGAGCTCATGATCGTCGTCGTGATCATCGGGATCTTGGCGGCCATCGCGATTCCGAACTTCATCGCCATGCAGGACCGCGCACGCGAAGCGAGCGTGAAGGCGAACATGCACAGCTTCCAGCTGGCGGTGGAGGACTTCGCGGTCAAGAACACCGGGACGTATCCGGTGGCCGCGGACAATGCTGCCGTGCTCGCGAATCTGCCGAGCGGCAACTGGCCCAAGAATCCCTTCAGCGGCGCGAATGATGCCGCCGTATGGGCCGCGGATCCCGCAGCGTCGGGCATCTTCGGCGCCAACCCCTGCGCGACGACGGGGTACACCATCAAGGGGTACGGCAAGACCGCGCTCCTGTCGTTGTTGCTGACGAACGGTTAATCCAGCAGTACAACCCGAGGAGGAGAATATGTTCCGCAATCAAAAAGGCTTCACCCTGATCGAGCTGATGATCGTGGTTGTGATCATCGGGATCCTGGCGGCCATCGCGATTCCGAACTTCATCGCGATGCAGGACCGCGCCCGCGAGGCGAGCACGAAGGCGAACATGCACAGCTTCCAGCTGGCGATCGAAGACTTCGCGGTGAAGAACACCGGTACGTATCCGGTGGCCGCGGACAACGCCGCCGTGCTGGCGAACTTCCCGAGCGGCACGTGGCCCAAGAATCCGTTCACGGGTGCCAACAGCGCGTGCACGTGGGCCGCGGATCCGGCGGCGTCGGGAATCTTCGGTGCGAACCCCTGCGCCACGACGGGCTACACGATCAAGGGTTTTGGCAAGACGGCGCTTCTGACGCTGACACTGACCAACGGTTAATCAGCGGCTGATTCCGGAGCGGCGGGTCTTCTTCCGAGAAGCCCGCCGCTTCTCTTTTCCCTCCGAAGCAGCGCCGCCTTCGAGCGCGCCGACGGGTTCCGAAAAGCTGGCACAGGCTTTGCGAATGGGCGGGCGGGATTTCCCGAACGCCATTCACGGGGGACGAAGATGAGTCCAGAGCGCGATGAATCGCGCGGCAGGTCGACCTGGATGCGGAGGGTCAAGTCGGGTCACGCCCTGACCGAGGTCGAGCCGCTGCCGCTCCTCAAGCTCGACCAGGTCGTGAAGACCTATCGCGATCCGATGACGCTGAAGTCGTTCACGGCGGTGGACGGCGTCTCCCTCACGCTCGCGCGAGGCGAGATCTTCGGCCTCCTGGGACCGAACGGCGCGGGAAAGACCTCCACGATCAAGATGATTCTCGGCCTCACGAAGCCGACGCGCGGCGTGATCCGCATCGAAGGCCGGGATCCCTGGGATCCCGACGCACGGAGGAAACTTGGCTACCTTCCGGAAAACCCCTGCTTCTACGACCACCTCAACGCGATGGAATACCTGGAGCTGGTGGGCGCGCTGTTCGGAATTCGCCCGCAGGCGAGGCACGCACGCGCGGAGGCGCTCCTCCAGCGGCTCGGCCTCGGCGCGCATGCGAAGAAGCCGCTTCGCAAGTTCTCGAAGGGGATGACGCAGCGCGTGGGGATCGCCCAGGCGCTCCTGAACGAGCCCAACTTCCTGGTGCTCGACGAGCCGATGTCGGGCCTCGATCCCATCGGACGGTCCGACGTGAAGCAGCTCCTTCGCGAGGAACGCGAGCGCGGGACCACCATTCTCATGACCTCCCACGTGCTCGCGGAGACCGAGTCCCTGTGTGATCGTGTGGCCATCCTCCATGGGGGTCGCGTGCTCGAGATCGGCACGGTAACGGGGCTCCTCTCCTCGGTCGTCGAGTGGGAAATCGGGCTCGATTCGCTGCCCCAAGAACGCGCTGCCGCGCTTCGGTCTCAGGGCCATCGCGCCGATTCGGTGGGAGGCCGCTGGGTGGTGCGCGTCGGAAGCGAATCCGCGCTCCAGCAGGTCCTCCGCGAGCTCGTGCAGGCCGGCGTCAAGATCGGCTCGGTCGAGCCGCGGCGGGAGAGTCTGGAGGATCATTTCGTGCGCGCTCTGGGAGCGCGGCGGGAGGGACGCCGATGAGCCGCATCCTCTCGATCGCGCAGAACACGCTCCGGGAAGTGGCCCGCGAACGCGTCCGCCCCGTGCTCGCCCCTTTCGGATTGGTGCGCCCCCCCGGGTCGCCGGTGCCCTCTCCGCTGGCCCCCGCCGAGGGGAGGAAGGTGGTCATCGACTTCGGCCTCGCGGGCTCGTCGATGCTCGCCACCATCCTTTGCGTCTTCCTGGGATCGAGCCTTCTCCACAAGGAGCTCGAGCGGAGGACCGTCTACGCGGTGCTCGCGAAGCCGATCCGGCGCGAGGAATTCCTGCTCGGGAAATTCCTCGGTCTCTGGATCACGGCGGGGATGCTGCTCCTCGGCATGACGGTGATCCTGCTCGCGGTCGTGACGGTTTCCTATCACGACACCCCCTGGCAGATCCTGGGCGCCGTGGCGCTGAACGTGGTCGAGCTCGGGATCGTGACCGCCATCGTGGTGTTCTTCTCCTCCTTCACGACGCCTGCCCTGACCGCGTTCTTCGCGGTCGCGGCGACCGTGTCCGGACATTTCGCAGAGGATCTTCGATATTTCGCGTCCCAGGGCGCCCCCGCGATCCGCGTCCTCGCCGACGCGGCGTACTGGACGCTGCCGCACCTCGACGTGCTCAATGCGCGCGGGCTCGTCGTGCACGGCACGTCGGTGGGCATGGAGCGGCTCCTCTTCGCCTTCGCGTACGGGCTCCTGTACGTCATCGGGATGCTGGTGCTCGCGGGGACCATCTTCCGCCGGAGGGAGTTCCGTTGACGCGGTACCCGGAACGCGCCACGCTGCTCGGCATCGCGCTCGCCGTGGTGTTCGTGGGCGCTTCGGGATGGCTGCACGAGGCCCTGGGCCCGAGGCTGAGACCCGGCCGCGACGAAGAGCTTCTCTATTATCCTTCGGGCTTCATGGTGCGCCGGGCGTCCCTGGGCTACGAGACGGCCGCTGCCGATCTGGCCTGGCTGCGGAGCGTGCAGTACTACGGCGAGCACCGGCTCACCGACCAGAAGTTCGACATGATCGACCACGTGATGCGGATCGTGGGGGAGCTGGATCCGCAGTTCATCGAGGCGTACGTGTTCGGAGGATTCGTGCTGGCGCAGGAGATGAAGCAGCCGGACCGGGGGTTGGCGCTGCTCGAGGCCGGCCTTCGGGCGAATCCGACGAGCTGGAGGCTCGCGTTCGAGACGGGGTTCCTCCATTACGTCTGCCGTCACGACTACGTAGCGGCGGGGCGGTACTTCACCTGGGCGAGCCGGATGCCCGATCACGCGGACTACGCCGAACGCTTTGCCGCGTTCGCCAATCAGAAGGCGGGGAACAAGGGAATGGCGATCCTGCTCTGGAAGCACACGCTCCTGACCGGCAACGCCTACATGCAGGAGGTTGCCCGCAAGGAGCTGAAGAGGCTGGGGGCGATGTGATGGGATCGAGCGTGTCGCTGGAATCGGGGGTCGTGATCCAGGTGGGCGCGTTCCTGCTCGGGCTCGTGCTGGGCAGCTTCCTCAACGTGGTGATCGAGAGACTGCCCCGCGGCGAATCCATCATCCATCCCCCCTCGCGCTGCCCGCGCTGCCGGAAACCGATCCACCCCTGGGACAACATCCCCGTGCTCTCTTTCGTGCTCCTGCGCGGACGATGCCGCCATTGTCGGAAAGCGATCTCCTGGAGGTACCCGGTCGTGGAGCTTCTCTCCGGGCTCCTGCTCTGGCTCCTGGTGCGCCGCGTCGAAGACCCGATGGTGCTCGTGCCGCAGGCCGTGTTCCTGCTCGCGCTCGTCGCGGTGGCGTGGATCGACCTGGACACGCGGACGATCCCCGACGTCGTGACCATCCCGGGAGTGGGGCTCGGCCTGGCCGCGAGCCTGTTCGGACCACCGGGCCTCGCGGGAGCGGCGCTGGGAGCCCTTTCGGGAGGGGTGAGCCTGTGGCTCGTGGGCGCGCTCTACGAGAAGGCGACGGGGGTCGCCGGCATGGGTGGAGGGGACGTGAAGCTCGCGGCGATGATGGGCGCCTTCCTCGGTGTCGGGGGCGTCTTCGGGGCGATCTTCCTCGCGTCCCTTGCGGGCTCCATCTTCGGCATGTCCCTGATTGCGCGCGGGAAAGGATCGCGCCGGACCGCGATCCCGTTCGGCACGTTCCTCGCGCCGGCCGCCATCGCGCTCTGCCTCTACGGCGAGCCGCTCTTCCGCTTCTATAGAACCTTCCTCCACTGAGTCCCGTGCGCCCCGCGCGTGGCGTTCCGGGTCCTGGACCCGCGGTTCCGCGGACGCCCGGCTTCACGCTGCCCGACCTTCTCGTCGTGCTCGTGATCGGCGGGATCCTGACCGCGCTCGCCATTCCGGGCGTGAACCGGTTCCTCCGCGCCATGGACCTGAACCAGCGCGTGGACCGTGCCGCGGCGACGATCCGGGTGATCCGCCAGCGCGCCGTGAGCGAGGGGCACGAGTGCGTGCTTCTCTGGGACGAGGGCGTGAAGGGTTGGGCCTGGTACGACGACCGGAACCGAAACGGCTCCTGGGATGAAGGGGAGCCGAGGCAGGACGCCCTGCCGCCGCCCGCGTGGATCACGATCACGAATTCGGAGACGGATCCCTTTCCCTCGCCGGTCACGACCTTCTTCCCGGATGGGAGCGCCAGCCAGTCCGGAACCCGGATCTACTCCAATTCGGACGGGTACAAGCGGTCGCTCTCGATCGTGCGACTGACGGGGATGGTGACGGTGCAGTGAAGGGGCCGGACCGACGGGCGCCGTCCCTCGCCTATCTCGAAATCCTCGGCGCGCTCCTCGCGTGCGTCGTGGTATCGGGAGCCATGTATTCGATCTTCGTCCGCGGGGAACGCTCGCGGCAGGTGGGGATCGAGCTCGCCGAGGCGACCCAGAACGCCCGGAGCGGGATCGATCTCCTCGCTCGCGAGCTTCGCGAGGCGGGGCATGGCGTGGACTCCGGGCGCGCCGCCACCATCCTCACCGCCTCGCAGTTCCGGATCACGTTCAGACGCGACCAGAGCGGAGACCACGAGATCGGGCCGGGGGAGACGGTGACCTATTTCCTCGATTCCAACCGCGGCGATCCCTGGATCCGCCCCGGGAGGAACCCGCGCGATTACGTGCTGCGGCGCAAGGTGAGCACGGTGGAAGATCCGAGGGCGGATCCCCTGCCGGGAACGGGGGAGATCGTGGCCTTCGGCCTCACGCAGCGGGGCAGTCGGCGCGCGGGCGCCCCGGACGTTCCGCTCTTCTCCTATCGGGGAGACCAGGGGGAAGCGCTCGAGCTCAAGCCCGGAACCCTCGAGGATCCCGCGGGCATCTTCTACGGACGCACCGTGAGCGCGGCCGATCTGGGTGATTCCGCTTCCACCCGGACGAAGAGCCGGATCGGGAGCATTGCGATCACCGTGGTGACCGAGGCGCGGGAGAAGAATCCCTGGAGCGGCGCCTACGACCGCGTGCGCCTCGAGGAACAGGTGCCGCTCACGGAAGCTCCGCATTGACCGACGGGCTCACTGGTAGATCCAGTACTGGAACGGGGCCCACTCGCCACCGTCCTTGGGCTCCTCGCGCCGGACTTCGATCTCGACGTTGGGGCGCGAGAGGAGCCTGCCCGGAATCCTGAATGCGGGCTCCACCCAGGTCGTCTCCGATCGCGCGATCGTCCAGAGGCCGGCCGTGGCGCCGTCCACGGTTACGATGAGGCGGTTGGGGTACCATGCATCCGTGCGCGCGAGGAGCGTGGCGTCCTTCCCGGGCTCGACCGAAAAGCGAAAGCGCTCCCAGGCGAACACTTTCCTTCCCGCGTCGGTCAGCGGACGCCCGCTTCCGTTCGTGGGCACGTAGCGCCGCAGAACGTCCCGCAGCATGACGCTCGGCCGGTCCCGCCAGCGGTTCTGCTTCTCGTCGAATTCGTAGCCGTAGGCCACCCAGGCGTGGCGCTTCTCGTCGTCGAGCCAGGCCAGGTCCAGCTTGTCCCGGATCCGCGCCGCCGCGATCTCCGGGTGAGGCAGGACCGGGGAGTCCGCCCCGAGCACGTCCGTCCACCGCGCCGGGTAGACCACCTTGTCGTCCTCGCCGCTGATGGTGTTGGCGGTCAGGTGTGCCCGGAAGATCTCCGTGCCCAGCACGCCGCTCGCCTTGAGATAGGGGAACCACTCGGGATAGATCGCGAAGTGCGTGGGAAGCCGTGCCGGCGGCAGCCTGCGGAGCTTCTCGAACATGCATCCGATCCCGGAGCGATATGCCTTGGCGAATCCCTTCGTCGTGAGGCCCAGGAGATCCACCGTCGACCGGTTTCCGTAGTAGGCGATCGCCCCCGCGTCGTTCATCGCCACGATCGCGTTCCGGGGAAGCGTGCGACCGATCCACCGGGCCACCGTCACTTGCTGATGCAGGATGTTCTCGCAGTTCTGCCCGTAGAAGTGGATCACGTCCTCGTACACCTCGGTGAAGACCGGCATCCAGGCCCAGAGCGGGCCGAGCAGGAGGAGCGCCGACGCCGGGATTCCCGCCCAGCGCGGCAGCCGCGTCCACACCACCGTGACGGCGCGTGCGATCCCCGCGGCGAAGCAGAGGAGCACGACCGGATAGAACCCCTGCTGGTAGCGGTAGAAATGCACCGACCACGCGACCGGAAGCGAATCCACCACGATCGCGGCGGGGAAGAGGAGGAGGATGACGCGACCGTCCGCCCAGGCCCGCCCGCGCGGAAGGAACGACAGGAGCGCGAAGAGCGCGAGGACGATCGCGCTCGGAATCCAGTAGCGCGTCACCATCACGACGCCCGAACCCAGCTGGAGCCAGGACAGGTAGGCCTTGAGGATCGCGGCCCACACCTTGGGAGAGTCGAGCAGGAACTGACGGCGGATGTCGGGATGGGGCTCCGCCAGGATCGATTTCGCCTGAGAGCTGGTGGACTCGATCGAGCCCGAGACGGCGAGATTGACGAGAAACGGCAACGCCGCGGCCGCGAAGGGAAGAAGAAGCGCCGGGTCGAAGAACCGCGACAGGCGGCCCGCCGTCGCCGCGCGGCGGCGATCCAGGAACATGGCCACCCCGAACACCCCGCTCAGGATCGCCCCTTCGGGCCGCGAGGCGGCGAGAAGAAAGACCATCCAGCGGAGCCGCGGGAACTCCGCGGCCTCGCGCTCGCGCAGATAGAGAAGGAGCGAGCCCAGGTGCACGGCCGCGTAGAGGCCGATCTCCATTCCCGTCATGTACCCCCACAGGAGATAGGGGCTCAGGAGGAACAGCGCGAAGGCGAGGAGCATCCCCGGAGTCCCCGCGAGGAGGTGGCCGAGTCGAGCCATGAGCTGGGCGCTCGCCCACAGCGCGACCGCGCACAAGGTCAGCGCCCAGGCGATCGCGGCCTGCGGACCGAGGCGAAGGAGGTGCGGCGGTGCGAGGAGAAACGGCCAGAGCAGACTCGTCGCACCGGTCGTGGGCTCGTTTCCGGGCGTGTAGACGAAGGGGTGCCCCTCGGCGATGGCCCGGGAGTACTGGAGATAGATGAAGCTGTCGTCCAGGGGAAGGGAGATCTCCCCTCCCGTGATCATCTGCTCGATGTGGAGGAGCCGCAGGACCTGGTACCCGTACCAGACCAGGGCCAGAAGCGCCAGGATCGCGTAGGGGTGGTCGCGGCAGAAACGGGGGAACCGCATCAGAGAACGCGCGAAAGAACCGATTCGGACGTGCCGATGCTCCTCGCACGGGCGGGACGCCCGGAGGTCACGTGCGTCGCGCGCGGCGCGTGAGGAACGTGCGGAGCATGCACGCAACCTAGCAAGCGGCGCCGTCCCGGGTCAACGCGCCGGACGTCGCGACGCGCATCGGTGCTCCAGGCGGCGCGCCGTGATCGTCTCGTGTAACGCGGCGGTGCAGGACGAGCCGATGACACATTTTCGCGGCTCAGAGGTAGCCGCTCATGCGTGATGCAATGCGCGGTGCAGCGCGCACTGCAAAGCGCGCGGCTGAGAGGGTGTTCGCGTAAGCCGTTATGCGTGAAGAGCTTACGTTGCACGCAAGGCGCTCCGTGGCATGGAACTTGCTCGAAGTGGAGCGCGCGAACTGCGTGCGCAGACCGTGGAACGCGCCCATCTCTTCCAACGGACGGAGCAACCATGTTTGGTAAGAAGAAGACCACCGTAGGTCTCGACATCGGATCCAGCTCGATCAAGGTCGTCGAGCTGTCACATGACCGCTCCGGTGACCGCCTCGTCAATTTCGGAGTCTCCGAGCCGCTCTCCGAGGCGATCGTGGACGGCGAGATCATGGACCGCCAGCTGGTCCACGAGGCAATCGCGAACCTGCTCGAATCCCGCCAGATCCGGAACCGGTACGTCGTAACGGCCGTGTCGGGGCGCGCGGTCATCGTGAAGAAGATCCTCATGGACCGCCTGAGCGAAGAGGACGCCAAGGAAGCGATCCAGTGGGAGGCCGAGCAGCACGTTCCCTACGACATCAACGACGTCTCCCTCGACTTCCAGATCATCAATCCGAACGTGGATCAGAAGAAGATGCAGGTGCTCCTGGTCGCCGCGAAGAAGGAGATGATCCAGAACCACGCCGACATCATTCGCGAGGCGGGGCTCACGCCGGTCATCATCGACGTGGACTCCTTCGCGATCCAGAACTGCGTCGAGGCGAACTACGACCTTCGAAGCGATGAGGTCGTGGCGCTCGTGAACATCGGCGCCGAGATCACCAACGTGAACATCGTGGAGAACCAGGTTCCCCACTTCACGAAGGACCTTTCGGTGGGATCGAACGCGTTCGTCGAGGGCATCCAGCGCCGCTACAACGTGAGCCAGCCGGACGCGCTGGACGCGCTCCGGGGCAAGGGCAACTCCACGATCGACGTCGCGCCCATCATCCAGGCCGCCTGCGAGGATCTCTCGGTGCAGCTCGATCGCGCCATCGCGTACCTGAAATCCTCCGGCGACGCCGAGCGCGTCGACCGGATCCTCCTCTCCGGCGGATCCGCGCGCGTCCCGGGACTGAAGGAGTTCCTTGGGACGCGGCATCAGGTGCCCGTGGACGTCGTGAATCCGCTCCAGAAGATCGGCTACGAGGAAGGCCTCTTCAACGGCGAATCCGCCGAGAGTCTGGCCCCCTCGCTCACCGTCGCCATCGGTCTGGCGCTTCGATAGGGGGACCCGTGATTCGCATCAACCTGCTTCCCCGCGATGAACGTGAGAAGCGGCGCTCCATCGCGCTGCCGAAGATCGGCTCGCTCATGCCGGTGCTGGTGCTCCTCCTCGTGATCGCGCTCTTCGGGACGGTCTCCGTGTTCCAAGCGCTGCAGATCGGCCGCCTGAACGCAGACATCGCGCGCGCGGACCAGGAGTCGGCAAAGCTGGCGCCTCAGATCCGGACGATCAAGGAGCTGACGGTGAAGCGCGAGGAGCTGCAGCGTCGGCTGAACGTGATCCAGGACCTGGACAAGACGCGCCTCCAGCGGGTGAAGCTCGTGGACGAGCTGAGCCGGTGCGTTCCCGAGCACCTCTGGCTGACGGGCTACGAAGAGCAAGGGAACAAGGTCCTGATCGAGGGCGTGACCTTCTCGAACCTGATCGTGGCCGACTTCATGACGCGCCTCGAAGCGAGTCCCCTCTATGGAAGCGTGGATCTGACGCTGGCGGAGAAGGGCGTGATCGACAATCGGAACGTGGTGAAGTTCAAGATCACCGCGTTGATGACGCTGTAGGCGGAGGCGCGAGGGAGGACGATGGACCTCAAGGATCCGAAAACCCAGAAGATGATCCTCGTGGCGGCCGGGATCGGCATCCTCGTCTATTTCTACGTGATCGCGGACTACGTGCCCTTCAACTTTCCGGCGCGGGCCAAGGAGATCGGCAAGCTGAAGGAGACATACACGCAGAAGATGAGCGAGCTCACGAAGGCGCAGCAGCTCGTGAACCGGCTGCCCGAGCTCAAGAAGGAATTCGAGCTCCTGAACCAGCGCTGGACGGTGGCCCAGGAGCTTCTCCCCTCGCAGAAGGAGATCGCGAGTCTCCTCCGGAAGGTGACGATCGCGGGGCAGGAGGCCGGCGTGCATTTCCTGCTCTTCCGGCCCGGCGATCCGAAGCCTTCCCAGTACTTCACGGAGAACCCGGTCCAGGTCTCCGTCACCGGCGGATTCCATCGCGCCGGGGCGTTCCTGGGCGAGATCTCCGATCTGAGCCGGTTGGTGAACGTTTCGGAGCTCAAGTTGAAGGGATTTGACAAGGGCGACCTCGACGAGACGGTGCAGGCCGATTTCGTCGCGACCGCGTACACGCTGGCCGAGGGGACTCCCCATGAATCTGCCAAGCAGCCTGGCGCTGTCACAAAGTAAGTTCTTCCAGAGCCGTCTCGGGATTCTTCTCATCGCTCTGGTCGGGCTCGCGATCGCGGCCGGAATCCTGCTGCTCCGGCAGAAGGGAGAGCCCAAGGCGCCAACGCTGCCGACGCCCGCGACATCGCCGGCGGCGCAGGCGCTCACGCGCCCCGTTCCCAAGCCTGTGATGTACGGACCGCCCGCGCCGGCGTGGGCGCGGACCGACCTCAAGTACGGTCCGCCGTGTCCTCCCGAATTCCTCGCCAAGGCCGCCGCCCCGGCGGGGGGCTCGACGGTGCCGTCGGCGCCGACGGTCCTGGCGCCGGGTGAGCCGGCCACGGCCAGCTCGTCGGCGGCGCCCGCGACGGGAGCCGCGACGGTTCCGGGCACCGCGGCCGCCGTGTCCGGCACGCCGGGCATCGCGGTCCCGATCGGGACCCTCACGGGCGAGATGCCGAAGTCGGTCGAAGCCAGCGTCCTCTTCGCCCGCGAGCGCTACGAGTACATCGGTGGCGGTCGGCGCGATCCGTTCCAGTCCTTGATCGACGGGAAGTACCAGACCCAGACGGGAGATGGCTCCCTGGTGGACGTGGGGGACATCCATCTGGTGGGAATCATGTGGGGTTCCTCGGACAAGTTCGCGCTGGTGCAGGACAGCCGGGGACATGGGTACGTGCTCCGGGTCGGAGACCCGGTCTTGAACGGGTACATCTCCGGGATCAGCAAGAACGAGTTACAAGTGATCCAGAACGCGTTCGGAGAGTCCCAATCGGTGTCGATCCGCCTGCAAACCAGAGAGGGTGACAAGAATGCGACTCGAAACTAGCTTCTCGCGCGCGTGCCGCTCGTGCGGCCGGATCGCAGCGCTCGGGGTGGCGCTTCTGATCGCCGCGTCCATCGCGACCGCGGCAACCGTCAAGAGCGTATCGATGAAGGAACCGGGTTCAGCGACGCAGCTCGTCAACAAAGGGGAACCCACGTCAAATTTCGCCGA
>JACXTT010003318.1_pt1 | contig 24891 bp, 25 predicted proteins | sample 9270951 | NCBI WGS metagenome assembly JACXTT01 (sample SAMN15532306, study PRJNA645909) | rock metagenome | isolation source: weathered quartz diorite | place: Puerto Rico | collected 2017-06-21
GAATGACTAAAGGCTGAATCATGTCGCCCTGTAACCCAGTGGTCACGGCGCCCGGATCGAACCCGTCTTTGTCACGGGCCGCCTTGTTCTTGGCTTCTTCGGCGCGGACCTTCGCCACATCCTCGGTCAGCACATACATATAGCCCGGATAGAAGTCGAGCCAGCGGTTTAAGGTGATCTCGATGTTGATCATCGAGATATCGTACTGCTTGGTCGGTACGCCGGCCGGACACTTGCCCCCCGACGCCAGGACCGGCTCGCCCTTGCCCGCATCCGTCATGAGCAGGAAGCTGCTGCCGTCCTGTCCCATGTACTGGTGCATCATCGACATGTTGTTGAATGCGCCGGATGTCTGTTGGGCCTGCGCATCCTTCTGTGCCTGCTGTTCAAGCTTCTGCATCAGACGATGGTGTTGCATTTCCATCATTTCTGCATTGCCCGCCCGACCCTCGATGGCGTTTTCCACCACCGTCTGCCCCTTCAGCTGCTGCGTCCAGCCCGGCATCGCGACCGGCGTCGCATGGCCCTCATGCAACGACTCCCCTGGACTGGCTGCAAACAGCCAAGGTGTCGACACCAGGCTGCCTGTCAGCAGTACGCTGTGCAGCATGAGCGACAGGCTGCGACGCCGCCGCTGGCGCTGTGGTTGTAATAGAAAGGACCTCATACACGGCCTCCCCCTGTTAGCACCGCCTCATCGGGCGGATGGTTGAAACACACTGGCTGTTGATTCCCCATCTCGTCTCCTGGTTCCTTGTTCGAAAGAGAACCGGCCTCCGACTGTTGCCCCGGCCACATTTCCTGGAGGGTTAAGAGCTGGTGAAGGGTTCCTTCTTGCGAAGGAGTGGGTCATTCGGAGGCCGGTCCAAAATCACCCAGACCTTCACCAGCGTCGCATCTCTAGCGCAATGGACATGCCGGAGGATCTCCATGCCAACAGCAAGAGAACTTCCCCCTTAGAGATTCGTGAGTTAGAGACAGAATGGGCTTTGCACTGGCCGCGATGCCACGAGGAGATTTTCCACGGTGTTAGACAGTGCCGCGCATGGCGAGACAGAGGGCCCTAAGATTTCAACGAGTTTGGTTGTCCAAATTCTTGGACAGGCGGATGAGTATAAGTGGGGAGATTCGGGGCAGAGACTCATGAAAAGCTGTACTGGCGCAGCGTGTTACAGAGGCTCACCCGGCTGACTTTGCGTGTGCTCGGTCAGTCGCCGGAACGACGTCGCTCACTCCGGAGATCAGAAAAGGCCTTGAGCATGTCCACTGGACGCGGCGGGCAGCCGGGAATACGGACGTCGACGGGAATATGGCGCTCTACCGGACCAGTCACGGCATAACTGCCTTTGAACATGCCACAGTTCATCGCGCAGTCGCCCAGGGCAATCACGATCTTGGGATCAGGCATTTGGTTATAGACATCCTTCAACGCCTTCTCCATGTTGACCGTGACCGGCCCGGTGACCACCAGTGCGTCGGCATGGCGCGGCGACGCGACGATGTGCATGCCGAAGCGTTCGATGTCATAGACTGGGTTCGCCAGTGCATTCATTTCCATCTCACAGGCATTGCACGAGCCGGTATCCACTGCACGAAACGCCAGCGAGGAACGAAACGGCTTGGCTTTGTCTTTTGCGTGTTCTGCCGGTGTTTCCACAGTCGGTGCAGCTGCGGGATGTCGGCCTGTCACGACTCCTGTTTTGAGGCTCTTTTTGAGGATACGAAACATGCTTCCTCCTTGGCTGTCAGCCTTCAGCGATCAGCTTTCAGCTCAGAGCTGACTGCTGATCGCTGATTGCTTCCCGCTTTTCCGTCTTTAGAGATCATTCCCCGCATAGGACAAGTTGAAGCTCTTATTGATCAAAGGAAAGTCGGGGATGATATTACCCAACACCGTCCATTGGATCGCCGGCCAATTGACGAAGGAGGGATCGCGCACCTTACAGCGATGAATCTGTCCATTCTCACCGGCCATGACAAAATACAGAATTTCGCCGCGCCAGCCTTCCACTGCAGACAGCGCCCAGTCGCCTGGATTCGCCGAGCGAGTCTGTCCAGCTGCGATCGGACCGTTGGGGATCTTGAGCCGAATCTCGCGGATCAGACGAATAGATTCGTGGATCTCATCCATGCGCACCCGCAGGCGGGCCCGGACATCTCCATATCGGTATAGAACCACTTTCGCCGATAACTCATCGTAAGCCGCAAAAGGACGATCGCGCCGTACATCACGATCGATCCCCGAGGCCCGTCCAACTAGGCCCATCACCGCGTGATCCCAGGCTGTGCGTTCGGTCAAAACTCCTGTCGTTTCCAAACGGTCGGTGAGCGAGGCGTTCGCAAAAATGATGGATTCCAGCTCTGAGAAGTCCTTTTCGATGCGGTCCAGTTCGTCCACAATCTCGGTCAGTTGCATCGTCGTGAGATCCAGCGCGACCTCACCTACCCGGTTTACTCCACGGAGAAATCGTGAACCAGTCAACCGGTCGTTGAGCTGCATGAGACGTTCTTTCAACCGACTGCAGTGGGCATGGGCGAGCGCATAGGCGGTGTCGTTGCAGATGGCGCCCACGTCGCCGAGATGATTGTGCAGCCGTTCCAATTCAAGAAAGAGCGAACGCAAATATCTGGCGCGCCGCGGCGCCTCGATGCGCATGAGCATTTCGACCGCCTGGCAATAGGCGAGACTGTGTCCCACTGTGGTATCACCCGACACGCGTTCTGCAAACGGCACGGCGTCGGTCAGCGTCTGTTGCTCGAAGAGCTTTTCAATACCCCGATGCTTCCAAAAATGGTGTAGCTCCAGCTGCATGATGGGCTCTCCGGCAACGGAAAACCGGAAGTGGCCTGGCTCGATGATGCCGGCGTGAATCGGCCCGACCGGCACTTCGAACACGCCTTCGCCTTCAATGTGTCGGAAACGATAGGTGCCCTGCTGTCGTTCCAGGACCGTCTCCCATGCGAAATCTTTCTTTAGGGGGTGGGTTCCTTTCGGCCAATGTTCGTGGCGGACGAGCCGACGCATGTCTGGATGGCCGACAGGGATCAATCCGAACATGTCGCGGATTTCCCGCTCGTACCACTTGGCCGCATGGATATGAGGAGTAATCGATGCGAACAGACGATTATCACCGTGGATGTCCGTGCAAAGCAGCAACCAGTCTTTGCGTTCTGCTAGCGTAAACAGGTAACAGAGTTCGTAGCGCGCCTCGTACGGCCGATGGTCCACGGCCCAGAGAAGTGACAAGGCCCCGCGCACCCCGGGATGGGTGTGGAGGTAATGCGCTATCACAGGCACATCCTCCTTCTTAATCCGCAGGCGAGGCGTGCCGTGGACAGGGGGCAGTTCCTCAATGAAGTTCCCAAACGCCTCCTTCAATTGTTTCACACCTGTTATCGCATCAACCATCGCATCACCTCGCAAGCAGGATATTGACCGCTCGATCCAAGAGCGTTCTGATTGGATCGGGGAGCGTCATCCCAAGCCCCACTAACGCGAGACTGGTGAGGATCATGGGCACATGCCCGATATCCCATCGTTCACCGCGTTTCACGCTTTCCTGAGGCGTTCCCCACACCATGGCAGCGATCCGATAGGTAAACCCGCCGAAGAGCGCAACCGCAAACAGAAGAAAGACTGTCACAATGGACAGACTGCGCACCTCATCGGCGATGATGATCGTGAGAAAACGACCCACGTGCAGCGTGTCCGAAGCAAAACTTTGAGTCGCCAGCGCCGACACGACCAGTACCTCGCTCGCAAACATTGAGAATGGCGGCATGCCGACCAGCGCCAGGCCTGCGATGAGGATTGCCACCGCCGTGACCGGTTGGGCTTTCGCCAGTCCTCGCACCTCACCGATCTCACGGGTCGCGAACCGACGATGGACGTTCCCGGCTGCGAAAAACGCCAGCGATTTTGCCAATGCATGGTTGAGCAGATGGAACAGGCCCCCGAATGTTCCGACCGGTCCTCCGACCCCGAAGCCCACCATGGCCAACCCCATATGTTCCACACTGGAGTAGGCGAACAACCGTTTGTAGTCGTGCTGGATCAGGATGAAGAGGGCAGCCACCACGAATGAGAGCAGCCCGAAGAGGAGCAGGAGGTTCCCGGAGAAAGCCGAGGGGAGCGCGTGATCCATGACTGCCTTGCTGCGCAGCACCGCATAAACTGCGACGGTCTCCAATACGCCGGCCAGCATCGCCGTGACCGGTGCCGGTGCCTCGCTATAGGCCTCCGGCACCCAGGTATGCATGGGTACAAGCCCGATCTTGGTCCCGTAGCCGACGAAAAGAAAGATGAATGCGAGCTTAAGCACATGCGGATCCAATTGGCCGGCCACTTCAAGGAGTTTGGTCACGTTCAAGGAGGTACTCTCATCTCCCAGGACCCGGACCGATGAATAATAGGTCAGTACCGTGCCGAATAACGCCAAGGCGATACCGACCGAGCAAAGAATCAGGTATTTCCATCCTGCTTCCAGCCCTTCCCGTTTGCGGAAGAATGCGATCAGGAATGTCGTGGCAAGCGTCGTCCCTTCAATCGCGACCCATAGTACGCCTAGGTTGTTCGCCATCGTTGCCACGATCATGGCAAACAGAAAGACATGAAAGAGGAAGAAAAACCGGCTCAGGCGCCGCGCCACGATCATACCCTGAGCCGCATAATCATCAAGATAGGCCCAGGTGTACAACGAGCAGCACAAGCCGATGACCGTAACGATGAGCAAGATGAAGGCGGAGAGCGCGTCAATATAGACCAGTCCCCAGAGCGTGGTCAGGGGTCCGTGAGCGAGCACCTGCTGGATGAGGGCAAACTCGGACGCAAGCAGAGCCGTCATCGTGGCAAGATTCAACCCATGCAACACACGCGCATGCCTGGTCGCCAAACTGAGAAAAGCCGCGAGCAGCGGTGCACCGAGAAAGACTGTCACCGGCGCGATGATTGTCTGCATCAGGGCGCCTCCATCCCGACGCTGAAGATCTTCACGATGGACGTCAGTAACGTCTCAAGTCCCGGTGGAACGTGGAGGCCGATGGTGCCCAGCACGGCGACGTTGATTCCCACAGCAGCAGTCGTAAAAAGACGGCACTGTCTGCCTAACACGGTGCCTGACTCACCCGGCGCTCCGAGCGCCATCCGCAACACCTGATAGAGCAAGGTCGCAAAGGCCAGTGCAAGCAGAGCTAGAAACCCGTAGGCCACTTCCGGTCTGGCAGTATAGGCTCGAACGGCAATGAGAACTTCGCTGGTAAAGAGTCCGAAGGGCGGCATGCCGGCCAATGCGACACCGGCCACGAGGATGGCGGTTCCTGCGACCGGCATCTGACTCAACAGCCCAGTCACGCGATCAAGCAGTTTGTGATCCTGCCGGAGGAATATCAGTCCGGCGCCATAGAAGGCCGTGGATTTGGCGAACGCGTGGTTCATCAGATGCCACGCGCCCGCAAAAGCCCCAAGGCCGCCGATGCCAAAACCCAGCAATGCGATCCCGATGTGCTCGATGCTGGAGTAGGCGAACAGCCGTTTATAGTCTCGCTGGACCAGAAAGAAGGTTGCCGAAACGGCGAGTGACAGCAATGCCAATCCGATGATCAGGTTGCCGGCAAACTCGGGCCCGACGGTTCTATCCGTCACGGCCTTGAATCGCAGGATCGCATAGACGGCGAGCGTGAGCATGTTGGCCGACAACATGGCACTGACCGGTGTCGGGGCTTCGGCATGCGCATCGGGTAGCCAGGTGTGCATCGGCGCGACTCCCGCTTTCGTCCCATAGCCAATCAATGCAAAAATGAAGGCCACTTTGATCGCACCAGGATCCAATCCCTCAGCCACCCGATAGAGTTGAGACCAGCGCAACGCCTCGCTCGACACACCCAAGACATGCTCCGAGGCGTAATACACGAGGATGGTACCGAACAGTGCGAGTGCGATGCCGACCGAGCTTAGAATCACGTATTTCCATCCGGCTTCCAGCGCTGCCTTACTGCGATCGAAGCCGATCAACAATGCAGCCGAGAGCGTGGAGCCTTCGATGGCGATCCACATGATGGCGATATTTTCGAGATTCGCGGCTAGGAGCATGGCGCCGAGGTACAGATCAAACAGGCAGAAAAACTGGCGGTACCGTCTCAATGACAGATGCGCGCGGTCCATTTGTTCGCCCACGTACCCGACGGCATAGAGCGTTCCGGTACTGCCCACAACGCCGATGATCAAATCAAGCCATGCGCTCAGCGCATCCGCCTGCAGGAGGCTTCCCACAGACACGTGTCCGGCAGCGATCACTCGCTCCGCCACGAGCGCGGCAGAGGCCAGCATCGTCCCGGCCAGTCCGCACTGCAGGACCTCCACGGTTCGCCGTCGTTGGACGAGGAGACTGCCAAGACCTCCGACGAGAGGAGCGGCGACCAGCAAGAGAAGCAGCCAAGTCATTTCGTGTCATTCCTTCAGGGTCGTGAGCTTGCTCGTATCCACGCTGTCGAAGGCATCTTGCAGCCGGTGGCTATAGATTCCGATGATGAGAGCCCCCACCAATACATCAAAGAAGACGCCCAACTCTACGATCAGGGGCATCCCATACGCCGCCGCCGTGGCCCCCAGGAACAGGCCGTTTTCCATGACCAGGAAACCGATCACTTGCGTCACCGCCTTCTTGCGCGCGATCATGGTGAAAAAGCCGATCAGGATGATCGCCAGTGCTATCGCCAGCGAATCCCGCGTCAGCAGGAACCCCAGGGGAATAATGGGCTGGGTGATGAAGAAGGCCAGCATCACCAATCCGCCGCAGATCAGAAGGCCGGTTGGGATATTCACGTTCATCACTAACTCGCGTGTCACGTTGAGCCGTTCAATCACCTGCTTCAGAATCCGCGGGATCACGATTACCTTGATGACGACGGTGAGCGCGGCTGCGATATAAATGTGATGAATCCCCGTGAGGAACGCGACGAGGGTCGCTGTCAGAGCCAGAAAGACCGACTGCAGGGCGAACAAATCGACACAGGCAGAGAGCCGACGTTGGGCCACAATCGCAAAGCACGTCAACAGTAACAGCGCCGAGCCCAAATCGACCAACTGAGATCCGATGTGCGGAGTCAACAACGACACGTCATCCTCGCAACACATAGAAGAAGACCAAGCCAAGTAGCGCCAGGATAAAGGCGACGCCAAGCAAGTCCGTCACTCTGAACAATCGCAGTTTGGCGAACATCGATTCAATGATGCCAATCAGCACGGCGAGTGCCGAAACCTTCACCAGATAGACAAAGATGCCCAGGCCAAGCGCGCCGGACTCCCAGCTTGTCGCAATCCCCCACGGTGCGAAGACGTTCGCGATCAAGGTGAGGAACACCAGCAACTTTAGGCCGGCAGCCCATTCGACCAGCGCCAGATAGCGTCCCGAGTATTCCAAGATCATCGCCTCGTGAATCATCGTCAGTTCCAGGTGAGTGGCCGGATTGTCTACCGGCACGCGGCCGGTTTCGGCAATGGCCACGATGAACAGTGCGGCGAGGGCCATGAGATGGGGGGAGGGGTCCGTGACGATGCCTTCCAACAAGGCGGTTTTGTGCACGATCGTGCTGAGGTTGGTAGACCCGGCCGTGAGAGCGATTGCAAAGATTGAGAGAATCATGGCCGGTTCAGTCAGGGAAGCGACGATCGCCTCGCGGCTGCTTCCCATACCACCGAAGGCTGACCCGGCATCGAGGCCAGCCAACATCAGAAAGAACGTCCCCAGCGCGAGTAAATACACGAGCGCGATAATGTTGCCGGCAAAGTTGAGCGGCGTTCTGGACACAAACACCGGTACCAGCAGTCCCGCGGCCAACGTCGAAGCGAACAGAATGTAGGGGGTCGCGGTGAAGATCCACGAAGTGGTCGTCGAGACGACCGGTTGTTTCCGAAACAGTTTGGCCAGATCCGCGTATGGCTGGAAAACGCTGGCGCCCTTCCGCAACTGGAGGCGTGCTTTCACCTTCCTGATAAGTCCCACGATGAATGGTGAGACGGCCAGTAGGAGGATCGTTTGGGTAACAACGAGAATAATGGCTTGCAACATCGGGTTACACCGCAAGTAACAGCAAGACGATGAGTGTGACAAAGATATACGTGAGGTACAGGTGCAGGCTCCCCGCCTGGATCACCCTCAGACGGTCAGCCATGGTGGTGAAGAACGCGACCACGGGATCGTAGAGATACTTCTGAAAAATCGGTTCAATGTGAAACTCGAAGCGTCGCCGCTTCGCGAAGTATCGTGACTCTTCGAGAAACTCCGTCTCTAACTTGACCGTCGGTTGGTAGATGGTGCTAAAGACTCGTTTGATCGGCTGGACGAAGCCCGTCGCGGTGTATTCCATCCGTGGTGTGAGGTTGATCCCACAGCCCCAGGTCTTGTAATAGCGTTTTTTCACAAGACCACCAAACGCCACGACGAGCCCGAGTCCGAGCATCGACAGCACCACCAGCAGCAGCGCCAACACTGGTGTTGAAAGGCTGGAGAATTCGACATTCCCTGGCGCGAGAGCCCATCCATCCAGCGCCAGCACCTTCCCTTCAATCGACACCCCCGTAAAGGGCGAGGCAACCCGGTCCAACAGCGGCACCACCACCATCGGTGCGATGCCCAGCGCGACACAGACGATGGCAAGCAGCGCCATCCCGAGGCGCATGGGAACTGGAACCTCCTCCGCGTGGTGTGCATGCGCGCTTCGTGGCAGTGCGAGAAACGAAATCCCGAACGCTTTTGCGAAGCAGGCCAAGGCCAGCACGCTGGTCAGGGCCAGCATCGCTGCGGCAATCGGAAGCATCAGTTTCAGAAACACCGTCGGAAGCTGAAAACTGAGAAAGAGGCTTTGGAAGACCAGCCACTCGCTGACAAATCCATTGGTGGGAGGTAGCGCAGAAATCGAGACAGCCCCGATCAAAAAGAAGACCCCGGTCCAAGGCATGCGTCGGAGCAGGCCACCATACTCCTCCATGTTGCGTGTGTGCGTCACATACAGCAGCGAGCCGGCACCTAAGAACAGAAGAGCCTTGAACATCGCGTGATTGATCGTATGGTAAAGCCCTGCCAGCAGTCCGAGGGCGGCGAGTTCCTTCAGCCCGTAGGTCTGAAAGATCATGCCGGCCCCGATGCCCAACAAAATGATGCCGATATTTTCCACGCTGTGGAAGGCGAGAAGACTCTTGAGATCATGTTCCATCAACGCATACATCACCCCCAACAACGCTGAGACCGCTCCGATGACGAGCACGACAAATCCCCACCACCAAGGGAACTGGCCGCCGAGGAAATCAAAGTACACCCGGATCAACGCGTAGATCGCCGTCTTGATCATGACGCCGGACATCAGGGCTGAAATATGCGACGGAGCAGCCGGGTGCGCGTAGGGCAACCAGACATGGAGCGGCACAATGCCTGCTTTGGTGCCAAAGCCGATCAGAGCCATCAGAAACACGAGCGTTCTCATGCCTTCGGGCAAGGGCTGCTCCGGATGCCGGAAAGTTTCGAAGGAGAACGACCCAGCCCCTTGGAAGAAGATCAAGAAGGCAAGGATGATGAAGCCAGTTCCCACATGGGTCATGATGAGATAGAAAAATCCCGCATGGCGCACGTCGGGCTTCTCGTGCTCCGTCACCACGAGGAAATAGGACAGCAACGACATGAGTTCCCAGACAATCAAAAAGAAGAACCCGTTGTCGGCGATCACAACAAGCGTCATTGAGAGGAGAAAACCGTTGAACAGCGACCCAAGGGCACCGAGGGACACGCGCCCATAGAATTCGGTCACGTACCCGAACGCGTAGATTGCCGCCGAGAGGCCGGCCAACGAAATCGTCACCACAAAGAAAGAAGCGAGGGGATCAAGCCGGATCGCGAATGTCAGAAGAGGAAGGGTCGAGGGCAGGGACAGGATCAGCGGTGCGGGAGCCAGGAGGCCGGCGATGCCGAGGACGATTCCCGCCACACCTGCGCCAGCCGCGAGTCCATGGGCGAGCACATTCTGGATTCTCGGTCTTTTGGGGAAGCAGGGCGGAAGGACAATACCGGCTACATAGACCGTCAGTATGCCAATGAGCAGGATGGTCATCGTTTAAGAGTAGTCCTCAAGACTGTTAGACAGGAGGCCGGCGCGTTCCCTCTGGACATCCCAGGAAGAGTCTTGCCACATCAACGAATACTCATGGCAAGGCAAGGTGCGACAGGGCCGGATCAGGCGCGCAAGACTGGTTCATTGGAATTTACGTTCCTCCATACGAGCTTGCCACTTCCGAATGGACTGTGCTCCTGGCTCTCTCGTGGCGGAGAAGCGGAGCCCCGAGAGGCACAATCGCCTTGCCGGTGTAGGCCTGTGAAAGACTGCCGATGGCGTGATAGAAGGCGAGGGTTCCGACCGCCAGATGGGCCAGCCCCGGAAGCGTTTCCGAGATCAGATTCAGCCTCATGCAGACCGTGGAGAAAAACGTCAGGGTAATGACGAGATGGAGCAGGCATAAGGCAACAGACCGGTACGCGGTCAGATATACCATGACCGCCGAGAAGAAGACATACACGAGATTTATTGGGACAAATAGGGCGCTATCAAAATGGAATGTCGTGCTCATGCTGACTAGTTGGGATAAAGACACTGTGAACCAAAAGAAGCCATACATCGTGAGGGCTGTCCCTCCAAGCTGTTCGTTGTATCGAATATCGGCAACTCCGGCGAGCACCTGCACGAGACCGCCAAACACCAGCGCGATGACCAGCACTCCCACTTTATCCATTTCTGGAATGTGCCCGACTTGTGCCATGCCCACGGTCAAGGCCCCGACAGCGAGGCCGAATAAACCAATGGCTAACACATCGATCCGACGACTGGCCGTTTCAGATTTGGTCATGTTGTCCCTTTATATATCCTTGCTCAGCATTACACCTTGCCGATCAGGAGTTTTACTCCACCACCTTCAGGCCGAATGAGGAAGGGGTGCCAGCAACAGTGACGAATTACTATGGCGTCTGGTGGATTAAGGTCGGCACGATTTGGCTCTGGGCATCGTCGGTGATTCCGTAGCGAGTGTACGGGTGCTCCACCATTTGATTGGCATAGAGCCGTCCGGTCGGCGCGGGAATCTTCACGTTCAGGGTGGCCTCGCCCTTTGGCTGGATCGTGATGGTCTGTGCCTTCGCCCCGCCAATATAGGGATGCCACACGACCATTTTGTAGGTACCTGGAGGGATGTCGCTGATCTCGAACCGGCCGTCCTGATCCGTCACCGCATAGTAGGGGTTCTCCATCGCCAGCCCCCAACTCTCCATGTAGGCGTGAAATCCACACTGCATGACAAACACCCGGCGGCCTTTGGACATGCCGACGAGTTGCTTCATCGGTTCCCCGGCCAGGTGTTTGTGATAGAGGGCGGCGGCGCTCCTGTCTTTCAGGTCTCGCGGATGTTGCGGATTCATCGGCAGCGGCACGTTGAAGAGCACCCGCGGGCCGAGCTGAGAGGTCTCATAGGCCTGAATGTCGTGCATGACCGGATCCATATTCACGACAACCACGTCCTGTTTCTCACGCACCACGGTCGTAAAGGGTGCGAATCGGCAATCCCTGGCTTCAATTCGCGGAGCATGAACGTGAGAGAAAGCTTTGCCTTTCTCGATCCCTTCGAGGTAGACCACCACATCCCGAAACTCGCCGGCCGGACCCACGTTGAACGGTTGTAGCAACCGCCATCCCTGGCCGTCGGAAATCCGCCCGCAGTAGATTTGGTCCGGCAATGTAATGAGATTGTAGCCCTTCGGCTTGGGCACTTGGCCATCGAGCGTAATGGTGCCTACTAATCGGCCGCCATCCGTTACAGGACTCTCCTCGTAGGCCCAGGCGGAGGAACTCATTCCAGCGATCACGGTGATAATTACAGCAAGTAGATATCGCATAATATGTCCTCTTTTGATGAATGTAGATATAAAGACTGAAGTCCCATGCATTTATGATAGCCGCGTTCGTTTCTGCCGATGGACTGAATCCACAATGCGCTGAATGGTATCGGCGGTCAAGTCTCTGATCGTGAGATGCGCCTCATCGTCGCCGCTGAAGGTGCAGAGTGCAATCGTAAAACAATCGGTGCCCCCGCGAATGATCTTGAGCGCAATGTTGGATTGGTGGCAGTGCACCCCGACGAAGAGGCAGACATCGATCTTGTTTTTCCAGATGGTCAGATTCGGATGGTTCGGATTGATCTCGCGCTCCGCCTCGATCTTCGGATATTTCGGGCGGTAATCCGCCATGGGAATAAGTTTGGCGGGAACGGCTTCGGCAAGGGCTTTTACGACGCGACCCTCGCGGACGGCTTGCTCATTCCAAGCCCAGAGGACCAACGGTCCGGGAAAGATTGTCGGGTGCTTGGCCGCGAGTAACCGACGCGCCGCTTCGTCGATGGCTTGCTGTTCAGGAACCCGTTTCCCCATCACGAGCCCCTCGCCTTTCGAAGGACCCACCACTCCCTTGTTCGACACGGATGGAGGGAGAAACCCTTCAGGCCCAATGGTCATTTCGTACGGTTTCATTCCTGTTACTCCTTTCCATCGTGGTTTATGAAGTTCCCAATCCTTCGCGAAGAAAAATATCCATCGGCGTGAGCGAGTGACCCTGCTGCGGAGTGAGCATTGCGTGCTCGAACGAGAAGGTCGGACGCAATCTGTCCCAATAGCCTTGCGTCTGACCTGATTCGACGAGGACGACCCGACCGACGGATTTCGCAAACGATTCCAAGTCCTCATTCAAGAACGGCACGATCTGTTTGGGGTAGAATCCAGCGACCCGAAGACCAAAGCTCCGGCAGAGCGCTACGGCATCTCGGACCACGCCCTGCGCCGCTCCCCAGGCGACAAACCCAACATTCACCTCGGTATCTCCGACTCGGTCACTCGCTGGGACAGCTGAACCAGATCTCGTGGACACGGCCGAATCCCTGACACCGGCCTCCCTCAGACGGATCATCTCCGCGAGAGCACTGACCTCGACACTCTGATGGCGTAGGGCGACTGTTTCCTCGATCAAGACCCCTACACCATCGCTCAGTCCGCTGCGAATAAGATCGTGTCCGGCAATCAACAGCCTCAGCGCGTCCGGAACGTCGGCCGCGACGACAACTCTTGGGGCCGCGAAGCCATTGAGACAAGACGCAATGGAGGAGTCGTCTCCCGGGAGCAGAGCTATGACCTGTCCTTGGCGTCCGCGATAGGCTTGCACACCTGGATGGTAGTCGCTCTCCAGCACCGACATCATTGCGCCGGCCAACCCTGTATGTCTGGCCACCCATTGTGCCGGGGCATCGATCAATTCTTCCTCGCAGGTCGTCCCGCATTCGCAGGAATTCACTGCGTACCCCAACAAGATTGCCTGCTCGGAAGTCAGCATCATTCGGCTCCGCTCCTCCGTCGCGGAGAAGGGAAGGGAATAGGCATCGCGCTTCTCAATGGAGCGACGAGCAAAATCGACCCCTCCAGCGAACGATTGGGGAGCCGAGAACAATGGGGTACAGTGACGGAGGGACTCATCAGAAACGCCCAGCAGGTGTGACAATACGCCCAGAGCGGCGAGCCCTTTGCCTAGAAGTCCCTCTCCATACTGAAAGCACAGATCGTTCAGCGGAATTGGATAGGCAATCACCCCCTCAGGCACGATCGGATGCAGGCGTTGCTCTTTTGGAGGTTGCCACAGAAGCACACTCCCTGGCTGAAGGCTGAATCGCCGGAACTCCGGCACGGTATCACTCAGGTGGACGAGTACATCGCATCCGTGTCCCATCGAATAGAACGGGTGCGCGGCGAGCCGAATTCGCAGCACGCAATCGCCGAACTCTCCATTGAGTCTGCCGCTTTGTGCCATTACCGACAACCCTTGATGAGTCAAGGATTGAGCGAGAGGTGCCCACTCTTTCAAAAGGATCGACGCGCCGAGACCGACGATCGTCACGACGAGATCGAAATCTTGATTGGGGCGGGCAGGCAGCCAGGCTGTCAATGGAGCCATATCGACCGGTTTCATACTAAACACGATAGGTGTTTTGTACTCCTCTGAGACTGGAGACGCTGAGCCATTGCACGGGATACCCGTTCAGAAAGAAGTGGTCGTACACGGCGGACAGAAAGATGGGGCCGTCCTGTGGGTGCACGACATGGCCTGTCCAGCCCCTCACCCCCCGCCGCAACACGTCTCGCAATCCGGCGTGACTCGTCTCAATTGCGCCGGTCGCGAGATCGAACCAGACGAGGGCCGTGACGCCTCTCGGGTACTGCACAGCGACGATGTCGGCGTGCTCTGACATTTCTTCATCGCTCCTTGCCGGACTATTTTTTCTTCCTTCTTTTCGCGCTCACGGAGTTCTTCTTTGCTTTCTTTGCTTTCGCCTTGCGTTTCACCGCCATGGGATCCCTCCTGTGGTGGATGGTGATGGTCTCGTCTCTTCGCGAAGCCCGATGGCTGAATCAGGTTTGAAAACGATGCCGTCGATTCGTTCTGCTTCCAGCCAGCCGGCATGTTCCCTGAAGGTGGCCACGACAAACTCGCCAGGGCGAATCTCCTCCAAGCGCAGTCGCTCGACACCTTTCGCTATTCTAATGTTCTCCCCCACGACACATTCGACGGGGCAGGTGCCCAGCGGTTCGCACGTAGCCACAACCAGGCTCAGCGGATTGTTCCGGCGATTCATAATTGATTCAATATGTCCCCAGATCACCGCATCGTATTTCCTCGGTTCTTTATGCCGCCGGAACACGGTCCGGTTGGACATAGATCGTTTCGGCCTCCATGAGACCGTCACGACCGTGACGGTAGCTGACCTCCACGCATTCTCCTTCTCTCAGGCTTGAAACATCGACCCGTTCAATGCCTCTTGCAACGAGGACCTTCCCTCCGACAACCACCCGGGTACGAATCGCCGTTCCGCTCCGCAATACGGTTCTCAGCTGAATCCATCGGACGCCATGAAGATCTTCGTCGACTCGATCAAGACTGCCCCAGATCGTCGGCATGGGCCACCTTAGAGAGTGGATTGCAGGGAACGTCCTATCCGCTGGCGGCAGCGAGCCACCCCCTTCCACGCTTTGAGACTGTTAGCGTCGCACGCTAACACCGCCTTCCAGTTGAACAAAGCCTCCTCGTGCTGTTCCAGTCTTTCAAGTATCGCGGCCAGTTCGCATCGCGACAGGATATCGGTGGGACAGGCGTTGAGCAGTTCTTGAAGCCGAGTGAGTCGTGCGACCCAATTTTCGCCCGCAGCCTTGTGCGTTGATGGTGGTTCCGCCATTTGTTCGGCAGTCACGGCCGTCCCCGCATTCCCGTTCTTCTTGCTCTTTTTTTTCAACGCGGTCCCACAATCGTTACGTCGGCCTCGGGTCTAGGCGCTCGATCCCACGATTCGCCCGGATTTGGGTCTCGGTCAGGCGCACGGTTCTCCCGTCTTTGGGCATCTGTATCCCGAGTTCCTTCCGAACCGTTTTGAAAATCTCAACGATATGGCCCATCTGCTTCACATCCAAATCTTGCACGCTCAACATGGCGTCTTCATGAATGTCGTGGCAGAACGCCACCGTCAGGCAATTCGTTCCCGCTCGCACCATCCGCAACGCCAGGTTGGCATAGTGACAATGGATGCCGATGAAGAGTGCGACTTCGATCTTATTTCCCCAGATGGTGAGATTGGGGTGGTTGGGATTGATACCCTCCTCCGGATCGATCTTGGGGTATTTGGGCCGATAATCCGGCATCGGGATAATCATCACATCCGGGATTTCCGCGGCGAGACGCAACAAGGCCTGTCCTTTGGCGATCCAGTCGGGATTCCAGGCCCAGAGATATAAGGGGCCGGGAAAGATCGTGGGGTTTTTTCTCGTATACAGTTGTCTGGCCGCCTCGGCGATCACCTCATCCGCAGGTGCGTGGTGACCGTACAACAGCCCGAATCCGGAATCTGGATGGGTCACACCGAGTTCCATGGCCGACGGCGGATGGAATCCTGCCGGGCCGACATCGATCACACGTTCACGCTTTTCGAAACCCAATGGACTCATGCGTCGTTCCTTTCTGCATTGTGTGCTGCGGAGAGCGCCCAACTGTCAGTCCAACCTGATTTCCGCCTGTCGCCCAACTTGGTGTCTGCTCCGGTGGATGGCTCAGTCCTATCCCTCATCTCGATCAGATGTCGGACGGCTACTTCCAGACCTCCAGGAATAAAGAAGCGATCATCAGTACAGTGACGGACAGGATGGTAATGGCAAAGACAGACTCCGACGCCATCGAAGTACCGAGGGCCGTTAAGCAGCTTCCCGCCAGGACTTTCTCGAAGAGAGGCAGTTTGTCGGGTTTCTTGTTCTGCACCGTGTCTTCCCGGGTTTCCTCAGCGACGCTGACTTCCCTGTCACCCTGCATCGGGAACCAGCCCTGCAACCTCTCGACGGAAGTGCGCGAGATCATCACGGCACCCACGACAGATCATGCCCGCTGAGGGAGAGTCGAACAGCACCACCGGGGTCGCTTCACCACATCGTGGACAGGTGGCTTGTTCTTTCTCTTGCGTATACGGTGCCGCGACGCCTCGATCGCGGGCGGGCACGGAAGCATGCCTTCGAAGCGCGATCAGCTTCTCGTGACAGTGGGGACAGACCATTCCCCCGGCTGGAGAATCGAACAGGAGAATCAGAGAAGACCTTCGGCACCGAGGGCATCGGACCGGCTTCGCATGTCGAGTGGTCTCATAGGAGTCGTCGGATCTCATAGCGATCTGCTGTGACTTATGCACGGGAGCCGGGCTTCTTCCCCTTGGCCTTGTCGATGGCGCGTTGAATCTCCACGGAGACGGCCGCGCCTTTATCCTTCACCGCTTTGGCTTGGACCTCAGCTACAAGATAGTCCCCTTTCTCGATGAGCTGATGAACAGCACCCACACTCGCTTCTAATCCGCTGAGATCCTGCCTGATGGTTTCTAATGCCGCCCGCTCTTTCCCTATCGGCGCCTTCGCCATGAGTTCCATGGCCGAAGCCACGACCTGCTGGGCCTCTTTTTCCATCGCGAGAGCGGCCGCCTTGGCCACCTCTTTGCTCTGAGCCGCCTTGGCTGCGACATGCCCGCCTGACTCGATAACCTTGATCAGTATCTTGTCCGCATCCGCGTAGGACCGGAATATGGAAAGAGCTTTTTCCTGCTCGGCCAATTCGTCTTTTGCGAGAGCAAATTGCTGTTCGAGCGCGGTGAAGTCCTCTTTCGCGTACTCGCTCGCACCGGCCGCCCTAGCTACATCAACAGCCTTTTGTGCAGCCTCCAATTGTTCCATGGGTGATTGCGCGCACCCCGTCACGACGACCATTGCCATGCCGGTTAGCCCAGCAAGAATCATTTGTCGGGTCCTGTGCCTCATAGCGATGTCCCTCCGGCGCTTTCCAATTGGCTTCTCTACAATGCCAGTGCTACTGCAGGGGGAATGCCGGAGCTGCGCTGATGAATAGGCTCGAACAATATTAAGGGTTTACGGCGTTCAAGTGGAGGATCTGCAGATCCGATCGTCTAGTCCCAGAGCGATTCATGCAAGAATTGCAGATATTGTTTCGCTACTGATGAATTAGAGACTGCATTTCTTGCAGAACGGGACACGATCACGGATAGCGCAAGCAATAGGAGGTACTCAGACGCGCAAGATTTGCAAATCCGGTAGGGACAGGGGGTATTTGGACAGGTATGAAACCGTTGAAAGGAGAGGGACGTTAATCTCTGATGCTGTATTCTTTGATCTTGTATTGAAGCGCGCGGAGGCTGATGCCAAGGAGCTTGGCCGCCTTCTCCCGATGGTTGGTCACTTCAGCCAAGGTCCGTCGGATAACATCCCGTTCGATCTGTTCCAGGGACGTGCCCAACGCGACGACCATCATGCGTGCATCCTCCTTGCTAGCCTGTATTTCTTCCGGCAAGTGTTCCGGCTGAATCGAATGGTCTCGAACCGTCACGACGAGCCGCTCCATGAGATTCCGAAGTTGGCGGATGTTTCCCGGCCAGGCATACAGGCGGAGCAGACGCATCGCGTCCCGCGAGATATCCTTGGGATCGCGCCGGTGTTGCGCCGAAAATTCGGTCAGAAACCGGTCTACGAGAAGTGGAATGTCCTCACCCCGCTCGCGGAGCGGCGGGAGGCGGATCGGCACAACGTTGAGGCGGTAATAGAGGTCTTCCCGAAAGTCGCCTTGTTTGACTGCTTCCTCGAGATTGCGATTGGTGGCCGCGATGATGCGGGCATCAACCGTGATTAGCTTGGTCCCCCCCAGTCGTCTGAATTCCTTGGTTTCAAGCACCCGTAGAAAATCGACTTGAGATTTTAGCGACAATTCACCGACCTCGTCCAGCAGCAACGTGCCGCCGTCGGCTAACTCGAACCGTCCGACCTTGGTCGTCATCGCGCCGGTGAAGGCGCCTTTCTCATACCCGAACAATTCGCTCTCGAACAGGTTCTCCGGCAAAGCGCCGCAATTCAATGTCACAAACGGTCCGTTGGCCCGGGCGCTCTTGTGATGGATGGCCCGGGCGACGAGTTCCTTCCCCGTACCGCTTTCTCCGGTCAGCAGCACGGTGACCGCACTATCGGTGACCATGTCCACCAGACTGTAGATCCGCTGCATGGGCTCGCTCTCGCCCACCATTTGGTCGAATCGCGTCCGCGTCTCAAGCCGGTCTTTGAGCTGTTTGTTCTCTTGCGCCAAGGCGTGACGCTCGAGAGCTTTTTCGACCACGATGTGAAATCGATCACGATCGATGGGTTTTGTAAGATAGTCGTAGGCCCCCAGACGCATGGCCTCGACCGCCGTATCGATCGAGCCAAAGGCAGTCATGACGATGGCATCCGTCTCAGGCCATTTTTCTTTCATGCGCCGGAGGAATTCCATGCCGCCTAGGCCCGGCATCCGTAAATCCGTCATCACCAGGTCTATCTTCGCGTGTTCGAGCAGGGCGAGGGCCTCTTCTGCAGTGGCCGCTCCCTGCGCTTTGTGCCCGTGCTTTTCCAACATCGTCATGAGGGCCGATCGGATGTTGACCTCGTCTTCAACGACGAGGATGTGGGCGCTCTGTGTCATCGGTCAGGTACCAATGCGTCTTGTGCGACAGAGACAGCAGGTAGCTTGATCACCACTGTCGTGCCGATGCCGGGTGTGCTGGAGACCTGGATCGTACCCTCGTGGTCCTGCACGATGCGGTAGGCAATGGCAAGGCCGAGCCCGCTGCCCGCGGTTTTTGTGGTGTAAAACGGTTCGAACAGACGCGGCAGCTCTTCTTTCTTGATGCCGACGCCGCTATCCTGCACCGTCAGCTCCACCCATTTCTTTTCGTCTGTTCTGATTCCCCTCGTGATGACATGGCAGGTGCCTCCCTCCGGCATCGCTTGAAAGGCATTCACGATGACGTTGACCAACACCTGGCTGATTTCTGTCTCGTCGCCCATGATAGTCGGCAAGGTACCAGATGATTTAGAAATGAGTTGTATACGGCGGTCCTGCGCTTCGTACTGCAGGAGTGCCATAATGTGAGAAAGTAATTTCTCCGTGTCGACCGTATGGAGGCGGATAGAACCAGGCCGCGCGAACTTCATGAAGTTGTCCAGGATGGCTGAAAGCCGACGGGTTTCCGCATTCAAGACGTGAAGATATTTATCCAAAATCGATGAGGGCCGGTTGCCACCCCGCAGCTCCTCTTCCAGCAGATGCAGGTTCAAGTCGATGGCGCTCAAGGGGTTACGCAGCTCGTGCGCGACACCGGCCGAGAGCGTATGCAGTCCCGCGAGTTTGTCTGCGACCCGCACGCGTCGTTCCAGGTCCAGCAGTTCCGTGACATCCTTGAGCAACACAATCACGCCAACCGGTCGTCCGTCGTCACCCGTCAGGTCTGCGGTTGTGACGCGGATCGTGCGAGTCTGGTCGCCGGTGCGATACGGCATATCATGTTGATCCACATGGCGGTCGTTGTGCAGCGCTCCGTCGAGCACGATGCGAATCATGTCTTCCTCAGGAAACATCCGTTCATAGGATTGACCAAGTAATTCTTCCGTCGATCGCTTCAGTGTCGCCACGGCAGAAGGATTGACAGCGGTGACCTGGCCATGGCGGTTAATCGTAAGCACACCGGTCGGAATGCTTTCGAGGATGTTTCGTGCCAGCCCTTTCACTTCTTCGAGGGTCCGTCTGGTGCTGTCATAGTGGAGGGAGGTGATGACCGCCGCAATTCCAATCGCACTGACCAAGAACACAAGGAAGGTGACTACGATCAAGTCATGCCGCGATTGCCAGAGGGCCGGAAACAACTCCGTGGGAACCGTCTGCCCTTGTGTGAACCCTTGGAGTAGGAGTTTCTCCTGCTCCAAGCTCACTAGGAGGATTACGGCCACGACCAACGCCAAAATGAGCACGACAGGGGTAATGAGGCGGTACGGAATGTGTCGGAACTGGGTGGCTTTGGGGATTGGTCTAAACATGGGATCAGTCCGGAATCTACGTTTCTATGCTATCACGGGAGGCCGACGCGATGCAGGCTCTCATTGCGCTTGTGAGAGACATGCTGCACCGCTGCGGCATTCTTGAATGACGCAGCGATCGACATAGTCACTAATCGCAAGGTCGTTGGCGGCGAAGATGTCGGACCATGATTCTTCCTTCGAGCACAAACGACGCAGAATGATCTGCCGGATGCTCGGTTCCATATTGTCCAGAGTTCCGTCGAAGATCAGCAAGGGCGGGCGCGTGACGATCGCCCGAGCCACCAGGATCCGAAGAATCTGACTCTTGGTGTACTGTGTGCCTCCCGTTTCGATTGGCATGTCGAGTCCACGGGGCAATCGGTCGATCTCGTCTTCCAATTCAACAAAGCGTATCGCCCACCGGAGATCCTCAAAGCGAATCGAGGTCCGTCCCAGCGAGATGTTCTCTTCCAACGTGCCGCTAAACAGTGTGGGTTGCGAATCCAGCACGAGTCCGCGCGCTCCGTTGATATAGTCCATGGTCACGTCGCGGAGGTCGTCGTCATTGTACCGGACAACACCGGCCGTCGGCCGATAGAGACCGGCGAGTACAAGCGCCAACGCCGTCTTCTGTGTGCTGGACTGCACGAGTACCGCGAGCTTCTCTCCCGGAGTGGCTTCGACATTGACGTGTTCGAAGGCGGGTAGCGAGTTGAAATTGCTGAACGCCACCTCTCGGCATGTGAGATGGACGCCGCAGATCATTGGATCCGGCAGATGAGTGCTGACCCCGAGACCGAAGCCTTCGTGCTTGGGCAGGGCGAAGATGCGATCCAGCTCGCCCAATGACGTCAGAACATAGGTCATCGCATAGATCCGGCGGCTCACCGTGTCTAAGTTCAGAAGCAACGTACCGACGATCAACTCGGCCGCCACAAACTGCCCCAGTGCGATTTGACCTATCGATAGCAGCCACCCTCCCAACGCAATCATGCCGCCGTGGCAGACGGGTTCCCAGACGACGATATTCCGATATTGACTCCACGTAAGAATGATAGATCGCGCTCGTCGAGCAGATGGTCCGTCTTTCCGATTAAGAACGGTGCACTGCGGCTAGCCTTGAAATGGAGCCGATTGTTGGCGATGTCTTGGATCCAGGTCATGACGTCGTAATTCTTTTCTGAGACAGTCTTGGTGGCCAGGACTCCACCCCGACCCGACGCGATGGCGACGAGCACGAACCCACCAAGTAGGAAGGCGTTATAGACGAGAAAATTCGGATGGTAGAAAACAAGGATCGTCATGCCGGTCACGCCTGACATCAGCACGTTGATCATATCGACAAGGACGACGATGACGGTTCGCGCGAGCAACTCGGCCTCTATAAACCGAGCGGCATGACCAGGTGCGAAGGCCTCTTGCCTGATACGCGGTAAGTGCTCCGTCATGGCGAGGGCGATGCGGACATAGAGTCGTTGAAAGAGCGTTTCTGTCGCACTGGTTTGAAACACTCGGAAGAAGCCGATGAAGAGCAATCCCAAGAACATGATCAGAGCGAACGTGACGATCATGATCGGCTCAACGGCATAGGCAAATGTATTGGTCAGTTCTTGAACAGTGAGCGGAATGACCAGGGAAAAGATACCGATGGCGCTCGCGCACGAGGTGAGGATGGCGAGAACTTGTTTTTCAAGGCCAATCAGGAGTCCTAGCCGGGCGAGTTCGGCCCAGAAGGCGTTTCCGACGGGCTTCACAGCAAGAGAGAGTTCGGACATAGAAGTCGTAAAGGAAGCCGACGAATTTTGTCTCACCTCATCTTATAAACCGGCTGTTTAGACGCGATTTAATCCAAGTCCGGCAGCATCAGCAATGAACCGCAAGTTTGAAGTCGCCGCTCTTACGGAGGAGACATCTACCATCCGGCCAGAGGAGCCCCTACCTCTCTGGATGCGGCGGTTGGGTCACGATCCCACGACGACGCTCTAAACGGTCGCAGCACTCCTGACAGAGTTCCTGCAAGGTGAGGTCGTCAAAAAAGAGCGCTGCGGAGCGGCGGGCGCACCGGTTGCAATATTTGATCGCACTTGCCTGGGCTTCAGCCGACGGACTGGAAGAATCTTTCATTGGTGGTGCCTCCTTTATTCGCCTCGGACATTGGCAGACTTGTTGGTCGGTTGATCCATCTTTAGGCGCAATGTTCCTCTTCAATAGTGGACCACTGTTCAATCGCTTCATCGAAACTTCCGCAACGGATTTGAAGCATCGCCAACCGATGCCCAAACATACGTTCGTATCGCCTCAGCCGTTCTGCGTTGTTCCGAATCCGGTTGTGTACGACGGGCCCGTTGATCCGCTCAACCGCTTCAATCCACCCTTGTGCCTGGAAAATGCGACGCCCGCTTGCACACATGACCAGCCCTCTCTCCAAGGTTGCAATCGCCTGTTCGGCGTTCCGGACGTACTGATAGATGGTGGCGAGCAGCAGATACCCTCGCAGCCAGAACGGAAGGGCTTGCAGCACATCTTCAAGAACCACCACGGCTTCGTGGCGTCTCACCTCGTGCGACCGCTTCCACCATAATCTCGATAGCCTGTTCGACGGCTTCGCTTGGGGGATCCGAAACGATGCGGTCAAGAACCCTGTTCATCGTCTGCAATCGGGTCACCAGTGTGATGCGGTCCAATCGCGTAGCATGAACATAGTCCTTCCTTCACTCGATAAAGCAACGCTGGTGCCTCAAAGTACACTCATCGTTGATCGTGCGTATGTCGTTGAGTTTCCAGGGAAGGTGGCAACAAACGTTACTGCCGACACACAGTCGATACTCTACTTGGCCACGTGACCACTCACCCTCCTGCAAGAATTGCAGATTCGAAATGAGGCAGTGATGTGGCGTCGGAATTATTCAGCGGGCTAGCTATCTGGCATGACTGGGGATACGACGCCAGCGATGATGGCGATTAAATTGACGGCTTGATGTTCGTCGGCGAGGGAGGTAGCGCCACCTGAGATAGGTCAATTCTCTCCACATTTGGGCCACCACATCGTCAGGGTGGGCTTCGAGGACTCGTCGGCACTCCACAAGCGCCTTCGTATACCGTTCATTCGCCAGGAGCAAGAAGATGAGGTAATAGGCCAGCTCATGACATCCAGGATGGCGAGCGATGAGCCAGTGAAGCTTCGTTTCCTCTTCCGCAATTCGAGCTTCATACGCAGGCTTAAAGTCAGGAACGTGGTCGTGCCTCATGCCCATGTCAGACTGTTTCAGGCTCGCGCAGAAGAGACCAGGCTTGTTGCGACTTTACAGACTCTAGGCAGTATTCACAGAGCAGGAGTTTGCTGAACTGATCGAAGAGGAGTCGAGGTTTGGGATGACCGCAGCGCTCATACGGATTATCAGGAGGCTCCACTTCTATTCGCTCGCACTCATGCATTGAAGGATTCCCTCCCTATGACTATCGTTTTGAAGCGGCCTTCGAGCCTGACTTTGACCTTGTCCGAACGAGCGACGGTACCTGTCCACTCCGTGGCAGCGGTGGGAGGCACGGTGGACAATATACTCGCTGGGTGCGATTGTCCCATATGCCCATGGTTAATGATTTTCCACACACAGGACAAATCAACGGAATCATTGAAGCTCACATCCAAGATTCAGCAATATCGCCGCCTGACAAAACACCAAGGCAACTCGTATGCCTCATGAGGATGCGACGAGCTACCCTGTGTTTATCAGAGACTTATAGAAGAAACGTCTTTCAGTTCTACGGCCCGGCGGCTTGCCTCAGAGAGGAATCTGCAAACTTTGCACGGCTCTTTCAGAATTGAGGGCGATTAATTGAACAGAATTGCGGTGTTCTGGTTTGATCGAAAGAAATAGCCAACAAGCTATTCGCATGCAAAAGTTGCAGCTTCGACCACCCTCCTTCGAGAAGAGTGGCAGGGCAGGCCTAAAGAGAAATGCGGTCGTCGAATGATTTGAACGCGGCTCGATTTCCTCTCGACACCGTGATCCGTACAGGCGCGCAACAACTATGAATTCGCACTCGGCAATGCAGCTGCAGGACGCGATCATTCCTCCTCACGTATCACCTTGAACCACCCTTGGAAGCAGGCGTCACTTGATGTGATAGGCACGAAGTTTATTATAGAGGCTCGCCCGGCTGATCTTGAGGAGCTTCGCGGCCTTGACTCGATTGCCACCGGCCTGTTGAAGCGCCTGTACGATCCGCGTTCGTTCCGCGTGCGTCGCCGCCCCGCGCGACACTGATCGAAGATCGTGCGCAGTCGTCTCCGATCCCATCGCCACGATGTCTGCACAGCTGAGCGCAGGCCCCTTGGTCGTGACGACGGCACGTTCGAGGTAATGCTGCAGCTCGCGGACGTTCCCAGGCCACGACGCCTCGGTCA
>JACXTT010003319.1_pt1 | contig 24888 bp, 21 predicted proteins | sample 9270951 | NCBI WGS metagenome assembly JACXTT01 (sample SAMN15532306, study PRJNA645909) | rock metagenome | isolation source: weathered quartz diorite | place: Puerto Rico | collected 2017-06-21
CAATCCGGAACTCCATGCGAGCCGGAGCCCCCATCCACCGCCATCGCAAACGGAGTCCAGGGCAGCCTGAACACCACACGCGGGAACGCGGATAAAATCACATTGCTACGGCAGAGGATAGGGCAACGCAGGGATGCGACCCGAGCGCTGCCGTGGTGCGGACTGCAGCGAGGCGGTACAAGCCGCCCCGCGTCCATTTAGTCTGCCCAAAGCGAAAAATCCCAGGGGGTATGGGGGAGGAGCCCCATGAAGACAAGCCTACGCAATCGTTCAAAAAAATGCTTGACAAATCGTGGGGAGTCCCGGGCATAAGGCCCGGGGCTTGTTTATTGGGACTTACTTCGGGCAGCCGCGAACCTGAATCGCCTTCACCGGCGCCGGCTTCGGATTCTTGGCCGCCGACGGCATCGTCATGCCCTTCGGCACGATCCAGATTTCCACCCGGCGGCTCTTGGCCGCAGCGTCGTCTGCCGCGATTTCGTCCGCCTTGCGCTCTTCGCTCTTGTTCCGGCTCGAGGTTCCGCAGAACCCGGCGCGGCTTTCGGAACTCTGGTCCGTACCAACCCAGTCCACCTTGATGCGGGACAGCGCGCAGTTGCCGCAAATCCCCTTGCCGGCGCTGATCACAGCGGCGACATTGAGCGTGCGTTCCTGATCGGCGGAAGCTTTCTCCCCCGTATCGCGATGGCCGATGAGCAGCACATCGACATCCGGATTGTTGTTGACGATCGCCGACAACTCGTCGATCAGGATGCGCTTGCCGCAATTGTTGACGCGGGCGCTGCCCTTGCCGAAGATCACGTCGTCGAGGCGCATGGTCTGCGCATCGGCGGTGACGCCGACCGTGAGGGGAGCGGCGGTCGCCGTGCGTCCACGTTCATCCGAAACCGAAGCGGTGAGCGTCACGGTCTTGTTCTGCTGGCGGAATTGCGCCGCCGGATCGAACTGCACCGTGGACGTGTTCAAGGTCGCAGACTCTCCGCCAGTCACCGTGCCATCGGTGGTCTTCCACGAATAGGTGAGCCGTCCGCTGTACTCGTTCGGCGTGGATTGCGCGGTCAGACGAACGGTTTCGCCCGCCTTCACTTCGCTCTTATCCGCACTCGAGGTGATCGTGAGCGGCGGGATCTCCCTCACCACGATCGTGTAGCTTTCCGACGAAGTAAACGCTCCATCGCGAGCTGTCACCGTAATCGTGTACGTGCCCGGACCAGGAGGCGTGAAGCGGAAGCTCGGCCCATCGGCGCCGGGTTGCTTGACGCCGTTGACCGTCCATTCGTAGGTGACGTTCGAGGAATTCGCCGAATCGGTAAGGCGCGTCGTCAGCGTCGAAGATGTGCCGTTCCAGATCGGGCTCGGCGGATTCGCCTGAATCGGATCGAGTTTGAAGGTGCGCTTTTCCGGATCCTGCACCACCATCGTGTACTTCTCGCTGGCGTTATACTTGCCATCGGCAGCGTTCACAACAATGTTATATGTGCCGGGGGCGACCGGATCAAACCGGAACGTAGGACCATTCGCATTGGGCTGTTTCGCGTCGTTCACCAGCCATTCCCAGAGCACGGTCTTGCTGTCTTTGGAATCGGTAAGCCGCGTCGTCAGCTGCGACGGGGACCCGGTGCGGATCGGGCTCGGCGGATTCGCCGCGATCGGATCGAGACGGAACACGCGGCCGCTGGTGCTGGGCTTGGAAGGCGCCGCCGGAGCAGCGCCACCGCGTCCGCCAAAGGTAAAGATGATGCCGCCCGTGGTCTGGATGCTATGCGCCTTGCCGCCCGGGGGAATGTAGAAGGACCCGTCAGGACCCGAGGCGGGCAGGCCGAATGTCGGCGCTCCGGACATCAGGCCGCGAATATCGGCGCGGAACGAAATCAAGTCGCTCAGGCGGGCTTTGAAGCCGCCGCCGTAGTTGATGCCGAACTTCGTCGAGGTATCCAGATTCGGGGCCGGATACGGGCGCAGGGCCAGCGCGACATTCTTCGCATCGCTGGTGGGCGAGTACGAAATCGCGCCAATGCCGAACGTGACAAACGGACGGATGCGCGAACCATTCGGCGTAAAGTGATAGACCGGGTTGAACATGAAGGTGCGTGTCCGCTGGTTGAAGTCCTGGCGGTTGAAAATCACGCCCGGCGCGCGCGACAGCAAAAGGTCGGCCCCGATGGTATTGGTGAAGCTCTGCTCCAGACTCCAGTAGTTCCACAGATTCTCCGTGATGTGGAATCCGAGCAGTCCGGAATCGGTGAGCTTGGTTCGGAGCGGATCGGGCCGGCGGTGAAAACCAGCCCCGCCAAAATTGACGTCCAGATCCACCTTGGACGCCGGAAAATTCTGTTGCGCGGGCAGCAGCGCCGCGCCTAAGGCCAACGCGGTGAAGAAGCGCGCGGCTCGATTGTTAGTCAGGAACATAGGAAAATTCATTTCTCTTGATTCGGATTGGTCGTCGACGAATTGGTAGCAGCCGGGGACGCCGCTGCCGCCGCTGATGCGGCGCCCGCGTCCAAAGCTTTGATTTCTTGCACGAAAACGCCGCGCGCGGAGGTGAGCGCGACCAGTTGCATCTCCGTCGCGCCGGTGACGGCAAGGGAGGCGATCGAGGCTCCGTGCAGCCCTTCCACCGGCACCTCGGACCAGGACTCTCCTCCGTCCTGGGTACGGAAAATTCGCCCGTATTGTGAAGCGAACGCCTCGAGCGGCTTCGCCGGATGCACGGCAATCGCGGGGGTCGTGGAACCGCCGTCAATGCCTTTATCGCAGAGCTTCCAGGTCTTGCCCGCATCGTGGGAGCGGAACAAGCCCCGCGCTGTAGCCGCCCATAGAACGGCTGGAGTGCATCGGGCGGCGCCGCACCCGCCTTGCGCGGGTTCGACCGACGAAGACGACTCTAACTCGTATACTTCGCCGCTCCGCACCGGCAGCGTGGCAATCGCCCAGGTCTTGCCCGCATCGTGCGTGGACCAGATGCTGGTTCCCGCCTCGATCCAGGCGGGACCGTTGCCGGAGCGCGTCGTCCAGAGTTTGCGGATCGGGCCTGCCGTGAGCCCGAGCGCCGTAGCCGGCTGCCAAGATGCATCGTTTGGCGCGAGGCGGTACACGGCTTTCGCGGTGGCCGCAAGCGGCGATTGTGAGACGCCGAAGCCGAGGGTTCCGGCCGGCAGCACAGGGAGTGGCTTCCAGGTCAATCCATGGTCCGAAGACCGCCACGAAGCCGAACCGGAATACGCCACGAGCGTCTTGCCGTGACTCGAAATCTGCTGGACGTTCGGCGCAGGCATGCGCACGCGCTTCCATTGCGGGTCTTCCAGATTGGCTTGGAGAGTGGACGAATCCTTGCCCATCGTGACCAATACATGGCGTCCTGAAGGCGCCATTCGAGTCATGCGCCGGTCCGCGAGGCCCTTCGAAGAGTCCTCGAACGATTCGCCGCCGTCTCGGCTACGCAACACTCCGGCGTCTTCTGTCGCAAGAATGATCACCTTCGGATCGGCGGGCGAAACCGCCACCGCCTTTACAATGTTCGGCGCGAGCTTGCGCCAGGTCTTGCCAAGGTCCGCGGATTTCCAAAGGCCGTCACGGGTGCCGGAATAGACAGTCTCAGGCTTCGAGGGATCGAGCGACACGGAATAGGTGCGAAACCCGGCCCCGGTAATGCCTAGCAATTTGGTCCAACGGCCGGCGGAATTGTCGCTGCGGTAGATGCCGCTGCACGCCCCGATAAAGAGTTGTTCGGGCTTCTGCTGGTTGACGATCAGCGCGAGAATGTCCGAATCGTCGAGCATCCCGTGATGAATCGAGTTCCAGGTGGCGCCGCCGTCGGCGGTTTTCCAGGGCAGGTGCGGAGTTCCCGCGTAGAGCACGGCGGGATTGCGGGGGTCGAAGCCAAGCGACATGACCGGCTGAAGTTCTTTGTTCTCAACAGGAGAAATCTGTTTCCAGGTCGCGCCGCCATCGGCGCTCAATTGCACGCCATGACGCGTTCCAGCGGCGATCACTTTGGGGTCTGACTTGGCGTAGGCGGCCGAAAAAACGGCGGCATCGCGGAGTACGTGCTGCCAGGTCGCTCCGTCGTCCACCGTTTGATACAAACCAGCGAGCGCGGGGTTTGACGAGGAGACTCCGACCACGAAACTGCCTTGCCGGTTGGGATCCACGGCAAGGGCATGCGCAAGCGACGCATGCTGGGCCGGAAATCTGATAATAGACCAGGATTGGCCGCCATCTCTCGATCGATACAAAAAAGCATTGCTGGTGACGGCAAGCAAACCTTGCCCGTTGTCCGTTCCGTTACCGGAAAAAACAACCGACTCCACGCTTGCGCCGTAAGGTCCCGCTGGCCGCCACCCCCCAACAACTGGAGCAGCCTGGAGAATCGAAAAAGAGAGAAGGAAACAGGCCCAAGCCGGGCTGACGCCAAGCCTAAGCGAAGATTTCATAGAAGAATAGTAACCCGCCGGACGTGATCCATGTGCGGAAGTGAGAGCAATTCCGCTGCCATACCGGCTACCGCGAGGTATCGAACGCGCGCTTCATCTTGCGCACGAGGCGTTCCGCGATCGTCTTTTGCGCGTTCGGCGTGACGCCGCCCGAGCTGAACCACGGCGCGCGGTCACCCGCCTCATCGGACCACAAGATCACCTTGCCGGATTTGTCAATCAACGTCAATGTTCCCGCGTTGACCGTATCGAGACCCAGGTAGCGCAGCGTCGCCTTGCCGCCGCCGGCCTTGTCTTCTTTATTGGCGCCCACGAGCACGGCGTCGGCAACCTCACGATCGAGCACCACGTTGACCCGGCCCTTGAACTGGCGGGTGATTTGAACGCGAAGTTCGTTGTCGAATTCGTTCGGCATCTTCTCGATGAAAACCTTCGAAACGATTCTCAGGCTGGTGTTGGCATCGCCGATCAAGGCGAAGGACAGCAGCGTTGCAAGACCGAGCACGGCGCGTTTCATGAAATGTAGTACCTCATCCGCAAGTGTACCGTAAGACATTCCTGTTGAAAAATGTTTTTCACAGCCTTCTGTGCAAAAAAACCCGCGTGTGGCAGTCAATCCAAGGCCGAGGTGAACAACTGAAACGGAGCCCAGTAGTACGGCTTGGCGTACGAACCGCCTTTGCGGATCATCTCCAGCTTGGCTTCCCGCAGCGCATCCGGCGGCGTCCGGTTCTGCTTCCTCATCCCCTCGTAAAACAGCCGCATCAATCGCGGCGTGGATTCATCATCCACCTTCCATAATCCCGCCACCACCTGCCTCGCGCCAGTGCGCAGGAAAGCCCACGAAAAACCAACCAGGCCCTCGCCCGCAAAGGCCTTCGCCCCGGCCGCGCTGCATGCCGACAGCGTCACCAACCGCGCCCGCAGTGGATACTGCAATGTGTCCCGGGTAAAGAGGCGGAACCCATGGGCGCCCGGCGAAAGGATCACCGCCGAATCCAGCGGACTCCTCGTATTGGCCTCGGCGTGCGCGGCAAAATGAATCACGTCATATTGCCCCGGCTTCGCCTGCCCATACGCTTCGGGAGTCGCCTGCGACTGCGTCAGCACTCGAACCTCGTCGTACAATTTCGCGATCTCCTGCAGTTCGCTACCGGCATGGGCCAGTGGCTTGAAATTCTTCGTCGCAGCAGCCGGGTCGCCAATGAGCAAGGCCGCCGGGCCTCCACCGGAAGCTCGCTGCCCACCACCGGCGGCGTCCACGGCGGCGGCGGAGGAAACCAGCCGGAGCGCCGGCGACACCGTAATACGCGCCTGTTCGACCCACAAGCGGCCGGTCCTTCCGACTGGCAGCGTCTCGAAGTTCAGCCAATGCAAGGCGCCGTCCGGAACGATCACGACGCGGTCCAACCCCTGGAGTCCTGATTTCTCCACTAACTCCGACCACAGCTTGCCAGCCGGCGCGAAGTCCGATTTCTGCGGATCGCGGCCGGCTTGAATGAACTGGTCGTATTGCCGGACCCAACCCTCGATCGCGGCAGCCTCCGGAAGATTCGCAGCGAGACGCGAACCTTTGCCGTCGATCACCCATAGAAACGAACGCTTCGGCGCGAGCCAGTAAAACAATGCAGTAGTCTTCGCGGCCCGAAGATTGGCGGCGGCCCGGCGCAGATCGAGCTTCGCGCTTCGATCCTGTCCTCTTTCGGAAAACACCTGCAAGCGGCTCGAGTCCGCAATTTCCAGCGCTTCCCTCTCGCGGCCGGTCTCGACGAGCAGATCGACGTAGTCCTGATAGATGCGGTTGACTGTGGAGGCAAACCCGATCTTGGAGTCCTCCTGTTGCAGCAGGGTTCTTAGTTTCGTAGCCGCCTCGAGCGCAATCCTGTACGCCTTTTCCGCCTCCGCTCCCCTGCCGGAGGAGCGCAAGGAATCGGCGATGCGCAGGTTCGCCTCGAGCGTCGCGGTATGGTCGCGGCTGGTCAACGCCGCCGCTTGCCGGTAGGCCGGCAGTGGATCTCCGCCGCGATTTTCGATGATTTTGCCTTGTGTAAGCAGAATCCAAGGGTACTCGAAGATCTCCTTGTGCCCCTCGAACCCGGTCGCCGACTGAATCGCCAGTTCCGCCGCATCGGTTTGCCCGAGGGCGATCGCGTTCGCCGCCAGGTCGCTCCATAACCCGGCGGCGCTCTGTTTTTCAGACTCCGGTTGAATCAGTTTCCGAGCCCGCTCAAAGTATTCGCCAGCCTTTTGATGTTCGCCGCGATAGTAGTAGATGCTGCCGAGATTGCGAAGGGCGCGCCGTTGTTCGGCGAGAACGCCAAGCTTCGCAAACACCTTTTCGGCCCCGGTAAAGGCCTCGATCGCACTCGCTTCCTGCCCCATCAATTGATGGAGCCAGCCGATGTTGGAGTCGGCGTAAGCCATGGTCAACGTATCCACGGCGTGATAGGCAACCATGCGGGTTTCTTCGAGCAGCCGCAAGGCCTCGTCGAGACGGAACTGATCGGCGAGAAACATCCCGAGGTTGCCGGCGGCAAACAGGTAGGCTCGCGTATCCTTGGCTTCGCGGGATTCTTTCAGGACCACTTCGACCGCGGCCCTTCCCGCCTTTGGGTCGCGGTTCAAAAGCTGGATGGCGAGGGTCGCGCGATGTCTTCGCAGCAGGTCGTCGAGGCCGAGTTTGCGCTCCGCTTCGAGGATCGAATCCATGTCCACAACGGGTCTTTGCTGCAGCCGGAACTGGACTCCTGGTTTTGTCACTTTTTGGGAATCTGGCAATACCAGTTGCAAAACCCGCTCACGCTCCGCAAAACGCTCGAGCGAGGCCAGCGCCGAGACCTGCACGACCCGCAAACGCCAGTGTTCGCTCTTTTCCGGGTCGGCGTAAATGGACAAACCCCGCTCCGCCATCGCCAAAGCATCGCGCGCGTGTGAGGTGCGCAAGAGCGTTTCGGCGAGTTCAGGAGCCGGGGTTTGCTGGACTTCGGACTTTGGGCCTCCGCAACTTATGGCAATCAGCAGCGGTGCAGTGAAGACCGCGAGCAGTCTACGGGTAGGCCGGGAAGCGCGTGCCGTTGCCGCCGACGTTGCCGCCGTCACCCGTGCCTTCGGTGCCGCAACCCAATTCAACCCGGAACATGCTGAGGGATCTCGCATAGGGAGTAATTAGATATTCTCCCAGGATTACGCGGCCGAAGTCCGGGATGTCGATGACGTTCGATTCCGCGAGGTGCGAGGACTTCACCGAAGACACCGCGGACCCTACGATGACGCTGCCATGCGGCTCTTCCCCGCGAGCAAATGCCTTGACGGCTGCGTCCCAGGAATCGATGCCATGGTTGAACTCTACGGTCACCCGTTCGCCGCCAACATGGAGGTTATCGAAGCGGCTGCCCACGATGCGGAAGGTAGGAGGTCCAAAGAAGGGGCGCTTGATGCTGAGGATCGCGATGACGCGATCGGCGGTGACCTGGCCCATGATGTTCAGGTTCTCGATCGTGGACGTCGCGACCTGGTTCCAAGCCTCCTCTTCCTCATGGCCATCGCCCGTCACGGTGGTGACGGCGGAACTGAAGGAAATGATCTCTTTCAGGCGGAAGCCTTCGGCGCGGGATGCCGCATAGCCGCCGTTGGGTGACAGGGCGCAAGGGGCCTGGACGTCAATGAGATGGTCGAAAGGCCGGGTGATTCGGCCGGAAAAGGCGCTGGCGTAGGCGTTGTAGAAGAAGCGGGGTCCTTCTTTTGGTCGATGCATGGATTGTCCTCGTAAGTCAGAAGCGAACAGTCAGTGATGCGGCTGTAGAACGAACTGATACAGCCGGTCGGGTAACGCAACGGAACCCGCTGGTCTTACGGCGAGGACATACTCCCCCGGAGGAAGTTTCCGGGTGTCGACCACAACCGCCAGCATCCCATTCTGGGTATCGCCGGCTCCGTGTGGGGCGGTTCCGCCCCGCAGTTGCTGCGCTCCTGCCGGACGAAGCGTCCATTCAAAGGACCCGTCCGAAGGCACATCCACGGTCAGAGACAGCATTGTATTGACGCGCACAAAGGGCGTGGCGTTTTCAGCGTCGCCGCGCGTGTCGGTCCGCAAATTGAGGTAGGCAGCGGATTCGACCGGAGAAGCCCAATAGTCGCTCCGCTGTTTGACTACAAAGAACAAAAGACAAAATACCGCGGCCCAGGGGACCAACACAGCCGGCTGCAACCAGGCTCGCCACCCCGAGGATTGCTCACTCAGGACACCTGGCTGCGGTTCCGGCCGCAAATCCACGGGAGTTTCGGAAACTGGAACTCTCACCGGGGCCGCGGCAGGGGAACGAGGTTCCGCACGGAGCAAAGCTCGTGCGTTTTCACGGAGCAACGATGCAACCCTCAATGCCTCAGCACATTGAGTGCAGCAGAAGAAATGGTCCTCGAACTCCTCCCGCAAAGGGGATGGAAGCTCGCCGAGCAAATAGCGCTCGACAGCGTGAGAACTAACAGCCTGCTGGTGATCGAACTCCATGCCTCATTCGTAAGTGATTCGAGACAGCCAATCGTTTCAACGTTTCAAGAATTTCCTCAACTCTTTTTTCCAAGCAAGTCACGGAACCGCTGGCGGGCCCGGAACATGAGCACCCGCAGATAGCCGCGATCGACTGCATGCAGCCGGCAGATTTCGTCTTTGTCCCGCTCTTCGAGAAAAACCTCAGTGAGCAGGAGCCGGTCTTTGCCCGGCAACTCATCGAGCAATCGGCGCACCAGCTGCTTGCGCTCATCCGTAATCATCGCGGTTTCGTGGTCCACGGCCGGGTCGGGCCGGTCCAGTTTTTCGTCGTCCGCCCGCTGGTACTTGCCATCGCCACGAAAACGTTCGAGGATGACATTCCGGCATACCGAATGGACATAATGCCCAAAGCGATCGGGCTGAGTAATGGCGTCAGGCTCCTGACGGATTGTGCGCAGGACTCTAAAGAGAGTTTCCTGACTTACATCGTCGATCCACTGGGGGTCGCGGAATCTCGAATGCAACCGGATGCGGAGCAGGTCGCCAAAGTAATGAACAAATTGTTTCTCGACCTCAGGGTCTCCAGCCGAGAGGCGCCGGACAAAGTCAGCCCCATATTCTCCGTCTACCCTTTGAACGCTACCCGATACATAGCCCACCCCCATATACAAGACAAGCGCAGTTGTGGGTCCAAAGGGGCCAACAGGTCGCTTAAGTTTTCTTACAGAATTTTTACGGACCGTAGGCCGCAGGTAAAAACTGATCGCATCTTGACTTGAAAACCGCTATATCTGTTGGTGTATGACATCCAGCGTAACGAGATAAGTGAGGAGGTACTGGAACCGTCTGGTTGGTAGAGTGATCCTGGCTAAAATTGTTTTGTAATATATACTACTATTTGCGAAAGTTCACAAGTTCATGTAACCAAACAGATTTAGAAACATCTTTTACACAGGGACTTAACTTTTGGCCGGCAGTTTGATATACTGAAGGCCGAACCTGTAGGTCGGGAAGCCAGCGCACTTTTGCGCATATGCACCTCGCCACGAGCACCCGCCGGGATCGAGTCCAGTTCCTGAAATATTTCTCACATCCATCAATGAATGGACGGGTAGCCATGCGCCTATTGGCCCGTAGGCCAGTATGTGGATCGAAACGTTCCGTTTCAGCGTCTAACATACTGAGGAACGTGGTAGGCCTGCGCTGGAAAACTGGCATCAGCGCAAAGGGAGTGCAACAAAAAACGTGGAATACGAAGATCAGATAGAACCGCATGAGGCGATAGCGCTGAATTTCGACGAGGATGCGAATTTTTTCCATCCCGAAGAACTGCCGGAAGGCGAAGAAGCGGCCCCTCAAGAAGAATCGATTTACACCGACGACCCCGTCCGCGTCTACTTGCGCGAGATGGGCGCGGTGCCTCTGCTTACGCGTGAAGGCGAAGTCAACCTGGCTCGCCGCATGGAGCGCGGCAAGCTTCGCATGCATAGAGCGATCAGCCGGTCGCCGCTGGTGCAAAACCTGGTGCTCGAATGGGCAGACCAGGTGAAGCGCGGCGAAGAAGAACTCGACGAACTGGTCGACATCGGTGGCGATATCGAAGACGGCACGGCGCAGGATACACGCCGGCGCAACGAACTCAAGGCGCAATTTGTCGAAGTCACGTCGCTGCAGAAAAAGCTGACGCAGACCGAAGAAAAAGCCGGGCAGGTTCCGGCAACCAACAAGAAGCTACGCAAGAAGTGGCATGTGAAGATCCTGCGTGCGCGGGTTGACATGTCCAAGGGTTTGCGGTCGATTCCCTTCCAGAACCTGCGCTGGCGTCAATTCGTCAAGGAACTCGAAAAGGCGGTGGAAGAGATCAACCACCTGCACATCGAGTTGCGCAAAGTGGAAGAGCGCAAGACGCAGGCCAACGAAGCGCGCGCCAAGGAAATCAAGCGCGAAATCCGCAAGCGGGAGCATGTGGCCGGGGCCACGCTGTCCGAACTGCGGCATTCGCTGAGCGTCATCCGGCAGGGCGAAATCGAAGCCGAACGGGCCAAGAAGGACCTGGTGGAAGCCAACCTTCGCCTGGTCGTTTCGGTCGCGAAGAAGTATGTCAACCGCGGTCTGCACCTCTTGGACTTGATTCAGGAAGGCAACATCGGCCTGATGCGCGCGGCCGACAAGTTCGAATACCGCCGGGGCTACAAGTTTTCGACGTACGCGACGTGGTGGATCCGGCAGGCGATTACGCGCGCGATCGCGGATCAGTCGCGCACCATTCGCATCCCCGTTCACATGAACGAGAGCATGAACAAGTTCCTGCGGGCCACTCGCGAGCTCGAGAAGGAATTGGGGCGCGCGCCGACGAACGAAGAAATCTCGCGCCGCATGGATATCCCGGTCGAAAAGGTCCAGAAGTTGAAGACCATTTCCCGCGATCCTGTGTCGCTCGAAACGCCCGTGGGCCGTGATGGCGAGTCCGCGCTCGGCGACCTGATCGAGGACCGCTGGGTCGGTTCTCCTGTCGATACCGTGATCGACTCGAATGTCCGCGACGAAACCGCGAACATCTTGAAGACGCTGTCGCCGAAGGAAGAAAAAGTAATCCGGCTCCGGTTCGGCATCGGTTGCGAACGCGAACACACGCTCGAGGAGATCGGGCAGGAGTTCGACGTCACTCGCGAGCGGATCCGCCAGATCGAAGCGAAGGCGCTGCGGCAACTGCGTTCGCCCGAACGCGCCCGGCACCTCCGCGCGCTGCTCGCGGCCCGGTAGAAGAAGCGGCGTTTCTGAGCAAAAAACGAGGGCGGATGCTTCGGCGTCCGCCTTTTTTGCGTTATGTTCGAATCCATATGACTCAACTCAGTGAAGCCGTCATGAAGAAGTTTCTTGGCGAAGCCGTCAAAGAAGCACAACGGAACGCGGAGCGAGGCGCCATTCCGATCGGCTCCGTGTTGACCCTCGACGGAAGAATCATTGGATCCGGCCGCAACCGCCGGGTGCAAAAGAACAGCCCGGTGTTGCATGCGGAAATGGACTGCCTGGAGGACGCCGGCCGGCTTACCGCCGCAGATTATCGCCGCTCGGTCCTGTACTCAACGTTGTCGCCGTGGGAAATGGGCAGCGGCGCGATCCTGCTCTACAAGATACCCGTGGTCATCGTTGGGGAAAACGTCACGTTCCAAGGCCCCGAAGAGTATCTGCGATCGCGCGGAGTCGATGTGAGAGTGCTGAATGATTCCGAGTGCATTCGCATGATGGAGAGCTTCATTGAGAAGAATCCATCGCTCTGGAATGAGGATATCGGCGAGCTCGACTGAAGGTCCATTGCGCTACCCTAGAGCATGGAACTCGCTATTTATCAGGTGGACGCCTTCACTTCCCGTCTGTTTGGAGGCAACCCGGCCGCGATTGTCCCGCTCGAAAGCGCCTGGCTCCCCGACGCCATTCTGCAAAGCATAGCCGCGGAAAACAACCTCGCGGAAACCGCATACTTCATCCCGCGCGGCGGCGACCGCTACGATTTGCGCTGGTTTACCCCAGGCCAGGAAGTCGACCTCTGCGGCCACGCTACGCTCGCTTCCGCCCACATTATCTTTCAGCACCTGCAACCGGAACTCACGCGCGCGGCCTTTGAAACCAAGTCCGGCGAACTCGTAGTGACCCGCGACGGCGGCATGTTGTCGATGGACTTCCCTTCCCGCCCGCCCGAGCCCGGGGCTGTCGACTCGCGCCTGCGCCAAGCCATTGGAGGCAAGCCAAGCGTGATTCTCGCGGCTCGCGACTATTTCGTGGTGTATGGAACCGAAGCCGAAGTGCGGGCTCTCGCGCCCGATATGCGCGAATTGAAGCAATTGGACCGCTGGGGCATCATCGCCACAGCGCCTGGCGGCGATTCGGGTGTGGACTTCGTGTCCCGGTTCTTCGCTCCGGCAGCCGGCGTCGACGAAGATCCCGTGACCGGTTCCTCACACTGCACCCTCATTCCGTATTGGGCGCAGCAGTTGGGAAAGACCAAACTCGTCGCCAAGCAGATTTCGCCGAGGGCCGGCGATCTATGGTGCGGACTTGACGGGAACCGCGTCACCATCGCCGGACACGCAGTGGAATACCTCAAGGGTACGATTCAGATCCCGGACTGAGTCTGTCTACTTGCGATAGAGCACTTCAACGACATTGCGGACGTACTGTTCGTCGCCGAGAGCCTCCCCCACTTCGGGCGGAAACTCCACGAGCTTGCGAAAGTGCGCCGCGATGTCGGCGAAGACGGCGAGGCGCGATGTAGCGTCCAGCATCTCGCGGCGCATCAGCGCATGCAACGCCACAGCGGCAAGTTCCGGACCCGCTCGCTGGCGGAGCCGGGCGCAGAGATGGCGGTGCTCCAGCAGCGAGTTGTATTTCGAACCGAGGATCTGCGCGAGGTCCGGCTGAGCGACCGCCGGCGATCGCACGACCACGGTGCTGGCTGCGATATCGCCTAACCGTTGCATGTTGGCGTTGAGCAGCGCGGTTACGCCTCCCACTAGATAGAAAGCAGGCAATCCGTCCACGAGTCGAAGCAGGTTGCGGATGACGATCTGGCTGGGTTCGAGGCGCAGTCCGGCTGCATCGACCACGCGCAATTTGAACATCCGCTTGCCAAGCGTCTGACCTTGCAGCAGCCATTCGCAGAGAATGCCGTACAGAAACGTCACGAGAAAAAAGAGCACGACGGCGATGGCGGACGCGAAATCGGCGCTGATGATCTGAAAGGGCTCGATCACCATGCGGATGAGTTTGCTGATGCCGGAAACCACCATCAGATCGACGATCATCGCCATCATGCGGCTCACCGGACCGGCCAGAGGCAGGGCGAATTCCACGCCTTCGGGCGTGCGGATGGCGAGTGCGTCGTAGCGGCGCGGCGAGGAAGTAGACGATGCAGTCATGAGGTGGCTTTGTTCCGGCCTCCACGCCAGAGAAAGAAGACGAGGGCCGCGAATTCCGTGCAACCGAAGGCGATTTTGACGCCGTAAGGGATGACGGGCTCATGATACTGCGAGAAGAAGGCCTCGACGATTCCGGCCCAGATGAGAAAAACGGCGGCGCCGCCGATCAGCGTGACGATGTCGGGTCCAGCTGCGCGGAGGCGTTCGCGCTGCGGCGTGCGGCTGCCCCAGCCGATGAGCGCGTGGGCAATGACCAAGCCTGCTTGGCCTCCGAGTAAGATTGCGGGGATCTCGATGACGCCGTGCGGCAATAGCCATCCCAGCAGGAAGATGAGCTGGCCATCCATCACGTAGTCGAAAGCGACGGCGCCGAGGATCACGCCGTTGTAGAAGAGCAGGATGATAGTCCCCAAACCGAAGGTGACGCCAAGGCCCATGGTCAGAATGGCGACCTTGGTGTTGTGCGTCATGAGTTCGGCGGAGAATTGCCCTTTGTGGCCGCTCAGCTTTTCGCCGCGGCTCTTCATTTCTTCGGCGACGCGCTCGCTGGGTTTGCCTCCGAGGTGGCTGAACGGCATGATGACGGACTTCGCTTCGCTATCGATGGCGAGGGCGATGCAGCCGAAGATACAGCCGAGCAAGGTTAACGCGATCGAGAGCTGGAACGCCTGCCAGTGGCGGCGAAACGTGAGCGGGAAGGTTTCAGTGAACCAAGTCCACGGGTTGAATTTACGGCGTTCGTGAGATTCGTGGATTTCCGCATAGGAGCGGGAAACGAGCCATTCCAGGTATCGCGTGAGGCCGGGTTCCGAAGCGAGGGTGGAGATTTTGGCGAGCGCCGCCGAAGTGCGCTGGTAAAGGTAGTGGAACCGCCTGGCGTCGTCGAGAGACAGGCGGAGGTCCGGGTTATTCTCGAAGCGCTGGAGGATGGCTTCGAGGGCGTCCCAATGCGGGCGTTCGGATTCGACGAAGCGGGGGAGGTCGAGCAGCAGCATGTCGCGCGAGCCAGCGAACCTCCATTGTCGCATGGGGGTGTTGCATGGAGGGGTTGCCTGGAGTGCGCGCGGATGGGGGTTCCGTGTGGTTTCAACACTTTGCACCATTTTGGGGACACTCCTACTATGTCACCGATCTATCCCCTGGACTACAGGATTTCTCTCAGGATCAGTTCGCGGACTTCAGGTCGAGTTCCAACAGGACCTGCTCGCCGGCCTTCACCGTGATCGCCTTTCCTTTGGCCTGGCAAGCCGCGGCGTCGGACGGGTTGTTGAGTTCGCAGGGAGGTACGTCCGTCCAAGGAACCGCCAGATAGCGCCCCGGGGCGAGGCCCTGGACGATGAACAGGCCATCGCGATCGACGTAGCCCTCGCGGAACAATTGCGGCCTGTAGGATTCCGGGATCAGGCTCACGGCCGCGCCTGGAACCGGGCCCTTCTTTTCGTCGAATACCGAGCCCAAGACACGCCCGCCATTGGTGTTGATCCGCACCTGCAAAGGCGTTCCGGCAGTCGCGGTGTAAGGAGCTTCCTGATAGGAATCGGCGCTCGGAAGGCGGTCCACGAAAACATCGTAGGTCTCCTGCGGCGTCAACTCGACGGCCAGCACGGGCGGACTCGAGCCCTTGTTGCGAAGCTGCTGGAGCGTAGGCGCAACCACCGGGCGGCCGGGAGTCTTCGGTTCGAGACGGATGTCGAGGCGCTGCGTGGTTGGTTTGCCATCGAACTGTAGCGTGACGGTGGTGAGGACATCCGGCCGCAGCATGAGGCGGAAATCGCCGACCGGTTCGGAACCAATGGTCAACAACTGGCGCTCCGAGCGGCCCGGGCAAGGCGGATTGCCTTTGTTCGGCGACAGAGTCGCGGTCACGATGTAGGCGCCCGGCGTGAGGCCGCGTATCGTGTACTCACCCGTCATCTGCTGCACATCGGCGTTGGCGTTCAGCGTTGCGCCTTGTTCGTCCACACGCGCGACTTCGATATTGGCGCCCGCGGAAAGTTGCCCCGTGCAGCCATCGGTGACCGATCCAGTAACGCGGATCCCTTCGGCGCGTTCGAGAAACATGTCGAGGCCCGTCAGTTCCTGCCCGGAGGCAACGCGAACCGGCAGCGCGTCGGTGATGCGCAGCCCGCTTGGGTAGAAGACGCTCGCATACCCTGGCTCGCGCGGCGGGGCATCCAGCGGCGCATCCTCTTTGAGTTTGGCGATGGGCTTGTCGTAAATGGCGGCGAGCAGGTAGGCGCCAGGTTCGAGGCCGTGAATGCGAAAGTAGCCGCGATCATCGGTGCGGGTCTGCCCGGCGACGGTATACAACTGCCGGGCACGTTGGATTACCTTGCGATACAGGAACACGGGTACGCCAAGCGCCGGTTCGGTGTTGTCGAAAAATCGGACCTTGCCGTCGATAACGGCCCACGGTTCCATGCGAAACGTAACGTCCTTGATTTCGTCGCCAGCCGCGAGATTCATGGCGCGAGGCAAGCGAAAGGCCGCGCGCCGGGCGGTCACGGACGGCAGGAACCCATCACGAACGGCGCGCAACCCGTATTGGCCAGGCTCGATATTGCGCATTTCGAACTCGCCGTTGTCATTTGTTTCCACCACCGTGTCCGCCAGGCCGGCGACGCGCGGCACGAGAGACACCCTGGCGCGGCGCAACGGCGTTCCATTGAGATCGTTCAGCACGACACCGGAAACCAGGCCGAATTTTGGTTTTTCAGCGGGCGGCGACGGGATTTGCGAGAGCCAGAAAAACAGGATGGGGCTGGCGGCGAAGATCATTCCGTTGTACTGTAGAGACGCGTAAAGATTGCAAAACGTGCAGCCCGCCGGAAACGATTGCAGTAAGTTATGCATCCATAGGACGAAATATGCCCCGCCTTGCCATTGCGTTACTTTTGGCCGCTCTTGGCGCCTTCGGGCAGCAAACGGCCCCACCCCAGGCACAGGAAGCGCAAGAAAAAGACAAGAAAAACGAAGATTTCGTCTTCCGCAGCGATGTCTCGCTGGTGCGCGTCGACGCGCAGGTGCTCGACCGGAACAGCAGCCGCGCGATTACCGGGCTAACCATTCGGGACTTTGTGCTGCGCGAACAGGGGCGGATCCGCGAGATCCGCAATTTTGCCAGCGAAGACATGCCGATGGATGTTCTCTTGTTGCTCGATGTCTCAGGCAGTATGCGGACCCATGTCGAACGCATCGCCTCTGCCGCGCATCAGGCGTTTCAGGCGCTAGGCCCCGATGACCGCATCGCGCTGATGGTGTTCGACCGGCAGACGCGCACCCGGTTGGGGTTCCGCAACAACCGCAGCGGCGACGTCACCAGAGCGCTCGACAAACTGCTCAACGACGAGAGTTTCAGAGGCGGCACGGACGTTACGCACAGCATTTATAGCGCAATCGACTACGTGCGCAAGAATTCGCGGCGGGATGCGCGGCGGGCGATTGTGGTCATGACGGACGACCAGACGGAGTCGCAGTTTGGCGTCGACCAGGAAGGGCTCATTCGGCAACTGCGTCACAACGACATCGTGCTGAGCCTGCTGCTCGCTCCCGACGCAACGATGAACCATAGGTATCCAGGCGGCGGCAACGGAGGTGGCTATCCTCGCACAGGCGGCGGTTGGCCGGGCGGCATTGGTTTGCCTGGCGGAATCGGGTTCCCTGGCGGGCGCGGCCGCGGTGGGTACCCGGGTGGCGGCGGCGGTGGCAATGGGCCCGTGATCATGGGCGGGAGGACGAGGTCCGCGGGCACCGATCAGGTAGCGCGGGAATCGGGCGGGGACGACATGAGCGTCGATCAATCGTCCGCGCTTGAAGACACGTTGACGCGCCTTCGCCAAAGATACGCGCTGCATTTTACTCTGCCTGAGGGAGTTCGCGCGGGGCAGGAACGCACCATTCAATTGGACCTCGCCTCCGCCGCTCGACGGCGATATCCGGATGCGGAGATTCGCTACCGGCACACCTACGTTGCGCAAGAGTCGAACACCAGTACGCCCGCGGAAGTGAGCAAGGATCAACAGCCGGTTGGTCCCATGGTGAATGAACCCGCCACTGGCAGTGGGGGAGGATTCCCCCGATCCGGCGGCGGCGGCAGCGCCACGCGTGCAAACAAAGATGTCAGCGATAGTGACGACGCGCCTTCGGGCCCGATTCTGCGGCCCATCCGTCGCCGGGTGAGCGATCCTGGCAGCGGCGCTACGGCAGGTCCGATGTTGGATCGAGATACGGAGTCCACGCCTTCGCCGCCTTCGACCCAACCCGCGCCTCAAACTGGCGGCTGGCCGAAGACGGACGATGCCTCTGCGGCCAAGCCCGCCGAAGCGAAGCCTCCGGTGGCGGACAACACAAAGCCCAAAGGCGGGTGGCCGCGCGTCAAACAATAAGCGCTACCATAGAGCTTTGGGCCCACTGTGCGAATCCAGCTATTCCTACTGTTGACCGCTCTGACGGGGTTGGCATTCTTAGCCGCCAATGCCGTGCCTCCGGCATCCGCCGCGACACCGGCAGCCACTACGGCATCCAAATCAAAAGCGCCTGTTTCGAAAGCGAAGGCCAAAGCAACCTCGCCCGCGAAAGGGACTTCCGTCGTCGCATCGAAAGCGCCCGCACCCGTAGCGAAGAAGCAGGGTTCCGCCGCGGCCGCTACAAGAGGCAAAGCGCCTGCCGCAGTCGCAACAAGGCGGCCGGCGACTTCGCAAGCCGTTTATTCCCGCAGCAATTCCCGGACCTATGCGAGAAACACACCCGCGGTCCGGCGCAGCAATACTACACCCGTCCGCTCCACCCCGAATTACTGGCAGAGCAGACCCACCGAAGATCGTTACCGCGAAATTCAGCAATCTCTCGCTGATAAGGGGTTTTACAAAGGCGAAGTCAATGGGACTTGGTCCGCGGAATCTGTCGACGCGTTGAAGAACTTTCAACGCGCGCAGAACCTGGAACCTGACGGAAAACTGGGATCGTTGTCGCTCATTGCGATGGGGCTCGGACCCAAGCGCATTGCCGCGAACACGGCGCCATCCTCCAACACGGCTGTTCCAGCCGTTCCTCCTCCAACACCTCTTCCGTCTACGCCTCCTCCAAATCCCGCCAGACCATAATCCAACCGGAGGTTTTTTTAAACACATGATTGTCGGAGTTCCCAAGGAAGTAAAAGACCAGGAACGCCGGGTCGGACTCATTCCGTCCGGCGCGCACTCGCTGGTCGAAGCCGGGCACGAAGTTTTCGTGCAGACCGGCGCGGGCGACGGCTCGTCGCTGCCCGATGAAGAATACATTGCCGCGGGCGCGAAGATTTTGCTCACGGCCGCTGAAGTCTGGGCGAAATCGGACATGATTGTGAAGGTGAAGGAGCCGCAGGAGTCCGAGTATCAATACTTCCGCAAGGACCTTTTGTTGTTCACCTATTTACACCTTGCGCCATTGCCTGCATTGACCGCGAAGCTGGTGGAATCGGGCGTCAATTCGGTGGCGTACGAAACGATTCGCGAAGAGGACGGTTCCTTACCGCTGCTGACGCCGATGTCGGAGGTGGCGGGACGCATGTCGGTGCAGGTCGGCGCGCAGTACCTCGAGGCGCCCAATGGCGGCCGCGGAATTCTAGTTGGCGGAGTTCCGGGCGTGACGTCGGCGAACGTTGTGATCATCGGCGGCGGCGTGGTGGGCCACTCGGCGTTGAAGATGGCCGTGGGCTTGGGCGCCAACGTGACGGTAATTGACCGTTCGTTGAACCGGCTGCGGTATCTCGACGACATCTGGGGTTCGCGCATTGTGACCCTCGCCTCGAACGTACATACCATTCGCGATGCAGTCCGGCAGGCGGATCTGGTGATTGGCGCGGTGCTGATTCCCGGCGCGTCGGCGCCGAAGCTGGTTCGCCGCGACATGATCGCAGCGATGCGCAAGCGCTCGGTAGTCGTGGACGTGGCGATCGACCAGGGCGGTTGCTTCGAGACCGCGCATGCGACGACGCATACCGATCCGATTTACTTTGTGGACGATGTGCTGCACTACTGCGTGTCGAACATGCCGGCGGCCGTGGCACAGACGTCCACGTTTGCGCTGAACAACGCGACGAATCCGTATACGTTGCTGCTCGCAAACAAGGGGCTTGAAAAAGCCTGCCGCGAGAGCGCCGCGATCCGCGAGGGCGTGAACACGTATCACGGGCACATCGTGTATCCGGCGGTGGCGGAGTCGCAAGGGCTGGAGTGGAAAGACCTGCAGTCGATGCTGTCTGTTGTCTAGAAGGACCTCCGCGGGGCTTCGCAGGGTGCGGGCCTCGCGGGGCTCGTCATGGCGTCGAGCCGTCATAGGCGACCATGACAGTTGGGGCGATACTACCCATGCCTGGTCCCAAGGTGCAGGAGATCCATCCGGACGCGATTCGCTTCAGCCAAAGAACTGTTAGCGGCCTGAAGGAGATTGTGCGGAGCATGCGAGCAAACCGTTATGTGGGCGCGCCGATTGACGTCGTCAAGATGGCTGATGGAGGCTTGGTGACTTTGGACAATACGAGGGTGCTGGCAGCGAGCCAAGCTGTTGTCAACGTTTGGGCCATTGTCCATGAAGCCGGCGAGGCGTTACCGCCGTCGCAGATACAGCGTTTCACGACGGCAGTTGGCGCCCCAAGTACGTGGGGCGAAGCCGCTGCGTTGAGAATTCAGAACCAGGGTGCTGGCTTTAGTGGCAGGCGCCCGAACGGTTCACCTTATACTGAGGTCAGGTGAACATCATGATTGCCGCCGAAAAACTCGAGCTTCTCCGTACAGAGGACCTTCCCAGGTGGTTCAGCTATCCACCTGCGTTTATCCATCTGGTTGAGAGCGGCATGACGCAATTCGATCCATGGTGGATCTTCGACCGGAAGTACGCAAAGGAAAAGCTCGAAGGGTTGAAGATCCGCTATCCGGAACGTAGTCTTGTGCCCTTCGCCCGGAACCAAAGCAACGATGACGTTGCCTGCTGGGACAGAGATGTTCCCGGCAAGGTTGTGGTCATCCACGATTATGCCGATCCAGGATGGGAAGTCCACGCGACATTCGATAGCTTCCAGGATTGGTTCCGATCCGCCATGGAAGACTTCATCGATGTTCAGCTCTCGTGACTAAAGGCGTTTTCCTAAAAAAAGCCGCCCGAGGGGTTAACCTCGGGCGGTGTGAGTTGAAGCGTTGTAACTTCTTGTGTAAGAACTTGGTGATTTAGTCGCCAAAGCTGCCGACTTCTTCTTCCTTCTTGACGGAAGGCGCGGAAGCCGGAGTGGGCATAACCAGCGGACCGTTGGACGCGGCCGGGGCGATGCCGATCTGGACCAGATTCGTTTCCTGTTCCTTCAGCACGACCTGGCGGTACAACTTTGCCATCCGCTCGTTTTCCTGCTGCTGGCGGAGCTTTTCGTCGCGTGCACGGATCTTCTCTTCGCGGGCGGTCTTGGCGATGCCCGCTTCGTCGAGATTTGTCTGCCGCTTGCGGTTCACGTCTTCTTCGCGCAGAACGACATATTCAGACCGGTTGGACACGGCCTTGACGTTCTTGCCGCCGGCCACGATCTCGTGGCGGCCGTGCTCTTCGTACCACTTGGTGAGGGTGGCCGACATGTGCATCTTTTCGACGATGTTCCGCCAGCCCACGCCGGTATTGTAGGCGCAGAAGCTGATTTCGCCTTCCTGCGTGGCGTACGGAATGATGCACTGCTCGGTGCGGCGGAAGTCGTAGTTGAACAGATCCTGGAACCACATGCCTGCGATGAACAGGAAGTTCCAGCGGTCGCGGCGGCGGATCTCGATGTCCTTCATGGTGCGGTCCGCGGTGACCTTGCCGTAGGCGCCCTTTTGAGCCTTCTTCGACATGCCGGCGAACTTGTCGAACTTGGCGACGAGATCGGACAGGCGGAAGTGGGTGGGCGAGTTAAACGGATCGTAGTTGCGGAGCAACGCCAAACTGATGCCGATGGCAGAGATCCTGGGGCTGCGGGCCGCGTCATTCAGCCGGGCGACGTCCTTGATGAGCTGGTCGGTGTTGAGGAACGCCGTGAGCGGCTTCGCTTCCTTCGTTTCCTTGTCGCACATGACCACCATTCCGATGCCGCAGTTGGGGTGGCAACCGCAGTTGATCTGTCCCCAATCCGCGTTAGGGCCGTGGACGAGATCGGCAAAGTCAGAGAACGTGCCCATGGTCGAAATCGGGTACCAGTCGCGGGCCGGTTCGCCGATGCCTACCTGGTTTTTCACATCGTGCGCGAGGTGGCTCAACGTGTAGCGCTGTGCTTGACGGCGCTCATCAGTGATCGCCTCATCGCGTCCGGTGAACGAAACCGGCTGGAACGAGAGGAATGGAATTTTCTTCGGGTTATCGAGCGCGAACTTCACCACGGCGCCGACCTGCTCGTTGTTCACGCCATTGATGATCGTGATCACGGGCACGATGTCCACGCCGCAAGAGTGGAGGTTTTCGATCGCCTGCAGCTTCACGTCGAACAGGTTGCCGACTGCGCGGTGCGAGTTGGCTTCGTTGCCGATGCCGTCGAACTGCAGATACGCGTAGCGGAGGCCGGCTTCAGCGGCTTCACGGGCGAATTCCTTGCTCTTCGCGAACTCGATGCCGTTGGTGGCGGCTTGCACCGACTGGTAGCCAACCTTACGGGCATAGCGGACCGCGTCGAGGAAGAACGGCGACATGGTCGGCTCTCCACCCGAGAACTGCACCGACATCTGGCGGCGCGGCTTGATCTGCATCGCGTTGTCGAGAAGGGTCTTGATGTCGTCCCACGTCAGTTCGTGGACGAAACCGACCTGATTCGCATCCATGAAGCATGGATCGCACATCATGTTGCAGCGGTTGGTCAGATCGATGGTGAGCACGGAACCGCGGCCATGGGTGATGGTCGAGGATCCATGATTGTGCAACTTCTCATCGTTGTGGGCGCGGATGTCGCGGCCGGGGAAAGACTCTTCGAGATGCTTGAAGAACGCCGGGTCGATCGACATCACGTCTTCGAATTTGCCGTGTATCGCGCATTCCTTAACCATCACGATCTTGCCGTCTTTTTCGACGATCTGAGCCTTGATTTCACCGACTTTGCCATTGCGCAGGATGTCGACGGGAACCTTACCGTCGAGAATCTGCTGGCGGATCTCAGGTACGCACTTGGGACAGAGTGAATCCGTCTCGCGGGGCCAGCCAAGCTTGGGCTTCACCTTCTCCCAGCTTTTGAGCAGTGGCTTGTCGGACCACTTGGGCGTGAACGACGGGTTGGGACTGATGGAATTCAGCGTGTCGTACACGTGCCATGCGCCATTCGCGGCGAGGGCAATCGCTTTCTCTACAAACTTGATTGGTTTATGTGCCATTTCAACGCTTCCGCTTATTCGGTGTATTTTATCTTACACAGGAGGCGGTTCATCCGCCTTCTCTACTATCTTCTGTAATGTAAGGGATGTAGTACCACGAGGCCAGATGTATGAATCGAAATGTCTAAATTCTCACTGGCGGGTGGATAACGGGGTCGAACGGCGGGTTCCAACAGGGCTCGATGGCATTAAAACCCTCGAGGCGATTTCGGTAACTGCGCTAATGCTGTCATCATCATAACTAGGGAGAATCATGAAGACTGTTCTGTTGTCTACGACACTGGCCCTTGCGGCCGCATTCGGAGAACAAAGTTACAAAGCGGAGACCGCGGGCCCCATGCCGGAATCGGCTACTGCTCTGAAGAGCGTGCTCGACGCCCAGGGTGTGAAAATCGTGGATGGCACGGGCAAAGTGTACTGTGAATTGTGGCTGCGGGCGTCGCAACCGGCCGAAGCCAAGTCCACGGAACAGAACATCACGCTGCCTGAGCTTCCGCATGGCGCGTTGATCGGCGTCATCTCATTCCCCAATGGTTCGAGCGACCGGCGCGGGCAGGCGATCAAGCCTGGCGTTTACACGTTGCGCTACAGCCAGTTTCCCATCACGGGCGATCATCAGGGCGTCGCGCCGCAGCGGGACTTTCTGATTCTGGGGCCGATAGCGACGGATAAGGATGGTTCCGCGACCTTGGCGTTTGGACCGTTGATGGAAGCGGCGCGCCAGGCATCCGGGACGACTCACCCGTTGGTGCTGAGCATGTGGAAAGCGGACCAGCCGCAGCCCGGCTTCGCAAAGGAAGGCGAGCACGATTGGGTGCTGCAGCGAAAGATCGGCTCGCTGCCGATAGCGATCATTCTCATCGGCCGCGCAGAAGGCTAAGCTTACACGTTCTCGTCGGCTTGAAACTTCGCACGCAGCGGCGGCGGAACCTTAGGATCGGCCTCCAGATTGTCGTGCCGGTCATGAAAGCGTTTGCGGAACGACCCGTTCATGTGAGTAATCGTATAGCGCGTGTGGCTGATGGTGGATGTGGCGTTGCCGTCCGTGTTGCGGGCGGGGTCCACGCGGCCGTCGGTGGCGACGGATAGCGCATTCGCTTTGACCGTCGCTTGAAACCAATCGATCCAGGCCTGGGTATTGGGGCCGTAAGCGCCGTCGGCGACACAAGGGTTCGCCGGGCGGCCGGGTTGAGCCATGAAATCGGGGTGGGCGCCGAGTTCCCGCAAAAAGTACTGTACAAGGGTGACGTCAAGCGGCTGATTCGGGCAATTTTTGCCTACAGCGGCGTCGACGTTATAGAAGGGTGTCCATTTTTTTGCCATGATACCCTCCCATGCGGAAAAGCGTGCGGGAACGTGTCACGGCATTTCTACTGCTGCTGTTGCTGCTGCTGCCGGATGTGATCAGTGCCCTGTACCACTACTCCGTTCTTCTTCGCCGGGGCCGTGGTTGGCGCGCTCCACTCTTCGCGCGTCGGAAAAGTGAACGGGGCTTCGGGCTTGTCCGGTTCGTCCACGGGCTTGACCGAAACATGCACGCTCATTTGTTCCGGCGAGGCCCCGCGGAACAGTCCCTTGGTAGGAGGCACGTCCAGGTAGTCGCGGCCCACGGCGCATCGCACGTGCCGATCGGAGACGCGGCGGCCATTGGTGGGATCGAAACCGACCCAGCCGAGATGGGGCAGGAGCGCCTCCACCCA
>JACXTT010003320.1_pt1 | contig 24886 bp, 19 predicted proteins | sample 9270951 | NCBI WGS metagenome assembly JACXTT01 (sample SAMN15532306, study PRJNA645909) | rock metagenome | isolation source: weathered quartz diorite | place: Puerto Rico | collected 2017-06-21
GCTTTCCAGTTTTGCCGACAACGACGACTGGTTCGACGACACCTGCGAGGGACCTGTCAACGCCGAAGTTCAACTGCCGGACGGCTCCGTCAAGACGGCACTGGCGGCGCGGGTGATCGTGGGGCCGCCGGACTTCGCGCCCGAAGTGGCGCCGTGGGTAACACTGTACGATATTGCGTACCAGGCGGCCATCGACAAAGCTATCCTTCACGCGGACCCGATTCCGTCCTTCAGTCTGCGAATCCTTCCGTTCCTGCGCCGGGCTGTTGATTTCCCCTGGGTCAATGAGCACTCCGGTTCGGGACACTCCGGCGGCGCGCCGGGAAACTTTTCAAGTAAGCTTGCCCAACTGGGAAATCCGGCCTCGCCGAAGGCAATCCGGCAGCGGGTCTTCAATCGCTTTCGCGCGCCCACGGACCAAACCGCGTCTTCTTCCTCGAAAATGCCGCGCTTCTTTAGCGAGCAGGGCTATCCCGATTCGAAGAAGGTAATCGCTCTGCCACCCGTGTTTTTCCATTACTTCGAGCAATGGGTCAACGGGACCTTTACGGGCGATTTCGGCTCCGACCCATTTAGCGGCGAATCCATTGTGGACGCGATGGACCGCGTGTCGCTGGAGGCTTGTGTTGGCGGAGGCTTTTTTCCAGGGATTGAGGTTCCTCGCTTCGTGCTGAACAAAGACAACTGGATTTCGGCGTTCCGCCTGGACCCTGCGATTCCCGCCGGACATGTCACGGAGGGTCTTGCCATCCCATGGCAAGCGGACTTTTCGGCTTGCGCCTGGGAGGGAAATGGCGTGAACGACCCGTCAGGATTCGCCTGGTGGCCGGCGCAGCGCCCCGACCGCGTTTTCAAGTCGGCAGCCGACGTCGCGGCGAATAAACGCGTCGATTGGGATCGCGGCGCCGGCAGCGCGCAGGGCCTGATCGGTCACTATTCTGAACTTGGCTTTGTGGTTCGCCAGACCGCCGCGGGCCAGGATATTTTTGTGGAACGTGAGCGGGTGCTCCCCGAGCCGCCAGTGACATGATCGACGCCGCCATCTTCGGAGGCGGCCCGGCCGCCACCGCGGCTGCGATCGCGCTGGCACGCCGCGGGAGAAGAGTCGCCTTATTCACACGCCGGGCGAATCCGGCCTTTCTGGTGGGCGAAACACTTCCTCCTGCGGCGGATTCACTGCTTGCTCGCTTGAATGCGAATCCGTATTTCGACCGCTGCCCGAAAATGGAATCGCTGGGTATACTTTCGAGCTGGGGCTGCACCGAGCCGGAAGTTCAGGATTTCATGCTTCAACCGGGCGGAAGGGGGTGGCACGTCGACCGCAAGGCGCTGAATCAGGCGCTGCTCGACGCGGCCGCCGATTCCGGAGCGCGGATCGAATGGATTGCGGGCCGGGCCCGTGTGTCGCGGGCCGGGGCCGGCGAATGGCTCACCGGAGCAGGCCCGGCACGGTTCCTGATTGACGCCACAGGCCGTGCCAGTGCGTATGCTTTTCCCGGCAGCCCCTCGCATCGGGTGGCGGACATGGCCATTTCCCTGGTCAGGCATTGGCGAAGCGGTTCGGGCGAATCCACGTACTCGGGATGGACGTTGATTGAGGCTTGCGAGGAAGGATGGTGCTATAGTGCGCCACTCCCGGGCGGTAACATTGTCGCCTCCTTTCAAACCGGCCCGGATTGGCCGCGAACCCGGCCGGCCGGTTGGGACGCGGCGTGGAGCGTCTTGTTGACGCAGCTCCCTGAGACTTCCCGCCGGCTCGGCGGTGCGCAGCCGGTTTCGGACTGGCGCTTGTTCAGCACCGTATCCAAGACGCGTTCGGCATTTTCGGGGCCGGGTTGGTTTGTCGCGGGCGACGCCGCCAACGCATGCGACCCTCTGTCCGGCTCCGGCGTGGTGCGGGCCTTGCGCGACGGAATGAGGGTGGCTTGGGCTGTGGATTGCGCACTGGATGGAGACGCTGCGCCGGCGGGCGCTTATGACGAGATGCAAAGAGCGGAATGGCGGGCCTACCTTACGGAAAGCCGCTGGTATTATTCGCTTGAGTCGCGCTGGCAAGAGGCGCCATTCTGGCGCACGCGGGCGGCGGAGTCGTAGAACGTGCCGCCGAAAACATACACCGAGTGATGGGGATCGATATTAACGACGCTCAGCGCGGCGCGGGCATCAAAGTCGGGGTGATCGATACGGGCTGCGGACAGCGTGTGCCAGGACCGTGCACCGGCCAGATTCAGGGCCGGTAGAGGCTAAGGGAGCTCCTCCAATATTTTATCCGCCGCACGCAGGGACAGCGCCGAGATGGTGAGACTGGGATTCACGCCCAGAGACGCTGGAATCATCGATCCGTCCACGACGTACAAGCCTTTGTAGACCGCGGTTCCGCTGCCCTGCGTCGTGTCGAACACTCGGCCGAACTCGTCGGTCACGCCGTGCCGCGCGTCCTTTCCCATAGCACAACCTCCCAGAGGATGGCTTACGGTGACGTTCTTGAGACTGCCGAACGCATCGCTGAGGAACGGATTACGAAACTCCGCTGCGGGATCGTTTGGGTCGCGCAAGAGCGGCGCCGCCTTATCGAGCGACTTCTGAATCGCCGGATAGATCGGATCGTTCCAGAATTCTTTGCCGTCCGTGCGTTTGACTCGGAGTGAACTCTCGCCCGATCCTCCCAGCCGGAATTGCCCGACGGCGGCGTCGCGGCCGATACCCACGATACACATCATCTGCGCCGTGATCTCATCCTCGGAGCGGAACAGGTCGGCGCGGTCGATGGAATTGGTGAACGGCGCCGTGATGAACTGCTTTAAGCGCAACCACGCCCAGCGCAAAATGGCTTGAAGAACCAGCAGTTTCTGCCGGCCTTTTCCGAACGACCGGATAAGCGGCACGCCTTGGCCCACCAGCGACGCCAGGGCCGGGGGGATTCCCTGGTCTTCAAGCGTGTGAAACGTTTTCCCTGTGGCATCGTCACCGGTGCGGGGATCTCCGGTGTTAAAGTGCGCGTACGACGTTGTGACCGGACCACGCACCAGGCTCACACGTTCCCGCGTCTTTTCGAGAAACGCGATGTAATCTCCGTTCGTCGAAAACCCGAAGCCGAGTTTTTCGCTCAATCCGGGCAGCGTCCCCTGGGCTTTCGAACGCAGCAGGATTTCGTTCGAGCCCACGCATCCCGCGGCCACGATGACGACGTCCGCCGTGACGCTTTCCCCGGTGGTCCTCGATGGATCTTTCCGGTCGCGCCGGAGATACCGCACCTCGTACCCACCCTGCGGCAAAGCGCGAATCACGTCGACCTCGGCTAGAGCCTGCAACTGCATCAACGGCGCCGGATTCGCGTCCGTTTTGAGCACTACGGGCATCAGTTGCTTGTTGAGGGTATGCCGCGCGCCTGGCAGGCAGCCCACATTGCAGCGGCCCTGCCGTTCGCAGTAGTTCTTCGGCTGCGGAGGTTTTGCGCCTCCTCCCGGCGGCTCCGGAATCGGGTAGTTGATTGGCAGCTTCCCCGCGCCCGATGGCGTGTTCTCGGGCGTGAGGTCGTTGATGGCAAGATCCACGGCGCCGTAATCCGGCGTGAGCTGATGCATGGCCGTCTGAAAAACCCGCGCGCGATCGATCCAAAGCCGGTTGATGGGGAAGTTGTCCAGTTGCTGCTCAGGTTTTACGCTGCCGTCGTAATGAATCGAGTGGATGGGCCGGCTGCTGTTGGGATCCGGCCGCGACTGCCAGTGCGGATCAAGGCGGGCCGTGCGCGCGACAATGTTGCTCAATCCCGTATTGATCGCGCCCGGCGGAAGCCCTCCGGCGCCGTTGTCAAGAAACGGGATGCGATGGTTAGCATCCGCGTCGCGCGCCGAGATGACTCCGTAACTGATCGCGTGGCGGGCGAGCTCGTAATAGTGATTGCGTTCCTCCTTGCTCCATGTCAACGGCCAGCGATCATCGTCAAAAATGATATCCGGAGGACGGATGGTGATGTTCGAGTAAACCAGTGACCCGCCGCCCACGCCGCAGGCGCGCAAAATGCTCACGCCGTCGCTTTCACCGCCGAATAGACCGAGAAACCCGCTCTTTCCCAGGAGAGTGAGGTCATAGAGGCCATCCTCGTTCCCTGGACGCCGGTAACAGCGCGTAAACAGATCGACGAACCCGCGAATGTGATTTTGAGAAGACCAATACTGCACCGGTTCGCCGTGGCTCGCCAGCGTCTGGTAATTCGCGACGTCTTTGTCCTGCACGGTGGAAACGGGCGTGGTCCACCATGTCCCGCGCTCCAACATGAGAATGCTCTTGGACTTCCCTACAGCGCGGGCCAACGACAGCCCGGTCATCGAGCCCCCGAATCCGGAGCCGATGATCACGATATTCTTGTGGGCTACGGGCATGATTGTCTCCCTCCTTGTCCGGCGCGTTCAACTCCCGCAATGCTCTCAGCCGGCCGCGCGCGCCTGCCCGCCGCCGATCGCGTCGCTCAAATCGCGCACTGCTACGAGCTTTGGATCCTGGAGGCCGCGCTCGATGCGGCTGCCGGTCAGAATGCCATTCCGAGTCTGCCACACCTCCGTCAGCAGTAACTGATTGTTGATATCGCGGTGCTCCACGGTGAGCGAGTCGCCACGGAACGTCAGATTGGTGAGGCCGTTGAATCCTACCGGGGTTCCGTCCAGCACCGCGTATTGCCGGTCGTCATAAATAACGAGCGGATATTCGCTGGTTTTCGGCGCCACTCCGATATCGACCGGCATCCCGGCATGGCCCACACAGCGGCCGAAGGCTTCAATGCCGCCAATGCCGGCTTTGCCGTACACCGCCAAACGATGTTCGTGTCCCCAAAACCAGAGCACCGGCCGCTTGATAAACTCCGCCAGTTGTTGCGCCGGCTTCGGATAAATACTCTCGAACGCGGAGTAATACTGATGATGACCCAGCAGCACCAGCCCGCGCTGGCTTTCGCCCGGCTTTACGGTGAAACGCAGCCAGTCCAGCAGCTCGTCGCGCAATTTACAGCTCGGAGCAAACCAGGGCACCAGCTCCAGGAAGGGCAGTCCAACCGAGTTATAGCCCGTATCGATGCCGATTACGTCCCAATCGTTATTACGCAAGCAGAAGAAGCTGGCTTTCTGTTTCCCCGGCGGCGCGCCGGATTCAGGGCGCACTCCCATGGCCGGCAGCACCGATTCGAAATATGCGTCGCCATTCGCGTACATCTCGTGATTGCCATTCAGGGCGAAGGCTCCCACTGAACCTACCGGCCACCTGACAGATCCGGAGCCGGCGCCGAGGTAGTTCGCCTCCACTTCGTCCTTGTCGCCGACATAATAGACATCGCCCAAGTGGACCGTAAAATGCGGCTGGAAGCCCTTCATCCGTTGGGCAATGCGGTCGGACTCGTCGGTTCCCGTAGCCCAGTCGCCTGCGAGGGCCAGACGAATCTCCTCGTTTTCCATGGGCGTTTCATTGAAGTAAGAATCACCAACGAGCCTGTATATGCCGTTGTCTCCGGCGCCGCCGTAGGTCTGGAAATGGTGACGCGGGCCGAGGCGAAACTTCAGATAACTGAACAGCCATCCTCCAACCTGGTTGCGTAGAAACGCGGAGAGTTTGCGCGGGAAAGATGCCTCCGGGGGCGCCTGAGCCCGGGCTTTATCGCTGCTCGCGCGCAGATACGCGCGGGCGGGTGGCAGGTGCGGTCCAGTCCGCACCCTCCGGGTATCGACAAAATCGCGGAGAGAGCGCCTGCCTTCGCTCGGGGCCGGCATAGATTCCTCCTTCCCGAAGCCTCGAAGTATTCTACTCCGGGATCGTGCGTTTGCCAAGGCAAGAAGCAAAAGGAGGACAAATAGGCGGCAGTAATGTGCGATAAATGCTCGCGAAGATTCTCGTCACGGCTGCTAATCCCAGAGTGGCGACAGAAATCTCTGGGCGCTACCGCTTCCAAGCCGTCAGCCTCAGCTTCCCCGGCGCCTGGCTATGAATCAGATCCAGATCGTCATTTACGATCGGGACCGTAATTGACAGCGTCCCCGGCGGCGAAGGATACGACTGCCGGATCGTTATCCGCAGCGCGCTAACCGGTTCCCCTTCCACGGCCGCCAGCGTGCGCGTCGAATCCGCGTAGGAGCGCAGCAGGCGCGCCTGCTGCGGATCGCCGCACGTCAGTAGCGCCTCTCGAATCACCCGCTCCGCTGACGCATAGGTCAGCACCGCCACCACGTTCGGCGCTTTCAGCCGCACATCGGAGGCGTCGTCCGGCGGCACTTCCAGGCCCGCGTAGCGCAGCGTCTGTATCTCCCGCGCTATCGAAAACTGGAGCATCGGCACGTAGGTGTCGAACAGATGCCGCGCGTCGCCAAGGCTGTGCACCGACCACCATTCCATTTCCTCCAGCCCGCGCGAAATCACCAGCACCTCGCCATTCACCGTCTGCGCGTCGGCGCCGGACATCGTCAGCGAGTACAGCGGCTTTTGCGCCGGATCCACGCCCAGCGGCCAGGCCTCCACCAGGCTGGTCGACTCCATCCCGATATCGCCCAGCACCTGTCTCGACCGCACCGTCTTGCGCAGCACCAGCCGCTCTTCCCGCGGCCGCCCCGGGATGCCCGGGCCGGTAACCTCGTAGGCGACGTTGGCGATCTCGACAACCTCCTCGCCGTCCTTCACGGTGTACGCCAGGCTCGACGGCGACTGCGTCCGGTACGGCTTCTTTCCGGGCGGCACGGGCTGAGCAAACAACCCCGCGGCGGCCGCCAGGGCCGTCCAAGCCTTTAAGTAGCGCCTCATTTTCCTGTTCTCCGGTTTCTATCGGGTGAAAGTGAGAAGAGCGCCGTCGGACAGCACCGCGGCCAGCCGAGGCGGACCGATCGCAAGGAACGCCGTCTCCTGTCCATTGCAGGTGAACGTCAAAATCGGGTAGCGGCCTTCGGGAAGATCGCTGTATAGCGGGCTCTTCAACATGCCCGCCCGGTAGAAATGATACCCCACGCCGTGGCGGTCCTCGATACGGTAGGCAAGGTAAGCCGAGCCGGGGCAGCGATCCTCACTGAACTCTTGCGACGGCCCCTGACCGGTGAGCAGAATGCGCGCCTCGTGGATCTCCAGCTTCCTGCCGCGGTCGGCTCTCCACGTTCCGTGGAATGCGCCTTTCAGCGCCGAGTCGGCTTTCTTTTCGGCCCAGATCCTGCATTTTGTATCCGCATAGACCTTCCAGCCGACGGCGTCCTTCCTCCAGCCGTCTTTGTTGGAGGCTTCGGGAATGCTATAGACCAGAAAATTGATGCAGAGCGCCGCCGCCAGCGCAGGAGCCAGCCCCCGCCGCGAGAGTACTGGAAACGGCGCCAACAGCGCACACAACGCAAAGAGCCCCAGGCTGGCGGCGGCGCACCAGACGCCGATCCACTGCGCCCAGTAGTAGAGGATGCTGAAATCCATATACCCCACGCTTTGTCCGTCGCCGAAGAACAGCGTGTGGCTGAAGACACCCAGCAGGAGCGCCGCAATGCCCACGAAGATGACGCCGGCGATGTACATGTCACTTCAACTTCGGCGCCACGCGCAGCCGCTGGCAAAGCTCCCGATAGGCCTCGACAACGACCGCGCGGTCCGGCTCGCCGAAGCGCAGAAAGAAGGGACGATGATTCCAATCGAAGGCTTCATCCGCCTTGCCGCCCAAATACAGCGCCAGCGCGGCGCACTGCACCCGTTGATCTTCGTTCCCGTTCAGCGACAGGTCCAGCAGCGCTTCCTGAATAGCCGGGCTGGGATTCTGTTCGGCCATGTCAATCGCTTGCGACAGGCCGCTCGATAGATCGGTCTTTCGCAGCGCGTCGATGATTACGCCGTCCAGATCCGCGGTCTCGCCCATCTCGATCAGCTCTTCGGCGGCGCGCAACCGCGTCTCCGCGTCGCCACACTTCAGAGCGTCGCGCATGGCTTCCTTTGCCGCCGGCGTGCCGATTGCCGCCAGAGCCTCGATCTCGCGCCAGTTGGGACTGGTTTTCAGCCGTTCCGCCAGCAATTTGACCGCCGCCCCACGCTCGGAGGCTGAGATGTTTTCGAGTGCCTCCAGATCGTAGCTCTCTCCCTCGCGCCAGTCGGCATAACTGATCTGCATGCTCGATAGGAACGTCTGATAAGCCTCGCTCGGGTTTGCCGTTTTCATTGATTTCGCACCTCATTCACCACAGGCGTGGATTTGAAGCCAAATCGCTCACGGGTTCGCAGATTTCTTGTTACCGCGATTGCAAGGCAGGCGTTCCTGCCTGCGCCGGGCAGGATGAATCCTGCCCCACCGTGACTTGGCGGACCCCACTCAGCAAATGTGGAAACTTCAACGCAAGCTGAAGGCTACCCTACTCACCTGCTTTGCCCCAGTTCGCGGCTATGCTATCTTCCTCTAACAGGGGAGCTTCCGCGCCTCATGATCCGAACCGCGCTCCATACGGCCGGCCTTGCCGTCACCGCCGCCTTAGCACTCGGCGCCCAGCCTGCGCAATTCGAGCGCGACATCCTACCTATTCTTGAAACCAATTGCGTCCGCTGCCACAGTGGACCCTCCGCGCAGGCCTTGCTCGACGTCCGGTCGCGCGCGGCGCTCCTGAAAGGCGGAGTCTCGGGCCCCGCGGTACAGCCCGGATCTCCCGCCAACAGCCCGCTGCTGGCGCGCATCCAGAGCGGCCAGATGCCGATGGGCGGAAAGCCCCTCCCCAAACCTGAAATCGAATTGATCCGCCAGTGGATCGAAGCCGGAGCGCCGGCCGCGCATCCGGACGCGCCCACCCCGGCCCAGGATCAAAAGCACTGGGCGTTCCTACCGCCCCGCCGTCCGGCCGTCCCTCAGGTGCGCGCCGCGGCTCGCGTGAGGACCCCCATCGACGCCTTCGTTCTCGCGCGTCTCGAACCGAAGGGGCTCAGCCTCTCGCCAGACGCCGATCGCGCCGTGCTTCTGCGCCGCGTCTCGCTCGATCTGACCGGCCTGCCGCCCACTCCCACCGAGATCGACGCCTTCACCGCCGATGCCTCCGCGAATGCCTACGAAGCCGCTGTCGACCGCCTCCTGGCCAGCCCCCGGTACGGCGAGCGCTGGGCCCGCCAATGGCTGGACGTGGCCGGTTACGCCGAGTCGGAAGGCGTGCTGGCCGCCGACGTTGTCCGCCCCGACGCCTGGCGCTACCGCGACTACGTCATCCGCGCGTTCAACAGCGACAAACCCTACGACCGCTTTGTGCGGGAGCAACTGGCGGGCGACGAAATCTCCGAGTATTACAAGATGGACCGGTTCCCACCCCAAGTAGTTGACTGCCTGGAGGCCACCGGATTTCTGCGGACGGCGGTCGACGCAACGCGCGACGACTTTCTGCCCAAAGATTTCGCCGAGTATCAGTGGCGCACCTTCTTCGATACCGAGCAGATCGCTGTCTCCGCGCTGATGGGGATCACCATTCAGTGCTCCCGCTGCCATGACCATAAGTATGAGCCGCTCACCCAGCGCGACTACTATTCGCTGCAGGCCGTTTTCGCCGGAGCCATCCGGCCCGAAGGCGCCGTGCTGCCCGGTATGAAGCGGTCCATCGTCGACGCGCCGAAAGAGGAGCGCGAGCGAGCGCAGAAGATCAATGAGCCGCTCGACCCGCTGATCAAGGCGCTGAAGGACCTCCAGAACGCCCGCCTCGTGGAGTACCGCAGCCGCCTTCCCAAAGGCGAGATGGCCACCGACAAAGAGCTGCGCGAGCAGTTCCCGGAGTTCGCGCGAAAGGCCGACGAAACCGCCGCGGAGTTGAAGGAGACGCAGGCCCGGCGCGTCGAGCTGCCGTCCATCCGCGCGCTGGCCGATGTGGATGGGGAGGCGCCGGTGACCCGGATACTGAAGCGCGGCGATCCGCTAAGCCCGGGCGATCCGGTCGCACCTGGCGTGCCGCTGGTCCTCGATGACCCGGCGTCTCCGTTCCGAACTCCCGAGATTCCCAAAGGCGCCAAGACTACCGGCCGGCGTCTCGCCTTTGCCCAATGGTTGACGCGCCCGGATCATCCTCTGACCGCGCGCGTGATGGCGAACCGCATCTGGGCCGGCCATTTCGGCCGCGGCATCGTCGCCACGTTGGACAATTTCGGCCGGTCCGGCGCCGCGCCCTCGCATCCGGAGCTGCTGGATTGGCTCGCCACCGAGTTTGTCAGCCAGGGCTGGAGCGTGAAGTCGCTGCACAGGCTGATCGTGACCTCTTCGGTCTACCGGCAGGCTTCCGCCGCCGACGCGGCCGCGCTGAAGAAGGATCCCGAAAATGCTTTGCTCTGGCGCATGCCCCCGCGACGGCTGGAAGCCGAAGCCATCCGCGATTCGGTGCTGGCCGTCTCCGGCACGCTGGAGGACCAGATGTTCGGGCCCCCCGTCAAGACCGAAACCAAACCCTCCGGCGAAGTGATCCCGGCCGGGGACGCCGGTAACAGCCGCCGCACCATTTATCAGACCGTCCGCCGCTCGGCGCCGCAGAGCCTGCTCAACGCATTCGACGCTCCGGTGATGGAGATCAACTGCACTCGCCGCGCCACGTCGACGTCGGCCACGCAGGCCCTGGCGCTGATGAACGGCGAGTTCGTCACCGCCCAGGCCGCCCGTTTCGCGGAGCGCGTACGCAAAGAGGCCGGCGATGACTCCGCCCGCGAGGCGCTCCTCGCCTTCCGCCTGGCTCTGGGAAGGCCGCCCAGCGGCATTGAGATGGACCGCATGGTCACGTTCCTGGAAAAGCAAAAATCGCTCGCCGATCTCTGCCAGGCCCTCCTGAGCACCAACGAATTCGTCTATATTGAATAACAGCACAGGATTGAATAGCAGCAAGACGCACCGCCATGAGCCACGTCACCTACACTCCCGCGCGCGACGCTCTGATGCGGCGCGATTTCTTCCGCCGCATCGGCACCAGCCTGGGCGGCCTCGCGCTCGGTTCGCTCCTGGAGTCGACGGTGCGCGGCGCGTCGATGCACTACGATGTCCTGCCTAAGCAGCCCCACTTCCCGGCCAAAGCCAAGCGCGTTTTGCTGCTCTTCCAGAATGGCGGCCCCAGCCAGGTGGATCTGTTCGATCCCAAACCGGAGCTGAACAAGAGAAGCGGCGAGAAACCCGGCCCTGGCTACATCAACACGGTCGACATCAAGAAGACCGGCTCCTGGCTCGGGACGCCCTTCCAATTCAAGCCCTGTGGCCAAAGCGGGATGGTTTTGTCCGAGCTGCTGCCCGGCCTCGCACGCCACGCCGACGAAATCTCCCTGGTCCGCTCCATGGTGAGCGAGCACTCCAACCACGAGCAGGCCATCTGGTATTTCAATACCGGATCGATTCAACCCGGGCGGCCCGCGATGGGCTCCTGGGTCACCTACGGGCTCGGGACCGAGAACCAGAGCCTGCCCGCCTTCGCCGCCATCATGCATCCGAAAGGGTTGCCGGTCGACGGCGTGCGCAATTTCTCCTCAGGCTGGATGCCGCCCATTTACCAGGGCATGGCCATGCGGGCCGAGGGAACGCCGGTTCTCAACCTGACTCCCCAGGGCTCGCCAGAGGCCGCGGCAGCGAGATTCGAGCTTCTGCAGCAGCTCAATCGCGAGCACTTCCAAAAACGTCAGGATCAACTGGAGCTGGAAGCGCGCATCGCCAGCTTCGAGCTTGCGGCGCGTATGCAACTGGAGGCCAGCGAGGCCCTCGATCTTACGCGCGAGCCGAAGGCGATGCACGAGCTTTACGGCACCGGCGACTCGGAGATGGGGATCCACGCGCGCCAGTTACTGTTGGCCCGGCGTCTGCTTGAACGCGGAGTCCGCTTCGTCCAGGTGCTGCACGAAGGCCAGCCCTGGGATACGCACAAGAACAATGAAGGCGGACTGCGCAGCATGTGCCGCAAGACCGACGGGCCAACCGCGGCGCTGCTCACCGACCTTAAGCAGCGCGGAATGCTCGACGACACGCTGGTCATCTGGAGCGGCGAGTTTGGCCGGACGCCCATGGCCGAGGGCAAGGACGGCCGCGATCATCACAAGTTCGGGTTCAGCCTCTGGATGGCCGGCGGCGGCATCAAGGGCGGAGTCACGCACGGCGCCACCGACGAGTTCGGCTATGCCGCCGTGGAGAAGCCGGTGCACATGCCGGATTTCCACGCAACGATCCTGCACTTGCTGGGTTTAGATTACCGGAAGCTGTCCTACTTCTACGAAACGCGGGATCAAAAGCTCACCGATGTCCATGAGGGACACCTGGTGCGTGAGATCCTCGCCTGACGCCCTTTCTTCGCTGGCGGAGACCAACCGCGGTGGTGGTTTTCAGCCAGCGGCACGGGATTCCTTCCGCCTCGAAATGATTTTGTAATCAATCGGCTGGGAGTCTGGCCCTTATCATGCATGAGCCAAAATGTCGTACGGGAGGTTTCCCTTGGACTCACTGGCTCGGTTCAAAAAATCCGCCTTGCCGGCACTGCTGGCAGGCGCACTGTTCACCTTTACCAACTCAGGCATCGTTTGGGCGAGAGATCACGGCGGAGGCGGCGGTGGCCGTGGCGGCAGCTCTGGTGGAGGCGGCGGCCGCGGATTCTCGGGCGTGGGTGGCGGAGGACGCGGATACTCCGGCGGCGGAGGCGGCCGTGGTTTTTCCGGGGGCGGCGGCCGAAGCTACTCCGGCGGCCAGAGCTTTAACGGCCGCGGACGCGGCTATTCCGGAGGCCAGAGCTTTAACGGCGGCGGACGCAGCTACTCTGGCGGCCAGAACTACGGCGGCGGCCGAAGCTTCTCCGGCCAGAATTTCAGCGGAGGCGGCCGCAATTACTACGGCGGACAGAATTACTCCAATGGCCGCGGCTACAACGGCTATTCGGGTGGTCGCAATTACTACGGCGGACAAACGTATCGCGGTGGCCGAAACTATTCCAACGGCCGTGGTTACTATGACGGCAGAGGCTATTACTCACGCGGAGGCGGCTACTACCGCGGCGGCCGTTACTACGGCGGCAACAGCTTCTACTTCGGCTTCTATGGCGCGCCGTATTATTACGGTTACCCCTACTACTATCCCGATTACTGCGCCACCGCCGGCTACTACGATCAGTGGGGCTACTGGCATCCCGACCCCTATTGCTACCCGGACGCCTACTCAGGCTATTGACGCGAAAGCGCAGCCTCAATCCTTGGGGAACCAGCCAAGCGATAAATCACGCCTGAAGCCCCGGCACCCAACACCCATCACCCAACTCCGCTGTGTACTACGGCTCCGCCGTAGTACACAGCTACTGCCATCCCCCTCCCAGCGCGCGATACAGCTGCACCACCGTAAGCAACTCCTGCCGGCGGAGCTGCGCCAGGAGCAGTTCTCCCTGGAACAGGTTCCGCTCCGCGTCCAGCACTTGCAGATAGCTGTCCAGCCCGCCGCGATACCGCAGGTTCGACAGCCGGTCGGACTCGCGCAGCGCGTTCACTAACAACTCCTGCTGCACCCGCTGTTCGCCGGTTTTTGTGTGGCCCACCAGTGCGTCGGAGACCTCCCGGAAAGCGTTCTGCACCGTCTTCTCGTAGGACAGCAGGGCTTCGTTGCGCTGCGCCTCGGTGATCCGCACCGTCGACCGGATGCGCCCCGCGTTGAAGATCGGCAGCGTGGCCGCCGGCGCGAAACTCCACTGCCGTCCCGGTCCGGTGAAGAGATTGGTAAGCGCGCGGCTTTGCCCGCCCAGAAACCCGGTTAGCGAAACCTGAGGAAAATACTGCGCACGCGCAGCGCCGATCTGGGCGTTGGCGGCGATGAGGATGTCCTCAGCCTGCCGGATGTCGGGGCGGCGCGCCAAGAGCCCGGACGGCAGACCCGCCGGCACTTGCGCGGGCGACGCCAGCTCCTGGAGCTTCTTGCCGCGTGGAATCTCGTCTGGCCCGCGCCCGAGCAAAAGGCTGATAAAATTCTCCGTCTGCCCGATCTGCCGCTCGATACTGGCGATCTGCGCAGTGGCCGTGTAGAGGAACTGCTCGGACTGGCGCACGTCCAGGCCCGTGGCGACCCCCTGGTTACGGCGGATGGTCGTTAGCCGCAAGCCGTCCTGCGCGATGTCGCGGGTCTTGCGGGCGATCTCCATCTCCAAATCCAACTCGCGCAGCGACAGGTACGCCGTCGCCACGTCGGCGATCAGCGTCGTCACCACCGCGCGCCGCCCTTCTTCACTCGCCAGATACTCGGCCCGCGCCGCTTCGTTCAGGCGGCGAATCCGGCCCCACACGTCCAACTCCCAGGAGAGCGAGAAGCCCGCCTGCGTGTAACTGGCGTCGCTGCCGAATGACGGAGGCAGCCGCAGCGCACCCTGGGTTGAGTTGCGCACCGCGGTAAACTGGCCGCCGGCGTTGAGCGTCGGAAACAGAAAGGACCGCTCCACGCCCAGTTGGTTGCGCGCTTCAATCACACGCTGCGCGGCTATGTTCAGGTCGAAGTTTTGCGCCAGGGCGGTTTGCACCAGTTGCAGCAGGACTTCGTCCTGGAACACATCGGCAAATTTGGCGTCGGCAAGCGAACGCTCCGTAGCTTCCGACGGGTCGAAGCGGAACTTGGGCGGAGCCGGCACGTCGGGCTTCCTGTAGTTGGGCCCGACGGCGCAGCCCGTGAGAAAAACGGCCAGCAGAGGAAGCCGTCTCATTCCAGTCCTCCCGCGTGCACCGCGACGCCCGCGCGCGCCGGCTTCTTCCGATCGGCAAAGCTCTGCACCACGTAGTAGAGCACCGGGACGAGGAAGACCGCCAGCAGCGTCGCCGCCAGCATGCCGCCGAACACCGCCGTTCCCAGCGCCCTGCGCGACGCGCCGCCGGCGCCGGATGCGGTGATCAGGGGCGCAACTCCCAGAATGAAAGCGAACGAAGTCATCAGAATCGGCCGCAGGCGGAGGCTCGCGGCCTCGATCGCCGCCTCCTGGATCGTCCTCCCTTCCTCCCGCCTTAGCTTGGCGAATTCCACGATCAGAATCGCGTTCTTCGACGCCAGGCCGATCAGTGTGACGATTCCGATCTGCGTGTAGACGTCGTAGGCGTAACTCCGTGTCCACACCGCCATCAGCGCGCCGAACAGGCCCAGCGGCACGGCCAGAATCACCGCGAACGGAATGCTCCAGCTTTCGTACAGCGCCGCCAGAAACAGGAACACCAGCACGCCGGCGAACCCGAAGATGAATCCTTCCTTGCCTTCCGACAGCCGCTGCTGGAACACCGTGCCCGTCCATTCGTAGCCGAAGCCCTGGGGAAGCGTGCCGGCGATCTGCTCCATCGCGGCTGCCGCCTGCCCGGAGCTGTATCCCGGCCCGTTCTGGCCGATGATCTTGGCCGTGCGGTAGCGGTTGTAGCGGTAGATCACTTCCGGCCCGGTCATGCGGTTGATCTTGACCAGCGTGCTCAACGGAACCATGTCGCCGGTGGCGGCCCGCACGTAGAAGCGATTGATATCGTCCGGCCGGTCGCGGAATTCCGGCTCGGCCTGCATCACCACTTTCCAGGTGCGCCCGAAGCGGTTGAAGTCGTTCACGTAGAGCCCGCCCAGAAAGGTCTGCAGCGAGTTGTAGACGTCTGTGATCGGGACGCCCAGCGTCTGCGCCTTGTCCGTGTCCAGGTCCACCTTGAACTGCGGCACGGACACGCGGAAGCCGGAAATGGCGTTGACGATCTCCGGCCGCTGCCGCGCCGCGTCGGTGACGATTTGCGCCGCGTCGGCAAGCTGCGAGATGTCCCCTCCGGACCGATCCTCCAGCATGAACTCGAATCCGCCCGAGGTGCCCAGGCCGAGAATCGGCGGCAGCCCGAAGCCGAATACGATAGCCCCTTCGATCTGAGAGAACCGCCGGTTCGCCAGGCCGATGACCGACGCCAGCTGCAGCTCCTTCTTCTTCCGCTCGTCCCACGGTTTCATCGTCATGATCACCGTCGACACGTTCGAATTGTTGGTCGACGTTGTGATGTCCAGGCCGCCGAACACGGTCACGTCCGCCACCCCCGGCAGACCCTTGGCGATTCCCTCGACCTGCTCGATCACTTGCCTGTTACGTTCCAGCGAGGCGCCGTCGGGCAGCCGCACCGCCGTGAAGATCACGCCCTGGTCTTCGTCGGGCAGAAATCCGGTTGGGAGAATCTTGAACAATCCGCCCGTGGCGAAATAAAACACGGACAGCCCGGCCAGCGCCAGCAGAGACCGCCGGATCAGCACCCGCACGCCCGACAGATACCGGTTAGTCGTCCAATCGAAGCCGCGGTTAAACACGCCGAAGAAGCGCGCCAGCCGTCCGTGCGCCTCGCTCTTCGGTTGCAGGATGAGGGCCGCCAGCGCCGGGCTCAGCGAAAGCGCGTTAAACGCCGACAGCAGCACCGACACGGCGATGGTCAACGCGAACTGACGGTAAATCTGCCCTGAGATTCCTCCCAGGAACGCCACCGGAATGAACACCGCGCCCAGGATGAACGCGATCGCCACAACCGGCCCCGACACCTCGCTCATCGCATGCAGCGTGGCTTCTCTCGGCGCCATGCCGCGGTCCAGGTTGAGCTGGACCGCCTCCACCACCACGATCGAATCGTCCACCACGATGCCGATCGCCAGCACCAGGCCGAACATGGACGTCATGTTGATGGAAAAGCCCAGCACCGGGAATAGCGCGAATGCGCCCACAATCGACACCGGGACGGTCAGCAGCGGAATCAGTGTGGCCCGCCAGCTCTGCAGGAAAAGGAAGACGACGATGATCACCAGCACCACCGCCTCCAGCAACGTCACCACGACATCCTCAATCGCCGCGCGGACGAAGCGCGTCGCGTCGTAGGAAATCTTGTACTCGACGCCCGCCGGGAAAGCGGTCTTGGCTTGCTCCAGGAACGCACGCACGCGATTCCCCGTCTCCACCGCGTTGGCGCCCGGGGCCAGGTATACGATGAGGAGCGCCGAAGGCTTGCCGTTCAGCCGGCTGAAGGTCTTGTAATCCTGCGCGCCCAGCTCCACGTGCCCGATGTCGCGCACTCGCAGAAAGGAGCCGTCCGGTTGCGCCCTAACCACGATATCTTCGAATTGCTGCGGATCCAACAGCCGGCCCGACGCGTTCACAGGGTATTGGAAGTCGGTGCCCATCGGCACCGGCGGCTGGCCGATCGCGCCGGCCGGGTTCTGCCGGTTTTGCGCCTGTATGGCCAGCGAGACGTCGGTCGCGGTGTTGCCCAGCTTGGCCATCTTGTCGGGATTGATCCAGATGCGCATCCCGTAATCCTGCCGGGCAGCCAGGCGCGTGTCGCCCACCCCGGGCAGGCTGCCGACCTTATCCAGCAGGTTAATGGTCGTGTAGTTATTTAGGAACAGGTCGTCATAACGTCCTTCCGGCGAGTGCACCGCCACGGCCATCAGAAACGCCGACGAGACCTTCTTGACGGTAACGCCTTCTCGCTGCACCTCCGCCGGAAGCGACGGCAGTGCCAGCGAAACCTTGTTTTGAGTCTTGACCGCCGCCAGGTCCACGTCGGTGCCCAGCTCGTACGTCACGTCAATCGTCAGTGTGCCGTCGTTCGAGGAGCGGGAAAAAAAGTACAGCATCCCGTCCAGACCGACCAGTTGCTGCTCAATCGGCTGAGCGACGGTTTTTTCCAGGTCAAGCGAATTGCCGCCGCGATAGTTGGCAATGATCTGCACCACCGGCGGGACCACTTCCGGGTACGTGGCGATGGGCAGGCTGGGAATCGCCACCGCGCCCACGATCACGATCACGATGGCGATCACCATCGCGAAAACCGGGCGGTTGATAAAGAATTTTGCCATGGCGTCGGCCTTACTTTCGAGGGGCGGCGGCCGGCTTATAAGGCCGCGGATTGACCGGCGCTCCCGGACGGGCCTTCTGCAAGCCCTCCACGATCACGCGGTCGCCCGGCTTGAGGCCCTGCTCGATGATCCATCGCTCGTCAACGCGCTCACCCGTCACCACGGATCGCGCGATAACCTTGTTATCCTCGCCCACCGTGAAAACCGACTGCATACCCTGCAACTCCTGAACCGCCTTCTGCGGCACCAGCAGCACGTTGTTTTTGTCTTCCTGGCGCAGGCGGATGCGCCCAAATTGCCCGGGCAGAATGTTGTGGGTGGGATTCGGGAACGTCGCCTGGAGCTCCAGCGTGCCTGTCTTCGGGTCCACCTGGTTGGTGGTGTTCTGAATCAGGCCTTCGTGAGGATGCAACGTCCCGTCGGCCAGCACGATTTGCAGCGGCCGGCGCTGCGCCCGGTCCTTTTCCGTGCGGCGCTGGTAGGTCAGGTATTCGCTCTCCGACACCTTGAACCGCACCCAGATCGGATCCAGAGGCACGATCGTCGTCAGCGGCTGCGGCGAAGTCCGGTTCACCAGCCCGCCCACCTGCACCAGCGTGTCGCCGATCCGCCCGGAGATCGGCGCCCGGATCGTGGCGTACTCCAGGTTCAGCTCGGCCGTCCGCAAGGCCGCCTTGCGCGACTCCACCTGAGCTTCTGCGACGTCGATCTGCGCGCGCGTGTTGAGGCGGTTCTGCTCCACGTTGGCGCGCTTGGCGTTGACGTTGGCCTGGTTTGCCTGCAGCGCCGCGTTAGCATTGTCCAGGTCCTGCTGCGACGCCGCATCTTCCTTCACCAGGGGGCGCAGCCGCTCCACGTCCTGGCGCGTTTTCAGCAGGTTGGCGTCCGCCTGCGCCAGATCGGCCTCGGCTTGCGCCAGAGCCACCTGGTGCCGCGCGAACTCCAGGTTGGCGACCGCCTGCGCCAGGTCGCCCTTGGCCCGGTTCACTTCGGCTTCGTAAGGGCGCAGGTCGAGCACATATAGAACCTGCCCAGCGGCCACATCCGAGCCGACCTGGAACAGCCGCTTTTCCAGGTACCCATCCACGCGCCCGCGGACGTCGACCATGTCGCGGGCGTACGTCTGCGCCGCATATTCGCTGTAAATCGGGACGTCTTGAGGCTGCACCTCGAGCACCGCCACCGGCGCAGGAGGAAAGGACGCCGCCTGAGTCGACTTCGGCCCCGACTGGCAGCCGGAGAGCGAAACGACAAGCAGAAATGCGAACAGAACAAGTGACTTAGGCATCTGATCTCCGCGAGGTACCCATTAAGGATGCATTGGCGACGGGAAAAGCTACCGAAAGTTCGGCCAGGCAAAGGCTCGCGGCTGCCGCAAAACCGCCGGTACGCGCTCGCGCCTCGGGGAATGGCCAGGCCAGTTTAACCCAGCCGGTTTCCGAACGCCCGCAAGGTCAGAATAAGACAAGAGTTACGAGGAAGCTAGGGGATCAGGTGTCGCCTAAAGTTTGAAGATTCCGCACCCTTGACCGATAAGAGCAATCGGGAGCAGAAGTCTATGAAGATCGATTCCTCGATACCCGTATTCGACACCTCGGCTGTGCAACCGGGGCGCCTCGGCGACCCGCAAAAGCATCGGGAGCTGATCCAGGCGGTCCGCTCGGTCAATTCCGCGGATCTATTTGGGGGCAACGAACTGACGTATGCGCTAGACCAGGCGACGCGGCGGGCAGTGATCAAAATCCTGAATCGCGAGACGCAGGAAGTGATCGAGCAGATTCCGACAGAGCAGGTGCTTCAACTGGCGAAGTCGCTTTCACTGCTGCAGCCTGATCGCGGACAGACGCAGGAGTAAAAGATGGCCTCCACGATCAATGACGCATATCTGGAGAACAAGGTTCTGGGAGCGAGCCCGATCGAGCTGCTGAGGCTGCTTTATTCGGCGGCGATCCGAGCGGTGGGGTCGGCGCGCTCGCATTTGGGGACGGGCGATATTGCCTCCCGATCGAAGGCCATCTCGCAAGCGCAGGCGATTTTGAGTGAGCTTGATTGCTCGCTCGACCGGGACGGTGGAGTTGAGATTGCAGCCCGGCTGGCACAGTTGTACGAATACATGCAGACCCGGCTGACCCAGGCCAACTTCGATCAGAGCGAGGCTCCGCTGACGGAAGTGGAGCGCCTTTTGAACACTCTTCAAGAAGGATGGCAGGCCGTGGAGGCGGAGCAAATGGCGATGGCCAGTTGACGCGATTTCGGAGCCGGAGCCCACTTGCTGACGCGCACGGCTGGGAACGGCGATTACTTCTGGATGAGGAAACTGCCGACGAACATCGCGTCGATTCCCGATGAGTAGAAGCTCCGGACGGCATCGCGCGGGCTGCAAACCAGCGGGTCGCCGAAGAGGTTGAACGAAGTGTTGTAGAGAACCGGCAGGCCGGTGGCCTTACCGGCGGCGTGTAGCAGCTTCCAGTACAGAGGATTGTCGTCCTGCGAGACGGTGTGGACGCGGATCCAGTCGTCGGCCAGCACAGCGCTCTGAAACCGCTCACGGTACGGCGGCCGGACGCGGCCCACAGTGGCCAGGAACCGGGTGTTGGAGCCGGCTTCAAAATACTCCGACGCCGCTTCCTCGGGCACTGAAGCGGCGAACTTGCGGAAAGCCTCGCGGTGTTTGATGTAGGCGTTGAGGTTCTCAGTGGAGTAGGGATCGAGCGGAGAAGCGAGAATGCTGCGGTTGCCGAGCGCCCGCGGGCCGAATTCCATCCGCCCGTGCATCCAAGCCACGATCTTCTGATCGCTCAACTCGGCCACGGCGGCGTCGATCAGCTCCTCGGTGGTCAGCAGATACCGAAAGCGCAGCTTGCAGTTCTCAAGCACGCGCTTGATCTCTTCGGCGTCGTAGCTGGGGCCGAGACAGAAATTGCCGATGCTCATCCGCTCGACGCGGCGGGCCGCAGCGTGCCAGGCGTGAAAGACGGCGCCGAGGGCAGTGCCGGAGTTGCCCGCGTTGGGCTGCACGAAGACGTTGCGGAAGCGGCCGGACCGCTCCAGCGCGGCCACCAGCAGCGCATTGACCCCTAGCCCGCCGCCCAAGCACAGGTTCTCGCCCGAACCGGCCATTTCGATGACACGAGCCTCGACGGCGCGCTGCAGCCCGGCGGCAATTGCCGGCTTCAGGGACTCGGGCACGGGAGCGCCGTCGGCCAAGCCGAGGCGGCTGTAAAACTTTTCACTGAAGCCGCCGTTCTGCACTCGCTCATTGTCGAAGAAACTGCGGTCCACGCGAGGCCAGCCGTCGCTGTGCCAGGGCATGATCTCCAGGAACAGGTCGCGGAAACGGCCGTCGCCGGCGGAGGACATCCACTGCACCTTGTGCTCCTCGGCCCCGGCTTGAAATCCGAGAGCCTGGGTGACGCGCCCGTAGAGGTCGCCGAGGGAGTCGGGATAGTACAGCTCTCGCTCCAGCGTGATCTGGGTTCCTTCGGCGCGCCAGCGCGCGCCGCTTCGAAAATCGCCGTTCCGGTCGAGCGTGAGAACGGTGGCCTGTTCGTAAGGCGATGCGTAGAACGCCGAAGCCGCGTGCGCGGCGTGGTGGCCGACGAGCATGATACGGCTGTTGGGGAACAGCGCGCGGAGCTGCATTTGGACAGTGGATTGCGCTCCGCCAGGCATAGGACGCACCAGCGAAACGCAGTCCACCTCCGCGGCGCGGACGCCGGCCAGCGACAGGCAGGTCTGAATCGCCGCCTGCGGAAGGTCCCCGGGGCGGTACTGCCGCGAGAGCTTCTCCTCTTCGATGGCGGCGGCGAGCACGCCGTCCCGCGCGATGGCCACGGCGGCGTCGCTCAGGATTCCGCCGATTCCCAGAATCACCATGTGTTTGTTTATAACCTCTTCAGCGGCCGATCACGCGGTCCCGGCCAATGCAGATGAATACGGTAAGGGCGCTCGGCCCGACAGACTGACCCGTGAGAGCGGCCCTTGCGCCGTTGATGAGGAGGCCGGCATTGGCTCCTTTTTCCGCGGTCAGGTTGCGCAGCTCGGCCTCCACGCTCTGCCCGGTGAACTCGGGATCGGCTTCCAGGCGCGCGCCAATCAAAGTGCGCGCACTCCCGATGTGCAGATAGCCCGTCGGAGACGGCGCAAAGCGTAACCTGAGCATGGAAACTACCAGTATCTCAGATGCGGGATCTGTAGCGGGCAGTCCGCTATATCGTCTCTAGCGGACTACCCACCGCAGCTTAAGTGGATTCTCCACGGGTGTGGGCAGCCATGGCGCTGAGCAAGTCCTGACACCGGCGGCAGAACTTGGTCCAGGGCGCCGAATCGAGACGCCGGGCCTGAATCCGCTCCCCACACTCGAGGCAGACGCCGTAGGTACCATTTGCCAGACGGCTCAGAGCGTTATCGATTTCCAGGAGCAGGGCGGAATCGAGGTCGCGATTGCGTAGAAACGCCAGGTCGTGGTGGTCGCTCAGAGGTTCGCGGACCCGGTCTGCCCATTCGCGCAGACTCCGTGCGTACCGGTCGAAACCGATGCGGGAAGAGCCGTTGCTGGCGAATTTCGGCGACATGGATATAGAAAAATCACGCGGAACCACATTTATAGACGTACCAGGGGCATTAAAAGTTTCACTGAATTTGCGCCGAAGGCCCAGAATTTTTGGCGGTTCTCAGGCTGGGGATTCCAACGTTTTTCTGAGGTTCCGCCAAGGGTGAAGGGCAGTCTTCCGCCCCGTGTTCTCTCCCCGGGCTTTGACTGCATTCTGCTAAAGCACAGGTGGGGGCAGACCTTTAGCCCGCACCTGCGCCACGGGCCTCAGCCTTTCAGGACTTCGCGGACACGCCGGGCGACAATCTGGACCTCGGCGGGCTGCAACATCCACACCGCGATTTCCAGACAGTTCTTCGCGCCGGGGCGGACCTCGATGGAAGGATCGCCTTCACGCAGCCGCTTGGTGGCTTCGGCGGACGAAATCTTCGACTCGTCCCACTTGATCCGCAAATGCGGCACGGCATTGGCGATCTCCGGCGTGAAGCTCTCGGTGCTGACGCTGGGAATCGCGGTCACCGAATCGGCGATCACTTTGATACGCTTTTCCCACTCGTGCCACTCGGCGGCATGGTCCCGCTTGACAAAGCTTTCGACCGCCACCATCATTCCGAGCAGTTCTTCCTTGTTCACCTTCATCCCGCGTCCGATCGAATCGCTGTTCGGCGAGGCGTTCATGCGGGCGGCTTCAATGAGTTCCCGGCGGCCCAGCAGCAGGCCGGCGCTTTGCGGTCCGCGAATACCCTTGCCCCCGGAGAAGGTCACGAGGTCGAACCCCATTTTGGTGTACTTCGACAGATTCTCGACCGGCGGCGCGTCGGCGGCGGCGTCGGTGAACGTCGGCACACCGTGTTTTTTGCCCAGCTCGACGAACTCGGCGGAGCGGATCTTGCCTACCGGGTCGTTAGAGTTGAAGAACAGCATCATGGCAGTCCGTGAATTGACGGCCCGCTCCAGCTCTTCGCGGGTCTCCACCTCCACGAAGCGGATGCCGCAGTTTCGGACAGCGTGGTCGTACCCGTAGCGATGCGATTTCTGGATAATGACTTCGTTCTTCATGCCCGCGCTGTCGGGCAGGCGACGGATGAACTCCTCATTCTTACCTGCGACGCAGGCGGCGGTACCCAGTGTCAGCGCGCTGGCGGCGCCGGCGGAAACCATCGCCGCTTCGCAGCCGACCAGTTCGGCGATCCGTTTTCCCACAGCGTCATGAAGGTCGTTGAGGCGTACGAAGACCTTCGACGCGTACTCGATGGCCTGCACGCACTCCGGCTGCATCAGGGAGGCGGTGAGCGTGGTGTAGGTGCCCGCGGCGTTGATGAACGGCTTGATCCCGAGTTCCTTGAAGTAGTCGCGCTTGGGAACGGCGGCGCGGACGCTTCCGGCTAGCGGAACGGCGGTTAGACCCTGGATGAAACGGCGGCGGTTGGGCATGGCGGTGGTCTCCTGACTTTGCTTCTTTGGAGAGTGTACCGCACGCGGAGGAGCCGCTCAAGGAAGCAGCTTGGACAGGGCGGCCTCAATGGACTTCGGATCCGATTCGCCGATGAAGGATTTCACCAGCCGGCCCGAACGATCGTAGAGGAAAAGCGCGGGAAGCGCGCCGCTCCATTTGGGGTCCACGGAGCGAATGAAGGCATCGTCGTCTTTGGCCTGCCGCAGGTAGGCCGGACCGGAAACTTTGGCCCGTTCCAGGAATCGCGCGGCTTCGGCTTCCTGCTCCGGCTCGTCGGCCGAAACCGTGATCAGGAGCAGCCCTTTGGGCTGAAGTCTGGCTGCCAGCGTAGCCAGCCAGGGCATCTCCTTGCGGCACGGCGCACACCAGGTGGCCCAGAAATCGACCATCGCCACTTTACCGGCCTGAGCCTTGATGAGAGCGCGATAAGACGTCTCATCCACCGGCTTCAGCGGCGGTCCGGCGAGCAGCGTCCCGCCGAACGAAACCAACAGTAGTGTCCGGAGCCCGTTCACGACGTTCTGGGAACCCGTTTGATGGTGCAACCGAAAGCCTTGGTCTCGGCGGGGCTGACCTCGCGGCCGGCGAGCACGCTTTCAATTGCCAGCTTGAGCGACGATTCTTTGACCCGCGCGGGATTCTGGGCGTCGTCGACCCGGCCGTGATAGCGGAGCACGCCGCCGGCGTCGATGACGTACGCTTCCGGGGTTGCCTGCGCGTCCAGGCGGTCGGCCAGCAGGTTCCCTTCGTCTTTATATACCGGGAAGGGGAACGTGGCCTGGGCCGCGTGAGACGCCACTTCGGCGGGCGGCTCATTCTGGTTCGCGTTCACGAATACGAAGCGGACGCCTCTCGGATGGTAATCCTGGTAGAGACCGATCATCCTCTGGTTGTAGCGGTTCGACACCGGACACTTGGTGGAGATGAAGAGGATGACAGTGGCTTTTGGAGATGCCGCGGTGAAAGAAACCGGCGCACCGTTCAAGTCCGCGAGCGAAAACGCGGGTACGCTTCCACCCACACGGATCGATTCGGCGAGAACCGGCGCCGGGGCGCAGAACAGCACTGCTATACCCGGAGCGGCCAAACCCAGCAACTC
>JACXTT010003321.1_pt1 | contig 24879 bp, 21 predicted proteins | sample 9270951 | NCBI WGS metagenome assembly JACXTT01 (sample SAMN15532306, study PRJNA645909) | rock metagenome | isolation source: weathered quartz diorite | place: Puerto Rico | collected 2017-06-21
GCGGCGCCGCCGCGACGCGCGCCCACGGCAACGCGGTCTTGCAGCAGGCGGCCGCGCTGGTGCCGGCGCTGGCCGGCGGCAGCGCGGATCTCGAGCCTTCGACCAAGACCCGCATCGCCGGGTCGCCCTCGGTGCAGAAGGGCACCTTCGCTGGCCGCAACCTGCACTTCGGCATCCGGGAGCACGGCATGGCTTCGATCGCCAACGGCATGGCGCTGCACGGCAGCTTCATCCCGTATGGCTCGTCGTTCCTGGTCTTCACCGATTACTGCCGGCCGTCGCTCCGCCTCTCGGCTCTGATGGAACAACAGGTGATCTGGGTATTCACCCACGACAGCGTCTTCCTGGGCGAGGATGGGCCCACCCATCAGCCGATCGAGCACCTGTCGGCCGTGCGCGCCATCCCCCATCTGCTGGTGGTGCGGCCGGCCGATGGGCCGGAAACCGCGGGCGTTTGGGGACTCGCGCTCGAGCGGCGTCACGGGCCGACCTTGATGGCGCTGACGCGCCAGACCCTGCCGGTGCTCGAGCGCATCCGGCCACTGTCGGCCGACGACATGCGGCGCGGCGCGTACCTGCTGCGCGACGCGACCGGCCCCGATCCGGTCACGCTGATCGCGACCGGCTCCGAGGTCTGGCTCGCGGTCGAGGCGGCCCGGCGCCTCGAAGCCCAAGGTCGCGGGGCGCGCGTGGTGAGCGCTCCGGCGCCCCAGCTCCTCTTCGCGCAGGGCGCGCCGGTGATCGAAGCCCTGCTCGGCCCGCCGCGGCGCCGGGTCACGATCGAGGCCGGCGCGACGGACTACTGGTACCGCTTCGTCGGGAGCGAAGGATTGGCGATCGGCGTCGATCGCTTCGGCGCCTCGGCGCCCTACGCGGCGCTGCAGGAGTATTTCGGTTTCACGCCCGAGCGGATCGCCGAGCGCGTGCGGGCGTGGGCCACCGGCTAGCGGCGTGTGCCCGACGCGTGTGCCAGGCGCGAACCAGCCACTCCAGCAGCGCCATCGCGACGTGCGGCCCGGCCAGGTGGTAGGGCGCGGCCAGCGGGCGCGGACCGACGCTGATCGCCAGCCCTCCCTGGCGGCGCACCCACGACAGCGCGGGGCGATCGTTGGCGTCGTCTCCCAGATAGATCAGCAGTCGATCCCGTGAGGATCGGCCGCGCCAGCGCTCGAGCGCGTCGGCCTTGTCGGGCGAGCCCGCGGGGCGCAGCTCGTGGACCAGCAGGCCGCGAGTGACCTCGACCGCGGCTCGATGTGGCGCGAGCCGCCGCGCCAGGCCGCGCAGGAAGGCGGGTCGGCTTGCGGACTCGAGCCCGCGGTAGTGGACCGATCGCGCCGGGCCTTTGTCCTCGATCCAGGTGCCGTGATGGCGTGCGCACCACGCGCGCAGCGATTCGATCAACTCGGGCGCCAGGCGGCCACGGCCGTGAACGTGGCGACGACCGTGGCGGTCGCGGCTCTCGATCCCGGCCAGCCCCACGAGGTGGACTCCGGGCAGCGCCGCGTGCCGCTCGAGATCGGCGAGCCGCCGTCCCGACAGCACCGCCACGCGCACCCCCGGCTCGCGGCCGAGGCGAATCACGGCCCGGCGCATGCGGGCCGCGAGCACGGTCCGGCGCGGATGCGAGACGATCGGCACCAGCGTCCCGTCGAAGTCCGAGGCCACGTCGAGGCCGCGCGCCCGGGGCAGGCGCCGCGCGATCGCGGAGCGCAGTCGTGCCGAGGAGGAGCGGTGCACGGCGCCAGCATCGGCGCAGCGCGCGCATCGGGTCAAACCGTGAGCCGGGTTGCATCCGCGAGCTCCGGCGAGGCATGCTGCAGATCTCCCCACGCCGCCGGAGGCTTCGAATGGAGCTGGACCGCGTCCGATCGGCGTTGAGTCGCGCTGCCGTCCGAACTCAGCAGCGCAGCGACGGCCCGCCGCGAACCACGCGCGCCGACCTGGCCCAATGGGCGAAGGCCCATTTGGCGGGGCGCAACATGGTGGTGGCGTCGAACCGCGAGCCCTACTCGCACGAGCGCGTGGGCGACCACGTCCAGGTCGTGCGCAACGCCGGAGGGCTGACGGTCGCGCTCGACGCCGTCATGCAGGCGTTGGGCGGCACCTGGGTCGCCCACGGCAGCGGCGACGCGGACCGCGACGTCGTCGACGATCGCGACCGCGTCGCCTGCCCTCCGGATCGCCCGCGCTACCTCCTGCGCCGGCTGTGGCTCTCCCCCGAGGACCACGCCCGCTACTACTCCGGATTCTCCAACGGGGCGCTGTGGCCGCTTTGTCACATCGCCTACGTTCGGCCGCGCTTCGACCTCGCCGATTGGGAGCGCTACCAGGACGTCAACCGGCGGTTCGCCAGGGCGGTGCTCGAGGAGGTCGCCGATCAGCCGGCGTTCGTGTTCATTCAGGACTACCACCTGGCGGTCGCCGCCGCGGCGCTGCGCGACGTGCGCCCCGACTTGCAGATCGCCCTGTTCTGGCACATCCCATGGCCCAACGCGGAAGTGTTTCGGCGCCTGCCCTGGGGGCGCGAGGTGCTCGAGGGCATGCTCGCCAACGACCTGGTCGGATTCCACATCCGGCCTCACGCCCTCAACTTTCTCGAGACCGTGGCCGAGACCCTGGAGGCGCGAGTCGACTACGAGCGTCTGGCGGTCGAGCGCGGCGGCCGGCGCACCTGGATTCGTCACTTCCCGATCAGCGTCGACGCGGATGAGATCGGCGCGCTGGTGGATTTGCCGACCACGCGCGAGGCGGAGCAGGCGACGCGCGAGCGACTGGGGCTCCAGGAAGTGAAGATCGGCCTCGGCGTCGATCGGCTCGACTACACCAAGGGCATCCCGGAGCGACTCGAAGGCCTGGAGCGGATGTTCGAGAAGTATCCGGAGTGGATCGGGCGCTTCGCCTTCGTCCAGATCGGCACGCCGTCGCGCATCGAGCTCGCGGAATATCGTGCGGTGATGACGCGGACCCGCGCGTTGACCAAGCGCATCAACCAGCGTTTTCCGCGCCCGGGCGGCCCGACCGTGCACCTGGTCGAGGCCAATCTCGACTTCCATCAGCTGCTGCCCTACTACCGCATGGCCGACCTGTGCGCGGTGACCTCGCTGCACGACGGCATGAACCTGGTGGCCAAGGAATACGTGGCCGCCTCGCCCGATCTGGATGGCGCCCTGGTGCTGTCGCCGTTCACCGGCGCGGCGCGCGAGCTGGAGCGAGCGTGGATCGCCACCCCTTTCGACCGCGACGGGCTCGCCGACACGTATCATGCGGCGCTGTCGGAGCCGATCGAGGCGCGGCGCGAGCGGATGGGCGCGTTGCGCGAGACGGTGCTGCGTCGCAACATCTTCGATTGGACGATCGGCGTGCTGGACTCGGCGGTGAGCCTCGAATTGCGGCGGCCGCCCAGCGAACCGGTGGAGCCGTCGACGACGTCGGCGCCGCCGGGGTAGAACGCGCGGCCTGGAGGTGACCTCATGATCATGACGATCCTGGCGTCGCAGGCGTGGGACAACCTCATGACCCGCCTCGACGGTATGTTCAATGGTGCGACCGACGGCTTCTTCGCGTTCCTGCTCGCCTTGCTGGTGGGCGTGGTGGGATGGGCGGTTGCGGCCATCGTCGCGACCGCGGTGCGGCTGCTGCTGCGCGCGCTGCGCTTCAACGAGGGGGTGCGCGGCCTGGCCGGCGGTGGCACGCCCGGCAAGGAGCCGGCCGCGCTGGCGGCGTGGGCGGTCTATTGGGTCTTGATCGCCGTCGCGCTGATCCTGGCGCTCGACACGCTCGGGCTGCGCCTGGGCGAAGCGATCACGGATCGGCTCGGTGACGTGCTGCCGCGCATCGTCGCGGCCGGCTTCCTGCTCGCGATCGGGGTCCTGGTGGCGATGCTGCTGGGGGCGCTGACGCGGCGCTTCTTCGACACCGCCGGACTGCGCGGTGGCCGCCTCCGCGGCCAAGCGGTGACGGCCGTGCTCACCGGTTTCGCGGTGCTGGTGGCGCTGGAGCAGCTCGGGCTGGCGGCGCAGTTCGTGATGGCCATCGGGCTGATCGCGCTGGCGGCAGTCGGCCTGGCGCTCGGCCTCGCGTTCGGCCTCGGCTGCCGCGAGCTGGCGCGCGATTTCGTGATCGAGTATCTGCGCTCGATGGAAGAACAAGGCCCGCAACGACCGGCATGACCGCGACCACGTCGGGCTACGAGCTGCGCTCGGTGGTCCACCTCGTGCGCCCCACCGGTGCGCTCGCGCGCAACCTCGAGGAGCTGCGCGCCGGCATCCTCGCCGCGCCGGAGCGCGCGCTGTTCTTCCACGCGCGCCATCACCAGCTGCGCCACCCGGCCAGCGACGAGCCGGTGCACGACGACTTCAGCGCTTGGGTGAACGGCGTGGTGCAGGATCGCGAGACCGCGGAGCGCATCTCCTTCGCAGTCCACAACCGCGCCGAATCGTGCGAGTCGCTGCGCGCCGCCCTGCTCGAAGCACTGGCCCAGGTGCCGGAGAACCAACGGCTGGGCCGCGGCACCCAGCCCGAGAGCGAGTTCGTCTTCCTGATGGCGGAGTCGGTGCCGCTCCCGACCGGCGTGAGGGTGAGCGGGGCGCGCGAGATGGTGCACGCGTTGATCGACGCCGACCCCAGCGTCTGGTTCTTCCATCTGATCGAGCAGCCCTGGTTCCCGGACGGCGTCCTGCTCCAGGACTGGCTGATCGCGCGCGGCGAGGACCGGCTGGCGGCGTGGCTCCACGATGGCGCCACCTCGGGCACGCCGCTCGAGACCATGCGCCGGCGGCTGCTGCGGCGCTGGCGGCAGAGTCGCATCGGACGCCGCATCAGCGAAGCGGCCGGCGCCCACGAGGACGCGCGGCGTGAAGCCGGGCGCGCCACGGTGGCGCGGCTGGTCCGACGCATCAAGAACACCGGGCCGACCTCGTGACCCTGGTGGCCGTGCGCCAGGAAGGCCCTTCCCTCATTGAGGGCTATCGCGGCGTGGTCGGCGACGGACCGATCCGCGTGCTCGAGGCGCTGGCGGCGCGGCTCAAGGGCCATCGCGTCGCGATGGTTAACTCGACCGCGACCGGCGGCGGCGTGGCCGAGATCCTGCACCGGCTGGTGCGCCTCATGAACGAGCTCGGCGTGCCGACCAGCTGGGAGGTGATGCCGGGCGATTCCCGCTTCTACGGGATCACGAAGGCGATCCACAACGGCCTCCACGGCTGGCCTGCGGTCTTGAACGACGCCGACCACGACTACTACATCGAGATGAATCGGCGCGCGGCCGAGAGCCTGGCGCTGGACGGCGACCTGGTGATGATCCACGATCCGCAGCCCGCCGCCTTGAGCGAGCTGAGGCGCCGCGCCGGACAGCGCTGGGTGTGGCGCTGCCACATCGATCTGTCGAATGCCGACCCGGCGGTGTGGGACTTCGTCGCGCCGCGGGTCGCCACCTACGACGCCGCGGTGTTCTCTCACGTCACCTTCGTGCCGCCGCTGCCGGTGCCGGCCTACCTGGCGCCGCCGTCGATCGACCCGCTCTCGGACAAGAACCGCGAGCTCGAGCCGGAAGAGATCGAAGCCCTGCTCGAGCCCTTCGATCTGCCGGTCCGCAAGCCGCTGATCACCCAGGTCTCGCGCTTCGACCGCATCAAGGATCCGCTCGGCGTGATCGACGCCTTCTTCCTGTTGCGCAGGCGGGTCGACGCGCACCTGGTGCTCGCAGGGGGAACAGCCGATGACGACCCGGAGGGCGCCGAAGTCCTGGCGGAAGTGCGCGCCAAGGTCGAGAAGCGGCACGACGTCTCGGTGCTGCTGCTCCCTCCCGATGCTCATTTGACGATCAACGCATTGCAGCGCCGCTCGACCGTCGTCGTGCAGAAATCGCTGCGCGAAGGCTTCGCCCTCACCGTCTCCGAGGCGCTGTGGAAGCGCCGCGGCGTGGTCGCAGGGGCGGTGGGCGGCATCCCGCTCCAGGTCATCCACGAGCGCACCGGATTGCTGACGCGCTCGGTCGAGGGCTGCGCCTACCAGATCACGCGCCTGCTGCGCTCCCCCGAGCTGAGGCGGCGTCTGGGGCGCGCCGGGCGCGAGCACGTGCGCGACAACTTCCTCCATCCGCGCGAGGCGCGTGACTACCTGGCCCTGTTCGCGCGGCTGTTGTAGGGGTCACCGCAGGCTCTCGAGCCGACTTGCAATCTCGGCTAGGTTGTCCGCGTACAAGAACGCTCGGCGGAAGAACCACCAGGGCCGTCTCAATCTCAGAATTAATTCCGTCCGTCGCCCATGGCGGCCCCCAGATGTGTCCACCGGCGGGCCCTAGGTCGAAAACCGTTGCAGGATACTTGAACGATTCGACGTTCGCCAAGGACATCGAAAGGCCCAGCCGCTGAGCCCGGCGAATCGGGCGACGACGATGAGTTGGTCTTCTTTGATGAAGCACGAATGACGCGTACAGCCGTAGGCGATCAGAAAGATGGCAAGGGCTGCTGCAAGGAATTCGGCGATCATCAGTGTGCTCATCGTTCTTCCACTCCAGGCCTCGCGTCGAGACTAGTATCGGCCCAGAGGTTGGAGTTCTGACGACCATTTCCGCGAATTGACTTGACGCGTTTTCGTCGCCGCCCAAGTGACGAACGCTGAGTCGCTGCGAAGTGCATTCCTAGCATCCGCCACGCCCCGCACTGGCGACCGCCGGCCTTGGTGTGCGAACCGCGTCGTGCCTGCGGACGATTGATTCGTGCGGTGAGTCTGAGAGCGCGCCATTCCGGAGTGATACAAACGACAAGACACGTTTGCCCCTCGAGACTCGCCCCCACCGAGATCTCAAAATGACCGAATATTCACGGGCGCACCTCTCGGACACCGTCCTGATCAAACAGCTGAAAGAGTCCTTCGCTCGAGATCGGAGGAATACGGCGGCTCTGCTCGCCGATATCGCCGAAGTCGAGGCACGCAAACTCTATTTGCGGGAGGGCTACTCGTCGATGTTCGCTTATTGCGTGGAGGCCTTCGGACTATCGGAGCAGGCCGCCTTCAAGCGCATCCGCGCCGCGCGCAAGGCGCAGCAGTTCCCTGCCATCTTGAAGGCCATCGCCCTGGGTCAGATCAATCTGACTGGAGTGGTCATTCTGAGCCCGCACCTGACCGCGGCGAACGTGAACGCGCTGCTGGGTGCAGCGGCCGGGAAACGCAACGCGGAGATCGAACGGCTGATCGCCGCGCAGTATCCGCAGCCTGACCTCCCGACCCGGGTGAGTGCCATCGCACCGAGAATGGCCGAGGATTCGGCAGTTGCGGTCAGCGATCGACTGTCCGCACGGACAGTGGATGCCTTGAGCGCGGCTGCCCCCGGTCTTGTCGAAGCGCCAGTCCCGGAAGGAACTCCGGGCCACATCGCGCCGCCGCTCTTGCCAGCGCCGGCCATGGCTCCGCCGCCAAGAGCGCGACGGGTGCTCAAGCCTCTGGCGCCGCAGCGCTTCGCTCTTCAAGCCACGATCAGCCAGAGTGCGCACGATGATCTTCAGCGTGCTCTCGCCTTGTTGGGCCATCAGGTTCCGGCCGCCGACATCGGGCAGGTCTTGGAGCGAGCCCTGCGCGCGCTAGTGGTCGAGCTCGAAAAGCGCAAGTTTGCCGCGACCAAGAAGCCTCGGAAGCCGGGCCAGACGCGTGACGCTCGGGCTATTCCCGCCCATGTGAAGCGAGCGGTCTGGAGTCGCGACGGCGCCCAATGCACCTATGTCAGCGACGACGGCCATCGCTGCTCCGGGCGCAGCCGTCTCGAGTTCGATCACGTCCAGCCCGTGGCCCGCGGCGGGCACTCGACCGTCGGGAATCTGCGGCTACGTTGCCGGGCCCATAATCAATATGAGGCCGAATGCGTCTACGGCGCGGATTTCATGGAGCGCAAACTGGAGGCCGCTCGAACGCTCGGCCAAGCGCCCCCGCGAGGGACTATCTCCGCTCGGTCGCCAGCCTGAGGCCGAGCACCACCAACACCGCCCCCATCAAGGCATCCAGCCCGCGGCGGATCGACGAGCGCCGCAACACGTCCCCGAGCCGGGCCACGACCAGCGCATACGCCGCGAGCCACGTGAGGGTCATGGCGCAGAAGCCGAGACCCAGCGCGAGCAGAGACTCGAACGATGCGCGCGGGGCGGTGAACTGCGGCAGGAGACTGGTGAAGAACGCGACCATCTTCGGGTTGCTGAGATTGCTCAGCAGCCCTTGAGCGAAAGCGGCGGGCGGCTTCAACTCGTTGGCCGGCGCTCCGAGCGACGCCGGCGCATCGGGTCGCCACGAGTCGCGCAGGGCTCGGCCGCCGAGGAACACCAGGTACCCCGCGCCGACCAGTCGCAGCGCCGCGAACGCCGGCGCCGAGACGCGCAGGATCGCCGTGACCCCCGCACTCGCCGCCAGGGTCCAAGCGGCCTGGCCCAGCGCCACACCCAACGCCGTCCCGATACCGGCGCGGCCGCCGCCGCTCAGCGTATTGCGAATCGTGAGCGCCGTGTCTTGCCCCGGCGTCACGATCACCAGCGCCGAGATGGCCAGGAATCGCAGCAGCTCCGGGGACATGCGATCGAGCTAGGTGGCGCCGCGCACGCGCGCCGGGCGATTCACGACCGGCTGCTGGTCACGGCCGCGGACTGCAGCCGCTTCTCCAGGCCGGCCAGCTCGTCGCGCAATCCCAGCGGGAGCTTGTCGCCGAACTTCTCGTAGTGCTTCCGGATCAGCGGCAGCTCGCCGAGCCAGCCTTCGACGTCGACGCGCAGCAGCTCGGCGATCTGACCTTCAGCCAGGCCGAGACCCGACACGTCGAGCGCTCCCGGAGCCGGCAGGTTCCCGATCGGCGTCTCGACCACGCGGCCGGCGCCGGCGACGCGCTCGAACACCCACTTGAGCACGCGGCTGTTTTCGCCGTAGCCGGGCCACAGGAACTTGCCGTCGGATCCCTTCCTGAACCAATTGACGTAGAAGACTCGCGGCAGCTTGGCCGCATCGGCCCGGGCGCCGATCGCGAGCCAGTGCGCGAAGTAGTCGCCCATGTGGTAGCCGCAGAACGGCAGCATCGCGAAGGGGTCGTGGCGCAACGCGCCCACCTTGCCGGCAGCGGCGGCGGTGGTCTCGCTGCTCATGATCGAGCCCAGGAAGGTGCCGTGCTGCCACGAGCGCGCCTCGTTGACCAGCGGCATCACCGTGGCGCGGCGACCGCCGAACAAAATGGCGGAGATCGGCACGCCGGCCGGGTTTTCCCATTCCGGCGAGATCACCGGGCATTGCTTTGCGGGGACGGTGAAGCGCGCGTTGGGATGGGCGGCCTTGCGCCGGGAGCCGGGCGTCCATGGCCGGCGCAGCCAGTCCGTGACCTCGGCTGGCGGCGGGTCGCTCATCTCCTCCCACCACACGTCGCCCTCGGCCGTGATCGCGCAGTTGGTGAACACCGCGTTGGCGGCGGCGGTGCGGAGCGCGTTGGGATTGCTCTTCATGCTGGTCCCGGGCGCCACGCCGAAGAACCCCGCCTCAGGGTTGATGGCGTGCAGTCGTCCGTCCGAGCCGAACTTCATCCAGGCGATGTCGTCGCCGACAGTCTCGATCTTCCAACCCTTGAGCGTCGGATTCATCATCGCCAGGTTGGTCTTGCCGCAGGCCGAGGGGAACGCGGCGGCGACGTAGATCTTCTCGCCCTCGGGATGTGTGAGCCCCAGGATCAGCATGTGCTCGGCCAACCACCCTTCGTCGCGCGCCTGCACGGAGGCGATGCGCAGCGCGTGGCACTTCTTGCCGAGCAGGGCGTTGCCGCCGTAGCCGGAGCCGTACGACCAGATCTCGCGCGTCTCGGGGAAATGGCAGATGTACTTGTTCTCGGCGTTGCAGGGCCAGGGCACGTCCGGATCGTTGTCGCCGAGCGGGGCGCCCAGGCCATGGAGGCCGCGCACGAACTCGCCGTCGCTGCCGAGCGATTCCAGCACCCGCGTCCCGACGCGCGCCATGAGGTGCATGTTGGCCACCACGTAGGGCGAATCGCTGATCTCGATCCCGATCTTGGCGATCGGCGAGCCGATCGGGCCCATGCTGTAGGGGATCACGAACATCGCGCGCCCTTTCATCGAGCCCTCGAACAGCCGCGACAGCGTGCGCTTCATCTCGGACGGCTCGCGCCAGTGGTTGGTGGGCCCGGCGTCCTCTTTGCTCTTGGAGCAGATGAACGTGAACTCCTCGACCCGCGCGACGTCGGCCGGATCGGAGCGCACCAGGACGCTGTTGGGGCGCCGTTCCGCATCGAGCCACTGGGCGGTGCCCGCGTGGACCAGCGTGCGGAGCATGGCCTGGTACTCGGCTACCGAGCCGTCGCACCAAACCACCCGCTCGGGCTGGCACAGCGCGGCGACCTCGTTCACCCATGCTTCGAGCTGCGTATGCTTGGTCATGGCCTGCTTTCTGGCTGTGCGGTCACCACGGCCGCGGGCGAGTAGGCGCCCGATTTCGGACATGAAGGCGAGCGATTCTAGGCGGTGGCAGCGCGCCTCGGCAAGCCGCGGCGAGCACTTGCGCGGCGACGCGCCGGGGGCGCATCTTTGGCGTCCAGGTCGCGCCATCCACCGGAGGGCTCATGGCGCCAGCGCGCGCAAAGAGGAAGACCGATCGCTCGAAGCGGTCCGCGGCCAAGCGGTCCTCGAAGCGGCGGTCACCGGCTCGTCGGTCTGCAGCTCGACGGTCGGTCGCCCAGCGGTCTCGCGCCGCCTCGCGCACGAGCAAGCCGGTGCGGCGGCGAACGACCGCCGCTCCCAAAGCTCGGAGTGCAAATGCCATCGGCGCCCGCCATCACCACATGGACTACACTTCGCACGCGCTCGACGACGTCAAGCGGTTCTACACCGAGCTGCTCGGGTTTCGGCACTTCGATTTCGATCCCCAGATGCAGTACCTCTACGTGCGCACGGGCGCCAGCTCGAGCGTGGGCTTCATGCCGCCCCTGCCCGGGCCACCGGAGCAATGGCGTCCGCCGCGCGAGCCGGCCATTTACCTCGAGGTGAGCGACGTCGACCGCGCCCATCGTGACTTGGTGGCCAAAGGGGTGACCTTCGTGCAGCCGCCGATGGATATGCCGTGGCGGCATCGCGTGGCGATTCTGCGCGACCCGGAAGGACGAACCATCATGTTGGCGCAGCCGCAGGCGCCGCGGTGACGCAAGGCCACGGGAGGGTGACCTGATGGCGAAGACCCGAGCCGAGCAGCTCCTCGATCTGGGCCAGAGCGTGTGGCTCGACGACATCCGGCGCGGCCAGCTCCGCTCCGGCGAATTCGATCGCCTGGTGGGGAGCGGCGTCGTCGGGGTGACCTCGAACCCGACCATCTTCCAGGCCGCCATCGCCGACAGTCCGGACTACGACCCGGCCATCCACCAGGGCGCCTCGCGGGGGCTCGAGGGCGTTGCGCTGTTCGAGGCGCTCGCGGTGGAGGACATCCAGGACGCCTGCGATCGACTGCGCGCGGTGTGGGAGCGCACCGGTGGACGTGACGGACGGGTGAGCATCGAGGTCAACCCGCACCTTGCCCACGACTCGGCGGGGACCATCGCCGAAGCGCGGCGTCTCCATCGCGCGGTGTCGCGCGACAACGTCATGATCAAGGTGCCGGCCACGCTCGAAGGCTTGCCGGCGATCGCCACCCTGATCGGCGAGGGCATCTGCATCAACGTCACGCTGATCTTCTCACTCGCCCGTTATCGCCAGGTGATCGAGGCCTGGCTCTCCGGGCTCGAGGCCATGGCGGCGCGCGGCGCCGATCTGGCCAGCATGCGCTCGGTGGCGTCGTTCTTCGTCTCCCGCGTCGACACCAAGGTGGACAAGGCGATCGACGAGGCCGCGGCGACACGCGCCGCCGGTCCCGAGCGGACCGAGCTCAAATCCCTGCGCGGCCAGGCTGCCATCGCCAACGCGCGCCTCGCCTACGCGCTGTTCCAGGAGACCATCCGCTCGTCGCGGTTCCGCCCGCTGGCCGAGCTCGGCGCGCACCCGCAGCGGCCGCTGTGGGCCTCGACCAGCACCAAGAATCCGGCCTACCGCGACGTGATCTACGTCGAGGAGCTGATCGGAAGCGAGACCGTGAACACGATGCCGCCGCACACGCTGACCGCCTTCAACGACCACGGCGTGGTGGAGGCGCGCATCGAGAAGGATCTCGATCGGGCGCGCGCCTTGTTCGAGCGCCTGCCCCAGCTCGGCATCCCGCTCGAGGCGTTGATCGCGCAGCTCGAGCCCGAGGGCGTGGCGTCGTTCTCCAAGTCCTTCGATGGGCTGATCCAATCGCTCGAGAGCAAACGCCGCGAGCTGGTGACGTGAGCGAGGTCGAGCTCCGCCTCCCTCCCACACTCGAGCGCGCGGTGCGAGTGCGACTCGCGCGCCTCGACGCCGACGGGTTCGCGGCGCGTCTGGAGCGCCACGACCCCACGCTGTGGGGCGGCGACCCGGCGCACCAGGAGGTCGCGGCCCACCGGCTCGGCTGGCTCGACGCGCCGGCGGCGATGCGCGCACAGACCGGCGCGCTGCGCGCCTGCGCCGACGAGATCCGGGCCGAAGGCTTCACCCGCGCGGTCCTGCTCGGCATGGGAGGATCGAGTCTGGCGCCCGAGGTGATGCGGCTCGCGCTCGGCGTTGCACCCGGCTTTCTCGATCTCCAGGTGCTCGACAACACGTCGCCGGCGGCGGTCCAGGCCCTCTTCGAAGGCGGCGACCCCGCGCGCACGCTGTTCCTGGTGTCGTCCAAATCGGGGGCCACGATCGAGGTCGCCTGCTTCGAGCGCGTCGCCTTCCCTTGGGTCCAGGCCGCGCTCGGCGCCGCGGCCGGGCGCGCCTTCGTCGCCATCACCGATCCCGGCACTCCGCTCGAGGCCTTGGCCCGCGAGCGCGGTTATCGCCGCGTGTTCACCAACCCGCCCGACATCGGCGGCCGCTACTCGGCGCTGTCGTGCTTCGGCCTGGTCCCGGGCGCGCTGATCGGAGCCGACCTCGACCGCCTGCTCGACGGCGCGCTGCGCGAGCGCGCGGAGAGCGGGCCCGACGCGAGCGCTGAGGGGAACCCGGCGCTGCGCTTGGGGGCCGCGCTGGGCGAGCTGGCCTTGGCCGGGCGCGACAAGGTAACCCTGGTCATCGACCCGCCGCGTGCCGCGCTCGGCGCCTGGATCGAGCAACTGCTGGCAGAGAGCACCGGCAAGTCGGGCAAGGGTCTGGTGCCGGTGGTGGACGAGCCACTCGCGCCGCCCGAAACTTACGGCACGGACCGCGTGTTCGTTTGGATCCGCGGCGGAACTCCCGCGCCGCAGACGATCCAGAGCCTGGCCGCGCTCGAGCGAGCGGGCCATCCCGTGATCGCGTGGTCGCGGCTCGCGGGCGACGCGCTCGGCGCCGAGTTCGTGCGCTGGGAGGTCGCGACTGCGGTGGCGGGCGCGGTGCTCGAGATCGATCCCTTCGACGAGCCCAACGTCTCCGAAGCCAAGCACGCGACGCAGGCTCTGCTCGAGACCTTCCTGGCCCACGGCGAGCTGCCGAAGCCCGCCGCCGTCGCCACGGCACGCGGCGTCGAGGCCGCCGCGCCAAAGCCCGTGGTGGAGGCGTTGCGCGCCCGCGTCGCCGAGTCTGCGGATCCGTTCGCGTGGGCGGCGGCGTTGGGAAGCCTGGCCCAGCCCGGGGATTACTTCGTGCTCTTGGCGTACCTGCACGTGACGCCCGAGCGCCGCTCGCGACTGGAGCGGCTGCGCGAGCGGGGGCGGCCATGGGGCGTCGCCACCACGCTCGGGATCGGGCCGCGCTTCCAGCACTCCACCGGGCAGCTCCACAAGGGTGGGCCGAATCGGGGCGTGTTCCTGCAGCTGGTCGGGAGCGAAGGCGATCTCGCCATCCCGGGCGAGCGTTACGGTTTTCGCGTGCTCCAGCGGGCGCAGGCCCTGGGCGACTACCAGGTCCTCGAAGGCCATCAGCGCCGCGTGCTGCGGCTCGATCTGGGAGCCGACGTGGACGCGGGTCTCGATCGGCTGAACGAGGCCTTCTCGGCCGCGCCGCGCCTGTAGCGTCTCGCCCCGGCTCGGCCGGTCGCGTATCATCGGCGGCGAACGCTCCCCCTCATGAGGACCCCGTGATGCACCGTCGAGCCCGCTTCGCCCTCTGGATCCTGTTGGCGCTGCCGGCGGCGTTCGCGTCCGCCCCGGCCGCGGCGCAGAACGCGCCGGGTCTCGAGCTGTTGCGGCGCGCCGCATCGAACTACACCGCGGCCGAGACGTTCTGGATCGAAGGCGACATCGAGGCCAACGCCAAGATCGGCGACCGCAACCAGGCCACCACGGCCAGCTTCTCGGTGGCGGTCGGAACCGGGAACCGCCTTCACGACGAGCTCGATCATCCCGAGGTCGGCGTGATCCGCGTCTCGGACGGCAAGCAGAGCTGGATCTATCTCACCTCGACCAACCAATACATGCACCGCAACATGGCCGAGGCCATCGATCTCGCCCACCCGCCCACCAACGGCGGCATGCTGCCGGTGGTGCTCATGAACCTGCGCGGCATGGCCGACGACGTCGACTCGGTGCGCGTGTACCCCGACGAATCCGTGCGCTTCGAAGGCAAGGATCGCCGCTGCTCGGTCGTCGAGGTGAAGTACAAAGAGCCGACTCTCGGGCGAACTTCGTCGTGGCGCCGGTTCTGGCTCGACCGCGATCGTGATCTGGTGCTGCGTCATCGCACGGTGACCGTGGCGCGCGCCCAGGACGGCTCGTTCGTCGAGCAGACCGAAACGTTTCGCTACGGGCACATCTCGATCAATCAGCCGATCGATCCGGCTGTGTTCACCTTCAAGCCGCCGGCCGGCGCCAAGCTGGTCGAGCAGATGGGGAACCAGGGGCCTCCCGATCTCTCCGGGCAGGTCGCCGCGGACTTCACGCTCCCCGACCTCGACGGCCACCCGCACAAGCTGAGCGAGCTGCGCGGCAAGGTGGTGATGCTCGACTTCTGGGCCACGTGGTGCGGGCCGTGTCGCAGACAAATGCCGCTGGTGGACAAACTCGGCCAGGAGCTGAAGAACAAGGGGCTGGTGGTGTTCGCGGTCAACCAAGGCGAGTCGGCCGAGGTGGCGCGCCGCTTCCTGGAGAAGAACAAGTACGCCACCACGGCCCTGATCGATCAAGGCGCCGAAGTCGGACGGCGCTATCAGGTCTCGGGGATCCCGACCCTGGTGATCATCGGCCGCGACGGCAAGATCGCGGTCCACTACGTGGGTGTCCACGACGAAAACGCGCTGCGCGAAGGGCTGAAGAAAGCCGGGCTCTGAGCGGAGACGCTCGCGAGCTCCAGATCCCTCCCGGCGCTAGGACGGCTTCAGTTCGGCGAGCCAGGAGAGTCCGAGCTCAGGATCCACGTTGCCACCGGAGAGGATCACGCCGACGCGGCGGCCGTGCGCCTCCACGGCGCCGCTCATGAGAGCCGCCAAGCCGAGCACGCCGGTCGGCTCGACGATCAGCTTCATCCGCGTCCACACGAAGTGCATGGCCCGCACCAGCTCGACATCCGGGACCGAGATCAGGTCGTCGACCAGGCGCCGGATCACGTCGAAGGTCAGTCGGCCCAGCGATCGTGTGCGCGCGCCGTCGGCGATCGTGTCGGCGCGCTCGATCTCGATCAGGCGGCCGGCCCGGAACGAGCGCACGCCGTCGTCGCCGCCCGCCGGCTCGACGCCGATCACGCGGCAGGCGGGCGCGAGATGCTTCGCGGCGAGGGCAGAGCCCGAGAGCAAGCCTCCCCCGCCGACCGGAACCAGCAGCACGTCGAGCGGCCCGACGTCCTCGATCAGCTCCCAGGCTGCCGTGCCCTGTCCGGTCAGCGTGTCGGGATGGTCGAAGGGCGGCACCACGGCCAGGCCGCGCTCGCGCGCCAAGCGGTGCACCATGGCTTCGCGGTCCTCTCCGGCCAGGTCGTGGAACGCGACCTCGGCGCCGTAGCCGCGCGTGGCCTCGAGCTTGGGCCGCGGCGCGAAGCTCGGCATCACGACCACGGCCGGGATCTCGAACAGGCGCGCCACCAGCGCCACCGCCTGCGCATGATTGCCGGACGAGAACGTCACCACGCCGCGCCGGCGCTCGCCTGCGTCGAGCTTGGAGATCAGATGGTAGGCGCCGCGAAACTTGAACGCGCCCATGCGCTGCAGGTTCTCGCACTTGAGGAAGACGCGCGCGCCGACCTGCGCGTCGAGCGTCTGTGAGGTCGCCACCGGCGTGCGGTGCGCGACGCCGGCCAAGCGTGAGCGCGCCCCGGCCATGCGCTCGAGCAGCGCTTCGGTTTCGAGGCCTGCGATCAACTCAGCTCGCGCCGCCCGAAGCCGGCGGCCGCTCGAGACCGGGCTCGGTCTGGCGCCGAGGATCGAGCGCGGCATCGATTTCCCGCGCCGAGAGGTTCGTCATCTCGCGCGCCAGCTCACGCACCGGGCGCTTCTCCTTGAACGAGCGCTTGGCGATCTCGGCGGCGCGGTCGTAACCGATCAGGGGGTTGAGCGCGGTCGCCATGCTGGGGGAGCGCTCGACGTAATCACGGCAGGTCGCTTCGTTGGCGACCGCGCCGGCCAGCGCCTTGTCGGCGAAGACCCGCGCCGCGGCGGCCAGCAGGCGGATGCTCTCGAGCAGATCACGCGCGATCAGCGGCAGCATGGTGTTGAGGTCGAGCTGGCCCATCTGGGCGCCCAACGTGATCGCGACGTGATGACCCGTCACCTGGGCCGCCACCATGATGACCGCCTCGCAGATCACGGGGTTGACCTTGCCGGGCATAATGCTCGAGCCGGGTTGGATGGCGGGGAGCGCGATTTCGGCCAGGCCACAGCCTGGTCCCGAGTTCATCAGCCTCACGTCGTTGGCGATCTTCATCATCGAGGCGGCGACGCTGTTGAGCGCCCCGCTCGCCCACGCCGCGCCGTCCTGCGCACCCTGGGCCTCGAAGTGGTTGGGCGCCTCCACGAACGGCAACTCGGCGTGGCGTGCCAGCTCGGCCGCCACACGGCGCGCGAATTCGGGATGCGTGTTGAGCCCCGTGCCGACCGCGGTGCCTCCGATCGCCAGCTCGCACAGATCGGGCATCACCGCCTCGACCCGCGCGATGCCATGTCGAATCTGCGCGGCGTAGCCCGAGAACTCCTGACCCAGGCGGATCGGCGTGGCGTCCATCAGGTGCGTGCGCCCGCTCTTGATCACGCCGTCGAATTCCTTCGCCTTCTGCTCGAGCGTGTCCGCCAGGTGACGCAGCGCAGGCAACAGCTGCCGATCGATCTCGACCGCCGCCGCAACGTGCAGCACGGTCGGGATGACGTCGTTGCTGCTCTGGCCGAGGTTGACGTGGTCGTTGGGGTGGACCGGGCGCTCGCCCTTCAGCAGCGCGGTCGCGCGGTGGGCGATGACCTCGTTGGCGTTCATGTTGGTGCTGGTGCCGCTGCCGGTCTGGAAGACGTCGATCGGGAACTCCCCATCCCAGCGCCCCTCCGACACCTCGCTCGCCGCCTGCTGGATGGGGCCCGCCAGCGCCGCCGGCAACAGTCCGAGGTCCTGATTGATCTTGGCCGCGACCATCTTGACCAGCCCCAGCGCGTGAATGAACGGCTTGGGCATCGGCTCGCCCGAGATCGGGAAGTTCTCGACCGCGCGCTGGGTCTGAGCTCCGTAGAGCGCTGCCTCGGGCACCTTCATCTCTCCCAGGCTGTCCTTCTCGGTTCGGAATCCGCTGCTCATGGATGACTCCTCGAGGCCCCAGGGTTCAGGTGTTCGAACCCACACAGCTCGACGCGGTTCTGATCCAGATCGCTGAAATAGATCGAGTCGGCGCTCCAGGAGTCGAAAGTGATCGGGCCTTCGACCTCGATCCCGAGCCCTTCGAGCCGCGCCTTCTCGGTCGGGATCTCGGCGCGCGGCACGGCGATCGCGAAGTGCGCCGGACCTCCGGTGTGGGCGGCCCCGAACGACAGCGGCCGGCTGGTGAGCCCCAGGCGCGGGAGGCTTCCCGGCGACCCGGTCCACAGCCACGCCCACTCCGGGGACGGCGTGCGTTCCACCGCCAGACCAACGACGTCGCGATAGAACGCCACCGACCGCGGCACATCGCGGACGCGCAGGACGAGCTCGGAAAGGCCGAAGCGCGACGCCATGACGATCCGGCATCGTACCACGCAGCGCGGCGTGGCGGCGTCAGCGCGCGGGGAGTTCCCGGGTGGCGAGGACCTTGTCGGCGGCGGTGACGCGCAGCACCTCGACGCCCGGCCGCGAGCCCGCGGCGACCTCGACGCCAAGATCGGGAGATCCGGCGCGGTGCCAGGCCTGCTGGATCAGACTTCGCGCCACGCTGCGCGCAGCGTCGACGCGCCCGATTCTCAGCTGGTCGGCGGTCGTCGCGTCACCGCGCGCCACGGCTGCCTCGATCGCGGCTCGGGCCGCCCCGCTCTCGCGACGCAGGCTCAACGCGGCCGCCACGGGATCGATGCTGTCGCTCGAGTTCGGCGCGGAGCCTGAGACGGCCGGGCTCGGCCGGCCGGCCCCGCCGGCGTCGCGGGCCGAGGAGAGAAAAGGATCCGAGAGTTCCTGGGCCCGCGCGGCGAGGTCCCACGCGGCGTCGAGCGCCGCTACGGCATCGGGCGCCGAGAACGCCATCTCGAGCCGCACGTAGGCCTCGGCCAGAGCGAACGGCGCCGCGTCCACGGCGGGCTGGGCGTTGGCGCGCGTGGCCGGAAGCCCGATCCAGGTCAATCCCACCCACAACCACACCAGTGCTGGGCGCGTGAATCGGAGCATCTCGTGGCGTGGGCTCGCGCCGCGGAGCGCTGTGCCTTCAGCCGGCTTGGGCGTTCCCTCCCGGACCCCAGAGAGGGCTCATGGTTGTCGGGCCGAGCCCCGCAGCTTCGAGAGCGACCTCCTCTCGAGCCGATCGCGAGGCTTCCATTATACGGAGCGCGCCAGGCCGGCCGGCAAGCGGCCTTTTGCACGATCGGCCGCCGCGCGCCGGCGCCGGGCTCACTCGGGCAGGATCTCGAAGCGGCTCACGATCTCGGCCTTGCCTTCGAGCATGGCGTGGACCGAGCAGTACTTGGTATCCGAGAGGCGAATGGCGTCGGCGATGGCGGTTGGCCTGAGATCGCGGCCGCGCACGCGATGGACCATCTCGATGCGGGTGAAGATGCGGGGGTGCTCGGCGCGCCGCTCGGCCTCGACCGCGACCTCGTAGCCGAGCACGAGCTGGCGTTTCTTGCGCAGGATCTCGAGCACGTCGATGGCCGAACAGCCTCCTAGGGCGGCCAGCACCAGCTGCACCGGGCTGGCCGCCTCGACGCTCGAGGCGTTGTCGACCGGCACCACCGCGCCGCTCCCGAAGCGCACCGCGAAGCGCTCCCCCGGCGCCTGCACGGTCTCGAGCACGACCTCGGCGCGATAGCTCACGACGGGGCGCCCGAGCCGACGTGATCGGGCGGGGCCTCCGCGGCCGCGCGTGGCGGCTCGACCCCGGAGCCGGCCGGGGGCTTGAGCGAGAGGTTGATCTCCTCATCGCTCAGCACGGCGCGACGATTGAGGATCTGCGCGGAATCGTGCTCGAACACGAGATGGGTCAGGTGGTCCAGGCCGACTTCGATCTGCTTGCGGAAGCCGGCCATCTTGATCAAGTAGTTCCCGGCCCAGATCAGCCAGGCCAGGCGCCCCGACACCGGGACGCCGAGGAAGTCCACCACCGAGCTGTGCTTGCCGAGCGAGATGATGTAGCCGAGCTCGTCGTGGCGGAAAGGCTGCACGCCTTGCCCGCGGGCGCGCCGCACCAGCGCGTCGCCCAAGTAGCTGCCCATCGCGACCGCGGTCTGCGCCAGGCGCGGATGGTAGCCGCCGTCCCCTTTGGGCACGGCGGCCGAGTCACCGATCACGTAGACATCGTCCAACGCCCGCCCCTCGGATGTCAGGGCGCGAAAGAATTCGTCCACGCGGACGCGGCCGTCGTCCAGGTGCTCGAGCGGAAGCGAACGCACGAGGTCGGGGGGCCGAACGCCGGCGGTCCACACGATGGTGAACGCGTCCAGGGCGCGGCCGCCCGTCAGATGCAGGCGCTTGGATTCGACCCGCGCGACCGGGGCGTTGAGCTCGACGCGCACGCCGCGCCGCTCGAGAAAACGCAGGATGTACTCGGAGTGAGCCGGGCGCGCCGTGGCCACGAGACGCTCGCTGGCCTCGAGCAGGGTCACCGAGAGGTCCGACGCGTGCAGGCTGGGATAGTGCGGAAGCAAGGTCTCGCGCGCCATCTCGATCAGCTCGGCCGCGATCTCGACCCCGGTCACCCCGCCGCCGACGATCACGAACGACAGCAAGCGCCGGCGCTGGTCGGTGCTCTCGGCCTGCTCGGCCATCTCGAACAGCTCGACCACGCGCGCGCGCAGCGTCATGGCGTCGACGATGGTCTTGAATGGCCTCGTGAACTCCGCGGCCCCGGGGACCTGGTAGTAGTCGGTGACGCTGCCCACGGCGATCACCAGCACGTCGAATGGGGTCGCCAGATCGTTGTGGAGGCGCACCTCGCGACGGTCGAGGTCGATGGCGATCGCCTTGTTCTTGTGGAAGCGGATGTGGCGGTGCCGCGCCATCTCGCGCAGCGGATAGACGATGTGACGGGTCTCGACCGATCCCACCGCGACCGCCGGCAGGAGCGGATTGAATTGGAAGAAGTTCTCCTTGTCGATCAGAAGGGTGTCCCAGTATTCGCGCGCGTGGCGCGAGCGCCCCACCGCGCGCGCGACGTCGAGGCCGCCGAATCCGCCGCCCAGGATCAGGAGTCGCTTGCCCGCCATGGGACGACCATAGCACGCTCGGGAACGGCTTCCGCGCTCTGCTACCGTCCCCCGCATGCCGTCGATTTCGGTGTTGATGCCGGTGCGCGACGCCGGCCCCTATCTCGCCGCCTCCGTGGCTTCGCTGCGGCGCCAGAGCTTTCGGGATTTCGAGATCGTGGCGGTCGACGACGGCTCGACCGACGGTTCGGGCGAGGCGCTCGAACGCGCTGCCCGGCGAGAACGGCGGCTGCGCGTAGTGCGGCAGCCGGCGCGCGGCTTGCCGGAGGCGCTCAACACGGCGCTGGCCGCTGCCCAGAGTGAGTGGATCGCCCGCCACGACGCGGACGACTTGTCCCACCCGCAGCGGCTGGCGCTCCAGCGCGCTTGGCTGGCGGATCATCCGCAGACCGACGTGGTCGGCTGCCGCGTCCGCCTCCTGCCCCGCGGTTTCGCGGGCGCCGGCATGCGACGCTGGGTGGCCTGGCACAACCGCCTGCTCGACCACGATGCCATGGCGCGCGAGGCGCTGGTCGACAGCCCGCTCGCCCATGGGACCGCCATGATGCGACGCGACGCGCTGGCGGCCTTGGGCGGCTGGCGCGAGCTCGGCTGGCCCGAGGATCTCGACCTGTGGTTGCGGGCGATTGCGGCCGGGCTGCGGCTGGGCAAGGTGCCGCGCGCGCTCTACGCCTGGCGCCAGCACGCCGCCAGCGCAACGCGACGGGACCCGCGCTATCGGCAGCAGGCTTTCGACGCGCTCCGCGTGGATGCGCTGAGGCGGGGTTTGCTGCGGCGCGCCGCGGAGCTTGCGCTGATCGGAGTCGGGCGCAGTGTCGAGCGCTGGCAAGCCAACTTCGGCGCCGCGGGCTACCCCGCGCGCCTCCACCTCCTGCGCCGTCCTGCACCGGACGCGCTGGCGCGCCTGACGCGCCCCGCCGTCCTGGTCTACGGAGCCCCGCTGGCACGGCGTCGCTGGCGGACTGCACTGCGCTCCTGCGGCTGGTGCGAAGGTCGGGATTTCGTATTCGTCGCATGAAGCTTGTATGAATGTGAACACCTCGGGCGAGTTTTGCATCCATCTTCATTTGACTTCGCTTCCACCGTATGGCGTAGTCCCATGCGCTTCGCTATTTGGCTTCCACCGGAGGAGGATGCAATGCCCAAGGCACGTCGCAAGCGCACCCTGTACAGCAATCAGAAGCGGACCATCGTGCTGGCCGCGGCCCAGAAGGAAGGTCTGACGGCGAACGAGGTGCAGAAGCGGTTCGGCGTGACTCCGGTGACCTACTATTCGTGGCGGCGCAAGTATGGCGTGGGCGGGCGTCGCGGGACGTCGGGTCCGGTCATGCGCGCCAGCGGCGGGAGCCTGGAGCAGCAGGTGCGGACCGAGGTGCAGGCCAAGGTGCGGCAGATCCTCCCTGGCATCGTTCGCAACGAGGTGAGCATCTACCTGGATACGGTCTTCCGCACTCGCGGCCGTGCCCGCAAAGCCTAGCTCGCCGAGTCCTTCCGCCGCCCCGACTCCGAACCCCCTCGCGACCCACCCACCGCTCTGGGTGTGGGTCGCGCTGGTGGTGCTCGCGGCGTGGGCCGCGTTCTATCGCAGCGACGACAACGATTATTGGTTTCGCCTCGCGGCCGGTCGCTCGATCAGTCAGCACGGGCTTCCAACGGAGGAGACATGGTGCCTGGCCGCCCGCGGCCAGGCACCGTGGCTTTCGGAATGGCTGTTCCACGTCGTCCTTTATCAGGTTCATCGCCTCGGTGGCGACTGGGGTGTGGCGCTGTGGCGCGTCGGTTGGACCGCCCTGACGATGGCGGTCGTGCTGCAGCTGGTCGCCGTGGTCGAGGCAGCGAGTTGGGGCGTCGTGGGCCTGGGGCTGCTCCTGGTCGCGGTGGCCCGTGACCGCTTCGAGCCTCGGCCCGAGCAGATCTTCATCGTGGCAGTCCTGGTCTCCGTGCTGGGGTTCGAACGGGCGCGACGAGGCCACGATCGCACTCGCTGGCTGATTCCGATCCAGGCGCTGTGGGCGAATCTCCAGGGCAGCTGGATCTTCGGTCCGGTGGTGGCTTGGGTCTATGCGGCCACCGCGTGGCTCGATACTCGCCCGTCCGCAGCTCCCGTCGCGGCGCCCGAAGGCGCGCCCGCCCCGGAGCCAACGTCCCCGCCCGACCGGCGCTCCGCGCTGCGGCGCACCGCGACGTGGCTGGTGCTCGGCCTCCTGCTGCTCGCTGCGTCCGCAGTCGTGCCGCGGCCGATCGAAAACTTGTCGCGGCCGCTCCATTTCCTGGTCGACGCCGGCGTCGACCCGACCGGCTCGATCCAGGAATTGCGCCCGTGGAATTGGACCCGCGATCGCGCCGATCCATTCACCGCGCTGGCCGCGGTCTGGCTGCTGGCGCTGCTGATCGGCGCGCGGCGTATGTGGAGGACGTCGCCGGCCTTGACCCTCCTGGCCGTCGGATGCCTGGCGCTCGGGTTCCTGGCGGTGCGCTTCCGTGGCCTGGCCGCGTGGATGAGCTTGGCCCCGCTGGCGATCGCCTACGCACCGCGCGGCCCGCGGCGTGCGCGCGCCCCGTTGTTGTTCGCGACCGTGGCCGCCGGTGTGTTCGGAGCCTACACGCTGGCGGCCGCGCTCCAGTACACCTTCGGCGCGCATCCTCAACTCTACTCGGTCCCGGTGCGAGCCACGGCGCTGGCCGATTCGCTCCACCTCGAGGGACCGGTGTTCAACACCTTCCATGATGGCGGGTACTTGCTCTGGGCGCGGGGTGAGAACAATCCTCCGTTGATCGACGGCCGCGGTCGCGGCAGCCTCGCGTTCCGCTCGCTCTATGCGCGCTCCCTCGACGACCCGGCCGCGCTCGATTCGCTGCTCGAGCAGTGGAACTTCAACTATCTCCTGATCGAGCCGCCGCAAGGGGAGACCGACCGGCTGGCCATCAACATCGCGCGGCGCCTGGAATGGGGCCTCGTCTTCTACGACGACGCCGGGCTCTTGTACCTGCGATGGAATCGATATCGGGCCGACGCCGAGCAGCGCGCTTACCGTTACTTCACGCCCGACTACTTAGGGATGCTCAACGTCTCCGACCAGAGCGCCAACGATCCCGGCCTGCGGTCGCGGCTGGTCGCCGAGCTCATGCGGGCACGGCGCGAGTCACCCGAGCACGCTCGCGCCAGCATGTGGCTGGGCCTTCTCGCGCTGGACGCGCGGGATCCGCAGACCGCGGTCCGCTACCTCGATGAAGCCCAGCGCATCGCCCCCACCATGCCAGGGCTCGCCTTGCGCCAGGGCATGGCCCACGAGATGACCGGCGATCGCAAGGGCGCGCTCGCGGCGTACCGGCGGGCGTTGCGCGAAGACGAAGACCGCCCGATCGCCCAGGGCTCGATCGAGTCGCTGCAGAAAGGCCATTAGGGCCGCGCTCGGAGCTGGCCGGCCGCCGCGCGGTCGACGAGCCATTCGCCGCCGCGGGCCAGCCGCGCCGGCACCTCACGGGCGTCGGGGTCGTCGCCGAAGACGCGCGCCATGGCCGGCGCCTTGTCGCTTCCACTCGCCAGCACCAGCGTCGAGCGCGCCTCCGCGATCACGCGCGCCGTGATCGTGAGCCGCCGCGGCGGCGGCTTGGGGCTGTCGAGCACCGCGGCCACGCGGCGCACGCGTTCCGCGATCCAGGGCGAGCCGGGGAAGAGTGAGGCGGTGTGCCCATCCTCGCCGATGCCCAGCACCAGCAGGTCGAGCGGTGCGGCCAGCAGCGCGTCGTACTCCGCCGCCGCGCGCTCCAGTTCCGGGTCGTCGGCCTTCATGCGATGGACCTGCGCGGGCGGGACGTGAGCCGGCTCGATCAGGAGCTTGCGCGCCTCCCAGTAGTTACTCTCCGGCTCGGTCGGCGGCACGGCGCGCTCGTCGGCGAAGAAGATCTCGACCCGCGACCAGTCCACCGCGGGGCGCACTTGGCCCGCACCCAGCAGCCGGTAGGCGGCCACCGGCGTGCGGCCGCCCGACAGCGCCAGACGGAAGCGCTCGGCCCGCTCGCGGGTTGCGGCGGCGCGGGTCGCGATGGCGGCCG
>JACXTT010003322.1_pt1 | contig 24877 bp, 21 predicted proteins | sample 9270951 | NCBI WGS metagenome assembly JACXTT01 (sample SAMN15532306, study PRJNA645909) | rock metagenome | isolation source: weathered quartz diorite | place: Puerto Rico | collected 2017-06-21
GGGGGTACCGTCGCGCGGGGACCGCGGGGGAGAGTGACCGAAAGCGCGGGGCCGCGATGCGCGAGGGCCGGAAGCCTTCGTACGATCGCACCTGCCGCGATCGCTCGGATCAGCCGGCACTCCCGTTCACCGTGCGCTTCCGCGCGCCCGAGACCGGGGAGACGGCGTTCCAGGACGTGATCAAGGGCCGCGTGAGCTTCCAGAACGAGGAGCTCGACGACCTCATCATCCTGCGCTCCGACGGCTCGCCGACCTACAACTTCTGCGTGGTCGTCGACGACCACGAGATGGGCATCACGCACGTGATCCGCGGCGAGGATCACGTCAACAACACCCCGAAGCAGATCCAGCTCTACGAGGCGATGGGCTATCCCGTGCCGCTGTTCGCGCACGTGCCGATGATCCTCGGCGCCGACCGGAGCCCGCTCTCGAAGCGCCACGGCGCGACCTCGGTCATCGCGTACCGCGATCAAGGATTCTTCCGCGAGGCGATGATCAACTACCTCGTGCGGCTCGGCTGGTCGCACGGCGACCAGGAGATCTTCTCGATCGACGAGCTGGTGAAGCTCTTCGACATCGCCGACGTCGGCAAGTCGGCCGGCGTGTTCGACACCGAGAAGCTCCTCTGGGTGAACGCGCACTACTTGAAGACGTTGCCGCTCGAGCGCGTCGTCGCCGAGACCAAACCACTGCTCGCGAGCCGCGGCCACGGAGCCCTCGACGACGCGTGGCTCGCGAAGATGATCGCGGCTCTCCGCGAGCGCGCGCGCACGCTCGTCGAGCTGATCGACCAGGCGGGCTACTTCCTGTCGGACGAGATCACCATCGACGCCAAGGCCGCCGCGAAGTTCCTGAAGCCCGAGGCGGCTCCGTTGCTCCGGGAGATCGCCGATGGGCTCGCGGGGGCGGCGGCGTGGGATCTACCGACGATCCAGGCCGTGTTCGAGGGCATCATGGCGACGCGCGGCCTCGGCCTCGGCAAGCTCGCGCAGCCCGTGCGCGTCGCGCTCACCGGCGGCACGGCGAGCCCGGGGATCTTCGAGGTCGTCGAGCTGGTCGGCCGCGAGCGGACGCTCGCGCGGCTGCGGCGCGCGGCGGATTCGATCGCCGCCTAGCGGCCCGAGCCCGAGCGTGCATGGCCCGGGCTCGACGAAAACGCCGAGTCGCCGCTCGACGTTCTCGCGCGGCTTCCGACCTCCGTTGACTGCGCGGACGGTTTTCAGGTACCAGAATCGTTTACAGGGCGTTCCGGCCCAAGCGTTGAGGAGTCGTCCAACTGGTAGGACACCTGACTCTGGATCAGGGTGTTGGAGGTTCGAGTCCTCCCTCCTCAGTTTCGAAACGCAAAGTCCGGAACCGCCCGAAACATAGCTCGGTCCCATCGTCTAGCGGTTAGGACGGCGGCCTCTCACGTCGCAAACCGGGGTTCGATTCCCCGTGGGACCACTTCTTCTTTCCTTTGTAGATCTCATCGCTTCGCGAAGACGGAGCACGATACGAACCGGCAACGGTTGCCGGTTTCGCCTTCCGACGGTGTTGAGGGCGCCGCGTGGACCTGGCCCGCGCCTCGGCACGCCCGATGCTTTGCGCAACAGTTATGGACGACGACGACGTCCTCGAGCTCTGGACGCTACGCCCCGGCCCTGACGCTCTGACGCGCATCCGCTGGCGGCGGAGGTGGGCACTCGACGGCCAGACGGCGCTCGTCGCGAGCGTCGTCGCCGAAGACTACGTGCTCTCGCGGTGGAAGACTGAGTACCCACTCGTGCTCCCGCCGCCACCGATCGCGTCGTAGCAGAGCTATCCCGAGCGAAAGCTCTCCGCGCTCACACCAGACGCCCATCGCGCAGGGATCTGGGTAATCGCGTGCTCGGCCCGAGCGAGCGCGGCCGGCTGCGGCACGAATAGGAAGAGCACCTTTGGCGTCCTGATCGCGTGGACCACGGAGGCGCCGGGAAGCCGCAAGAGTCTCCGCGCCTGCGTCTCATTGAAGAGTAGCAAGCCGCCCTTTGGTCTCCCGTTGTAGTGGAAGATCAGGAGGGACTTGCTAGCCCTCCACGTCGCCTCGACCTCGGACCAGGACAAGTGCTTCTGGGATTTCCCGCTGCCTCGCGTCGGCTCGTCGGCCTCAAGGCCCTTGTCGGGATCGAAGAAGATGACGTCCGCAGCGCCGAGGTCTCGCAGCGCCCTCTCGAACCACCCGACACGCGCCGCTCCGCGAGCGGGCATCAGCACGTCGTAGAAGATCGCTCCCGGCAGAAGCGGTTGGGCTTCGCTCACCGCTCGCCGGCCGGCGCCAACGGCCGATGCGAGCCCGTCGAAAAGTTCCGGGTCGTAGCACCTGAACTGTTCCGGCTGCGAGAGGTACTTCGTCTCTCTCCCCTCCCCGCTCGCGTCGCTTGGGGTGAGCATCCAGCAGACGCCGACCTTCAAACCGGCCCATCCGAAGCAACGGAGGATGCCGTACTTTCGGTAGTCGTTGATGTCGCCGAAATACTGGTCTTTCACGGCGAAGCGCCTCGCCGAAAGCTCGTTCGGTTCATGGCGAGATGTGCATCCAGGCAGCGAGCGGAGACCGGGGGTTCGCCAAAAACGGTGTCCGGAGCAACTACGCTGCCTGCACGAACGCGATCGCTCGTCTGACCCATGGTTGAAGCTCGGCGTCGGTCGGCCGGGGCGCTCCGGTAGCTTGCGTGTGGTGAAAGCGTTTCGAATAGTCGTTGATGGCCTCCATCTCGGGAACCTTCGGGACTATGCTCGCCAACGGAGTTCCCTGGGCTGCCTGCTTCACTTTGGGAATGAAATCTCCCAGCCACTCGTTCGGGGGGAATTCGTCAGGGAATCGATTTCGGAGATGGCCCTCTACGTACGGCCGGATCGCCCGCGCGATGCTCGTCAAATCTCCGTGCGCGGGAGGCCCCTCGGCGAGGTACGACTTCATCAAAAGGTATTCTTCGTGCGCCTCGCGTAGGAAGTACTCCGCTACGTCCCATGCGCGGAGAATGTGACCCTCCCCATCGCGGACGACCTGCAAGCACCGTGTGGTAGTACGGTCAGAGGAATCCAGGATTCCCTTGAGGAAGAAGGCGTCGTGGGAGAGCACGACGACCTGGGCGGCGCGCGTCGCAAGAGACGCGATCTCTTGCTGGGTGCAGGCGGTGCGGAATGCGTCGAGACTCGTGAGCGGGTCATCGATCAAAACGCAGCGCGCCGATAGATCCTCTTGTTGCAAGCGGGCGAGGAAGAAGGCCAGAGCAAGCGTGCTCTTGTCGCCCGTGCTTAAAGCGGTGCGAAAGCACCGCGTCCCGCGCGGAGTGCTGGCATCGCCGATATCGAGCTTCGTGTTGTTGAGTTCCAACTGGTAGGTGGAGCTTGCTTTGCCTCCCGCGTAGCTCGGTCGCGTGTTGACGATCGTGAAGTTCGCGCCGAAGTCCCGCAGAAGGCGATTGATCGATTCTTGATACGTCGCCAAGACACCCGTCGCGGCTGCCTCCAGATCGTCTTTCTTCGCCTGCTTGGCGTCATCGAGTTCCTTCTTTCTCGATCGAGCCGCGAGAAGCCTTTGCACGAGTGCGTCCGCTTCGGGGGTTTGGCGGATTTGCATATTCCGAAGCCTACGTAGCTCGCCCTCCAACTGTTCGGGTTTCGTTGCTGCCGCCTGCTGCTTGAGTTCAGAGATTTTTGAGTTCGCTTCGCGGACGGTGTTGTTGTGCTCGTTGATAGCCGCCATTGCTTCAGCAAAGTCTTGCAAAGCGGCGGAGAATTGCTCGTCCATTGTAAGGGCGTCGGACGGGTTGGCGGTCTTTCGCTGGAGGCGTTCGACCACGAGTGTGCGTAGGTGAATCCACGCGCGCTCCCAACGTTCCGATGGAAGGGATGCGGACTCGAGATCAGCTAGGTCGGCCCATCCCCGGATGCGCGCCTCGTTCTCAAGGACCCGCCTTTGGAAGGTCTGAAGAACCTGCTCGCCAAGGAGTTGGCTCACGAGGTTGGACGCTCGCTCGATTTCGATGAGGTGGTCGCGATAGGCGTTCGAGAAAAATTCGCTGTAGGTTCGTAGCAGATCGATCGTGGACGTATCTTGGCCGCAGAACGGGCAAAGGTTGTCCGGCTTCACGTATTGAAGTCCCTGCCGTACCCACGCTTCTCCTCGATGATCGAGGCGTTGGAGCTGCGATCGAACCCTCGCCTCTACGTCGGCAGAGAGTTGTGAGACCGATTTTCCAAGAACCGCGAGCGTGCCCCTCGGGAATTCAGGCGCGGACAGGAGTTCGAGTTCCGGGCGTGCAAGGATTTCACGCTGCTTCCTCACCGCGTTGAGTCGCGTCGTGCAGTCTCGAATCTTCTCCGCGAGATCCGATTCAGGCTGGAGATCGACGAATTCGGAGATTGAGAACGGCGCCTGGACGAGCTTTCGTAGCTCAGATTCGGCTTCCGAGGCGCGGTTGGACTCCTGGCGGGACTCCGCGTCGAGGTTGTCGATCTCCCGGACCAGAGCGACCGCCGCCTCCCCTACCACCACTTCATACAGGTTCTTCCTATGCTCGGGGCCGACGTGCTCGCCCGTGAACACGTTTTCATTCACGAAGGTGGAGTCGAAGATTTCGAGCCCGCCGACCGTAGTCGACCATACCCCGTCGGCGAAAGTTGCGAGGGAACCACCGAGAAGAATCTCTGCTTCCGGGTTCCCCGAAACCCCGAGCGTGGCGCGCTCGTCGATATACGCGCGATTCCCGGTGGTGAGGGAGCGAAGCACCCCTGCGAGCGTGGTCTTGCCTTGACCATTCGTCCCGTAGACGAGAGTCACCCGCCTGAAGTCCACTTCCCCGTGTGCGGCGAGACTCCTGAAACGTCCGATGTTTCGGAGCCGAACGATCTTCTTCAACACCATCTTCGCCACCTCCGGCTTTCGCGTCGAGCGCATTCACCGGGCAGAGGAATCGACCTGCCGCCCCCGGTACGCCGCCATGAGAGTCGATCCACCGAGAACCCCTTCAGCGCTCTGCGCTTGAAAGTGCCGATATCCAACCGGCACCGTGCGAGAAGAACATTCTCCGCGTAGCTTGAGAATCTTCAAGAATTCGGTGGGCGCCGCGCCGCCCGGGCAACCGTTGTCGCGATACCGAGCAATCTATCTCCTGCGCGCTGGGCGAATTGAAAATCTTCAAGCAAAGGCGGTACGCTCCTTCGCCGTAGTGGCGGTCGGCAGCATGAGGCGATCGAAGCCCACCAACGGCCCTGCGGACGATGGAGGGTAGATGGCCAAGCGGGAGAAGCCGCCGAAGGCGAAGAAGCGTCCGAAAGTGAAGAGGGAGCCGAAGGTGCCAAAGGGGAAGAAGGGGCCGAAGGTCCAACGCGCCGAGACCTATCGGCACCCCGAGTCAACGAGCCCCATGCGGCCCGACGTCGGCACGCAGGCGCAGTTCAAGAAGAAAAAGCCTCCGGCGACGTACCGCTACGACTCATCGCTCTCGCCATTGCTTGAGTGGGACGGAAAGAACCCGGCCCGCGAGCAGGGTGAGGCGCTGATCCGCGAAGGGCTCGACGCTACGACGATCGAATCGGCGAAGAGCGCCCTCTCGAAGCTCAAGGCGATCAGCCGACCCTTTCTGAACTGGGCAGGCAAAGCCGAGCGCCTGTCCTTCGACGTGCCGACGCTTCCTCTCTTCGTTCACGAGCGGCTCTCGACGAAGGCGATTCTGGAAACGCTCAAGGGCCACAAGCGCGACAAGTCGATTCAGTTCAACCTTGATCTCTTCGGCGACCCGCAACACTCGATCGCGGACCAGGTCCTCCGCGCCTACGAGCACCGCGACAAGTGGGTGAACCGGATGATTCTCGGCGACTCACTCGTCGTGATGAATTCGCTCCTCCACTACGAGGGGCTCGGCGGGCAGGTGCAGATGATCTACATCGACCCGCCCTATGGCGTGAAGTTCGGGTCGAACTTCCAGCCGTTCGTGCGGAAGCGCGACGTCGACCACAACGACGACGAGGACATGACCCGCGAGCCCGAGATGGTGAAAGCGTACCGGGACACGTGGGAACTCGGCCTCCACTCGTACCTGACGTACATGCGGGACCGGCTGCTGCTCGCACGGGAGCTGCTGGCGCCGAGCGGGAGCGTGTTCGTGCAGATCTCCGACGAGAACGTTCATCACGTACGCAAGCTGATGGACGAGGTTTTCGGAGAGGAGAACTGCTGTAGCGAAATCTCCTTCGCAAAGACGGGCGGCGCCACGCCCCGTCTGCTGGCGTCGATCTCCGACTACCTGCTTTGGTACGCCAAGGACCGCGAGAGAACGAAATACTGGCAGCTATTCGAGCCTCGACCGCCTATCGAGAACCCGTACGAGAGATACATCTGCGTCGAGACGGAAGAGGGCGAGATCATAGACCTGTCAGTCGCTCAAAAGCTTGGACGGGAACCGATTCCCCCAGGGCGAATCCTGCGACTTCAACAGGCAACCTCTCCAGGTGAGAGTTCGGATTCCGTGAATCCTGTTCGTTGGAACGATCGTGACTACGTTGCACCAAAGGGGCGCCATTGGTCGGTCACAGCCGCAGGGATGCAGAGAGTGGTTGAAAAGGGCCGGGCCTACGGCGTCGGCAACTCCCTGACCTGGAAGCAATACAGAGACGAGTTTCCTTTTCGCTCCATCAACAACAACTGGGTAGATGGCATCTCGGCTACGGGGTTTGGGGCGGACAAACTCTACGTGGTTCAGACGATTCCGGAAGTCATCGCGCGCTGCATTCTCATGACGACTGATCCTGGTGATCTCGTCCTCGACCCGACGTGCGGAAGTGGTACGACCGCCTACGTCGCCGAGCAATGGGGCCGACGCTGGGTCACGATCGACACGAGCCGCGTGCCGCTCGCACTCGCCCGTCAACGGCTGCTGACGGGGACCTTCCCTTGGTACCAATTGAGGGACGACATGCGCGGCCCCGCCGGTGGCTTCGTCTACGAACGGAAGCTCAACAAGAAAGGCGAGGAGGTCGGCGGCATCGTGCCTCACGTGACGCTCAAGTCGATCGCCAACGATGCCCCCCCCGAGCAGGAGGTCCTCGCCGATCGGCCGAACGACCTTGGCGGCATCACTCGCGTCAGCGGACCTTTCACCGTAGAGGCGACCATTCCGACGCCCATCGAGGAATCGGCCGACGAATCCACCGAGGAAGGCGTTTCCCCGACGGATGACTACGGCTCGTTCGTCGAGCGGATGATCGAGGTTCTGCGAAAGGTCCCCGTACTCCGCCTTGAGGGCAACCGCACCGTCACTTTCAAGAGTATCCGCCCACCCGCGAAGACGCTCTCGCTCTCCGCCGAGGGCGTCGTGACGAACGGCGACGAGAAGACCGTCGCCTTCGTCTTCGGCCCAGAGAACGGCGCAGTGAGCGAGCGACTCGTCCACGAAGCTCTCCGCGAAGCCGTCCCCAAGGGCTACTCGCACCTCTACGTGATCGGTTTCGCCATCCAGCCAAACGCACGAAAGCTGATCGACGACTCGGAGAAGGCATTCGATGTCGCGGCCACCTACGTGCAAGCCACGCCGGACATCATGATGGGCGACCTCCTCAAGAACATGAGGTCGAGCGAGATTTTCAGCGTGTGCGGCTTGCCGGAGATCAAGGTTCACCCCGTGAAGGACGCCGAGTTCCAGGTCGAGCTTCTCGGCCTTGACGTCTTCGACCCGGTGACGATGGAAGTGGAGCAACGAAAGGGCGACGACGTGCCCGCGTGGCTTCTCGACACCGACTACAATGGTCTCTGCTTCCACGTGAGCCAGGCGTTCTTCCCGCGCACCGGCGCTTGGGAGGGCATCCGGCGCGCGCTCAAGGCGGAGTATGAAGAGACCGTCTGGGAGCATCTCGCAGGGACGAAGAGCGCTCCCTTTGATGCCGGTGAGCATCGTCAGGTTGCCGTCAAGGTGATCGACGATCGCGGCAACGAGCTTCTCGTCGTCGAAAGCCTCGATCGAAGGAAGGCGTAGACCATGGCGAGCTACGAGGTCGATCAACCGATCCTGAACTCGCCGTTCGAGGAGCCGAGCGAATACTGGTACATCCGCGAGGGCGAGCAACCGGAGAAGCGTTCCGGACGGCGCGCTGCGGCCGTCTTCCCGCCACGCGACCAACCGAAGCCGTGGGATACCACGGACGGCGTCCTTGCCCCCTCGACGGAATACATTGGCGCGTTCGAGTTGGTGCTCGCGAACCTCGTCCGCGAGCGTGTGAAGTCATGGCGCGAGCAGGGCTATCCCGGCGTCACACGGACAACGCTTGAGCTGCTCCAGTGGTGGCGTCGAGAAGGGCGCGAGAAGCGGCTCTTCTTCGCGCAGCTTGAAGCCGCCGAGACCATCATCTTCCTGAACGAGGCCCGCGCGGATTTTCGACAAGGGATCGCGGTCCCTTCGGACGAGCCGAGCGACGAGCGAAAGGGCGAAGGCTTCTCAAGTTTCGTCCGCTTCGCCTGCAAGATGGCGACGGGCTCCGGGAAGACGACGGTGATGGCGATGCTCGCGGCGTGGAGCATCCTGAACAAGGTGAACGCCCGGAGCGACGGGCGCTTCTCGGACGTGGTGCTCGTCGTCTGCCCGAACGTCACCATCCGGAGCCGCCTGGGAGAGCTGGACCCTGAGGGCGGCGAGGCAAGCATCTACGTGACGCGCGATCTCGTGCCTGCGCACCTAGTGCCGCTCCTCACGCAGGGCCGCGTGCTCGTCACGAACTGGCACGTCTTCGAGCCGCAGGGCGTGCAAACGGGCGGGATCAGCGCGAAGGTCACGAAGGCGGGAGTGCCGATTCGCGTGAAGGAAACGATCACGATCGGCCCGAAGAAGACGACCGCTCGCGGCAAGCGGTACCTAACGCTCAACGACTACCAAGGCCAGGTCGCCGCCGGCGTTCTTCAGGTACTCGATGAGGAACGCGAGTCGGACGGCAGCTTGAAGCGAGTCACCGTCGAGACGACCCGCTACGTCGAGAGCGACACCGCACTCCTCAACCGAATCCTCGGCCGCGAGGTCGGCGGGAAGCAGAACATCCTCGTCATGAACGACGAGGCGCACCATGCCTACCGCATCCGCAAGGAGGAGCCCGAAGAGGGAGAAGAGGACGACGCAGACGACGAATTCTTCAAGGAAGCAACGATCTGGATCGACGGTCTCGACCGCATCCACAAGCAGCGCGGCATCAACTTCTGCGTCGACCTCTCCGCGACGCCGTACTTCCTCGCCAGCGTCGGGCAGGACACGAACAAGCCCTTCCCCTGGGTGGTGTCGGACTTCGGTCTGATCGACGCGATCGAATCCGGCCTCGTGAAGATCCCGCAGCTCGCAGTGCGCGACACTACGGGCGCGGAGATTCCGGGCTACCTCAACATCTGGCGCTGGATCACCGTCGAGAAGCTCACTCCCGCAGAGAAGGCCGGGAAGCAGCCGAAGCCGGAAGCGATCCTCAAGTGGGCGAACACGCCGATCGCGATGCTCGGCGGGCTCTGGGAAGAAGTGCGAGCCCAGTGGGAGAAGAACGCAGCCGACCCACGCCCGCCGGTCTTCATCCTCGTCAGCAAAACCGTCCAGCTTGCGAAGCTCATCTACGAATGGCTCGCCGAGGGAAAGCAACCGACTGGGATTCCGCCGGCGCGCATCGAGGGCTTCCGGAATCGCGGCGAGGTCACGAGCACGATTCGTGTCGACTCGAAGGTAGTCCACGAGACCGACACCGGCGAGGCGAAGAGCGACGAGTCGCGGTGGATGCGGCTCACACTCGACACGGTCGGCAAGCGTGATTGGCCGAACGATCGCCAGGGCCGGCCCGTCTATCCGGAGGGCTTCGAGGATCTGGCGCAGAAGCTGGGACGGCCGCTCCATCCACCCGGCCGCGACGTCCGGTGCATCGTGAGCGTCGGGATGCTGACCGAAGGATGGGACTGCAACACCGTCACCCACATCATCGGATTGCGTCCGTTCATGTCGCAACTGCTCTGCGAGCAGGTCGTCGGGCGTGGCCTTCGGCGCGCGAGCTATGAACTGGGAGACAACGGTCGGTTCACCGAGGAAGTCGCGAAGGTCTTCGGCGTCCCGTTCGAGGTCGTGCCTTTCAAGACGTCGGAGGGCGCGCCACCGACACCTCCGAAGGAGCGCCGCCACGTCCACGCCGTTCCAGAGAAGGAGGAGTTCGAGATCCGGTTCCCGCGAGTAGAGGGCTACACGCAGGCCGTTCGCAATCGCATCACGATCGACTGGTCGAGCGTCCCGAATCTGCCGATCGAACCCGGGAAGATTCCACCCGAGGTCGAGATGAAGGGCCTCCTCCCGAACAACAAGGGCAGGATGTCACTCTCCGGCCCGGGACGAAGCGACGACGCGAAGCTCCAACGATTCCGAGAGATGAATCGCCTGCAGGCGCTGATCTTCGAACTCGCCGCTGCTCTCACGAAGGACTACGTCGTGCAGCCGGGCTGCACCGTTCCCGCGCAGGCACTCTTCCCGCAGATGCGAATGATCGTCGAAAGGTACGTGAACGAGAAGGTCCAGGCGATTCCGCCCGGCGACAAGAAGGACGTCTTCCTCGCGCCCTACTATGGCTGGCTGATCGAGCGCCTCCGCCAGGCGATTCATCCCGACACCTCGCAAGGCGAGACGCCCGAGATTCCGCGCTACGAGACCAGCCGAGGTCCCGGCTCAACGGCCGAAGTCGACTTTTGGACCTCTAAGGATGTTCGCGAGGTTTCGCGGTGCCACCTGAACTACGTTGTCGCGGACACGCGGCGATGGGAGCAGTCGGCAGCGTACTTCATCGACAGGAATCCTGCGGTCGTGGCCTTCGTCAAGAACGCTGGTCTCGGCTTCGCAATCCCGTATCTTCACAATGGCCAGATGCACGATTACGTGCCCGACTTCATCATCCGCTTGGCAAGCGACGAGCCAAGATACTTGATCTTGGAGACGAAGGGGTTCGACCCGACGGAAGAAGTGAAGCGCGCGGCTGCGGAGCGATGGGTAAGGGCGGTCAACGCGGACGGTGGCTACGGACGCTGGAGCTATGTGGTCGCGAAGAGGGTGTCCGACGTTGGCCCGCTGATCACCGAGGCAGCACGCCGGCCCATAGCGCCTCCGTCTAGGGCGGGTATACCTCTGGGAGATCAGTCGAAGATGGCTTTCGATCCGTCCGATGCAGTCGCCTGGGTAAGGACTCAGACGACGAACGGTACCGTCGTCGCCATCGTCAAGCAGCTTGTCGACCGCCTACGCTCAACGGCAGATGAGTACCTACAGCTTGAGGATGCCGTTGCGTGCCTCCCCCCAGGGGTTCCACCAGCCGACGCCTTCCTCGCCCTCGAACGACTCGCGCAAACTGGTCTAATCCGTCGCGTCTTCGTCGATCTGAAGAGTTCTCCGCCGAGCCCACTGGCCTGGCCAGAGGTCTTGTCGCGGTTGGGCGGCGCAGAAGCCTTGGAGGGGGAGCTATGGCGAGAGGGCGCGCGGACAATGGCGGTGAGGTGGGCGGTTGCGCGGGGCACTTCTAGATGAGTCCTTCGCTAGGAGCCACCTCAGAAGAAGTCATCGCGCTCATCAAGACGTATTCGCCCGACTTCTATCGCGTCGCCACAGCGGCTAGCGGAGCCTTCAGATGCTCGAGGATCGGCGTAAGCTATTGGTGGATGCAGACGAGATGCAGCTCGCCACCGACCTGTCGGACTTGCTAACTCGCGGCGGTCTCCCAACTAGGGCAGAATCGTACGTCAACGGCCATGTCGATCTCGTTGTCACCCACTTCGAACATGGCCGCTATCGCGTGCTGGGAGAATGCAAGATGGATCGAGGCCCCCAGCATCACTGCGACGGCACTGCCCAACTACTGGGATACTGTAGCGGGACCGAGCAGCGAGCGCTCTGCATTGGGTTCTGCCAAAGACCGAACGTATTGTCTCGAATGGCAGATGTACGCGACCATTTTGAGGTTGCTGGTTCTTGTCACGCTGTCGGTGAGACACGAAGCAACAGCTTACCTTGGTCCTTCGTGGGTGTACACGCACATTCATCCGGATCATCTATCGAGGTTCTTCATATAGCTTGCAATCTGTACGAGCCAAGAGCGGAGCCTAGCGGCACGGGCAGCGCCGATTGATGGATGCAAAAGGAAACGATCGCGTCGCTTCTGCGCGCTTTCGATCTCATGAGCAAACACTCAAAGGTTCGCCCGGCGTTAATCCCGAAATACTTGAGACGACCGCGGATGTTCGGACAGAGATCGAGAGGCCGCGGCCGAACATTTCACGCCTGAAGGCGATCGCGCAGGGTGTCGCCGAAGCCATTCAGACGATCGGCGCATTGCGTGAAGGGTGCGAGGCCCTGAAAGCTGCGCTCCTCCCTTGACACCCTAGTCGCTGGACCCGGGGGCTCAAGATGAACGGAGCCTAGTTTCCGACGCTCCCGGAGGAAGGGGCCGCGTTCGATCGAGCATAGAATTGGGTCGAAGCACCCGATAACCCGACCCGAGCGATGAAAGCGTTGTCAACCTCAAGCGCATGCGGCGGCGCTTCGTCTGCACGAAGGTGCGACCTTTCTCGACAGGATGCTGGGGGCGTCGGGACTGGAATCTCGAGGCGATCGCGGACCTCGGCGCAACAGGAGAGCCGGCCGCCATCGCGCATCTCGTCCCTGCCCTGAAAGGCGGATCTAAGCCAGCCGGGCGGGCCGCAGCCCGTTCGATTGAAGGGCTCCTCTCTCGCATGCCTCTAGCGTGCGCTCGGTGAAGGCGTCGCCCGTTCGTGGCTCGTCCCGACACCGCCGCCGCCGAAGACGCCGTGCTCCACGAGTGCGCGCACCTTCACGACGCGATCCTCGGCTTCCCGCCACACTGGTAGACCATTGTGGTCACGCACGGATGTGCGTCACGCTCGCACCGCAGACCCATCCGGCGGCTTCCCCGTGATTCTCAGTTGACAACGTCGATCAGCGCATTGAGCGCGAACCGTCTTCTGCGGTAGCCCTACCAAAAATGGCTGTACCGATATTCGTTCGGATGCTGCTCCAGGTACTCCAGGTACTGCAGCGTCACTCCGGGCCGGCGCCGCTCGGTGTGCAGATATCCGAAGTCGGGCGCCGGCCTCTCCGGCGCCGTCGTTAGGGACCGAACTGCCCGTAGTCGGGGTAGAGCGCCCCTCGCTTGAGCCCTCTGATGCGGGATTCTGCGCGAACACTCAGGACGCTCGCGACCGTGCCGATGCGTCGAGCGGAGCCAATGTGGTATACGGCTACATGGGCCTGCGTTGCGAAGTGAACGGGAAGGTTGTCGAGTCGGCCGACGAGTTCTGGTCAGCAATCGAGCGCGAAGCGAGTGGTTCCCCGGTCGCGCGTTTCGTCGATGGCGAGGATGTGTTCGACATCCCGTTTGAATTCCTGGGAAGCCGAAATCCGCCCATCGTGCCCGCGACCGAGGAGGAGAGAGCTGTCGCGCGAGAAGCTATGACGCGCACATGGGAGAACCTACGCGAGAGAGCCGCGAAAAGTATCGCATCAGCGCGGGATATTAGAGAGTCGCTCGCGCTTGAGCGACGACGGTAGTGCCACCGGCTTGATCCCGAGTGCTACGCTCGCTTCGAACGACGCGCGCGCAGTTTCCCGATCTCCTGGATTTCGGCAATCTCCCGCCTCTGCAGCGAACCGCGTAGTGGTTGAGGGCGCTCACCGCGGCAGTTTTTGAGGCCGAAGGCCGAATCGCGGTCCGTCAGGCATAGGCTCAAAGAGGACTGCACATGAAGATAGCGACAGTCGGCCGGGTGGTGAACGACCCCACGGAAGGCTATGTGGCTGTTTTTACAACTCGTGCCGCTCGCCGAGGCCCCTCGGAACTCATCCGATGGCCCCTTAGAATATTCATCGAGTCCGGAACCTATGATCCCACGGAGCAACATATAATTCATATTAGTTCCAAACCGTCCGGATCGCTCGACGGGATCTGGTTGTGTGGCGACCGGGTCATCGAGGTTTCTGGAACTGGCGGTGAAGCAAGAGACCAGGTCGCCACACGAATCAAACACTCTCTGCTCCGCGAATCCCACGAATTTGAGCGAATCTCACGCGAGGTCCAGGCGCTTGAAAATTTGGAGAGGATTCCCGACGCTCGTCGAGAACGGATACCCGATGCGGTCCGGCTGTTTGTTTGGCAGCGCGACGAAGGTAAGTGCATCCGGTGCGGTAGCGCAGAGCGCTTAGAGTTCGATCACATCGTCCCGATCGCTTTAGGAGGAAGCAATACCGATCGGAACATTCAATTGCTCTGTGAACGATGCAACCGAGCGAAAGGCAAGCGGATTTCGTGATCCAGCGACTCGCTCATACGGCGCCATATTATAAGCTACGGCCAGGGATGCCCGGTCCTACGGGGCCATACCGACGCGACGAGCGACATTGCCTGGGCGCGCTGCCCCGATCGCCCGATCCCGGTGCGCCTGCGCGGGCTCGGGCGACCTGTTCACTTCGATACGATTCTCGATCCGACCACTTGCCAAAGGGTGAGGTGTTTGAATTCAGAGAGCGGGGTGAAGCCTATGGGTGGGATGCAAGAGGGCGATCGGTTGTGCGGCGGATGCGTGAGCTATGATTCCGAGAGATCTTATTGCCGACGTCGGGAGTTTGTGACCCTGGCGAACATGTACGCGTGCGACGTCTTCGAGAAAGCGTCGGGGTCCAAGGGTTCTTCGGCATCGCTCGAGCCGACGAGCCGAGAATCGCACGAAGCTCTTCCGTACTATCCGCCCGAGAAGCCGAAGGTTGAGAGATCGCGTCGTCAGCGAACCCGTACGCGCCGTCAACAGAACGAGACGAAGCTCGCGGGCCGGCAATCGCCGCGCCCACGCGCTGGTGCGCGCAGGCGCGGCGACTCTAGTCCCGCGCCGGTTCTTCTGTTTCCGACTTACGAGGACGCCCTGCTGAAGCTCGAGCCGCGGCAGCCGCGGTTCGTACGCGAGTACCTCAGGGATTTGAACGCAACCGCCGCATGTCGCCGGGCGGGATACCAGGGCGAACGCCTCGATCAGATGGGCTACGAGAACCTGAGAAAACCTGAGATTGCCACGGCTGTCCAAGCCGGCCTGCGCGCCGTCAACGAACGCCTCGACGTACGAGCGGAAGATGTGAAGCGGGAGCTCGGTCTGCTCGGGCGCTCAGACATCGGCAACTACGTGAAGTGGGGTCCGAACGGCCTCGAGATGATTCCGTCAGACGAGATCCATCCCGAACATCGCGCGGCGATCGCCGAGATCGAGGAGACGATCATCCCGCGGAAGAACGGCGAGCCGATCCGGCGCCTGTCATTCAAGCTCCACGAGAAAAAAGGCGCTCTCGATTCCCTGGCCAAGCACTTCGGGCTTCAAGGCGACAAGGGCCTCACCCCCGAGCAGGTTGAGGCGATCCTTTGGGGGATGCTCCGAGTGATCGAGAAGTTCGTGGAGCCGAAGCGGGTTGACGACGCGCTGGTCGAGCTCCAGCGCAGCATCGACGGGAAGTACAGCGAGATCGTGAACCGCCCACGGCTCCCGTAAGAGGAGGTCACCGAACTCGACAAGGATCTGCGGAAGTCTCGGGTGGCTCACCGGTTTCGGACGATGAACGGCCTGCTTAAGTACGAGGGAGCGCATCTCTCGCGGAGACGCGGCCGTTTCGCTGCTCACAGGCCGTTCGACCACGACGATACGCCCTCTCCGCCGGTTCTCCAAGTCTCGACGCTTCACTGTCGGTTCTCCGGGTTACGAGCATCTCGCGCTGCAAGCCGCGCAAAATGTCGAGTGGTTTCCCCTGGAGTGTGGCCTCGTTCGCTCTTTCAGCCCGCCCTCTTCCGATCGGCGAAGAATCTATTGATACGTCCCGGTGATGGTCCCATGCCCTACTGCCGTTCCTCGTTCTTGAGCGGATCTGAGGAGTTTCGAGCCCGCACTGCGTGTTCCAGCATCACCGCCGCTTAATCGCTCGTTCCGCCTCGATGACGAGAACCGAAAGCTCGGTGCCGAGGGCCGAGGCAATCCGCGCGGCAACGTCGATTGTAGGCTGACGCTCCCCGCGCTCGAGCATCCCGACGTACGTTCGGTGAACCCCCGCGGCATGCGCCAGAGCCTCCTGAGAAATCCCGAGACGTTCGCGATGACCGCGCAGGACCCGCACGAACGCCGCGGCGACCGGAGAGCGCCTTCCCATCGCCGAGCGTAGTGCGGTTCCTTGCCCTGCTCGGGCAACCGACTATAGTCTCATTCCGGAGGTCGCGATTCATTGTGTCTACGCAAGGGGCGGAGCGCCGGCGACAAGAGGTCCTGTCAGCGAGGAAGTCGGCCAAGTCGTCCGCGACCGAGCGGCTGATCGACGGCCTCCGTGACGAAGACCCGATCGTCCGCGAATGGTCGATCGAAGGGCTGGTCGCTCGGAAGGACCGAGCGAAAGCGACGGCTGCTCTGATCGAGCGCTTGAGCGACGAGCGAGCCGACCTTCGATGGTACGCTGCACGAGCGCTCGGCAAGCTCCGGGCATCAACCTCGGAAGTTCGCGAGGCGCTCGGGCGAGCGCTCGACGACGCCGACCTATTCGTTCGCTGCTACGCCGCCTGGTCGATCGGACAGATCCGCGCGGTCGAGTTCGTTCCGGTCCTGCAGGGAAAGCTCTACGAACGGGCGATCACCGTGGGTCGGAAGGGAAACGAAGAAACCTTCGCCATGGGCGTTGCGATTATGCGAATTCAAACCGCATCCCCCCGCGTGGATGAGGAGAGGCAATCAACTCTATTCGAGCTCGAGACACCTGTAGAGACGACCCGGCCACTGACGAAGCTGGAGATGCTTCAAAACGATCTCTTCAGTACGGCCGAGGCTGTCGGAATCGATCGTGGAGGCGTTGAGCTCGCCCGAACGGGACGAGTCGTGACGAAATGGGAAGGACTACGGAGCAAGGTCCTAAAAGAGCAAGTAAGGGCCGAGCGCGGTCCCGCCTGCCAGCTTTGCGGGTTCACGTTTCGGCGAAGCGATCACGGCTGGTACAGCGAGAGTCATCACGTTGAATCCATCAGCCTTGGAGGGCAGGACCACCCTGATAACCTCCTTGTGGTTTGCGCGAACCATCACAAGCAACTCCACTACGCTGAGGTATCTTGGCCGAAAGGAAAGCGGCGACCGAGCGAAGTCGTGATCGCGGGGGAACTCGTGGCGATCCGGTGGAACGACCAAGGTTGAGACGTACGTCGGCTCCGTGGTTGGCGATCGCGGCCTTGCACCTGTCGCTCTGCTCCGTCGCGCACGCGGTACACGACCCCCACTCGGAACGCCACCTCTTACGAAGAAGCGAGAGCACGCCGCGCGTCTCAAGTAACGTGAGATCCGGGCCGCGTGCCGGTGAAGAAGCGAAGAAGCACCGGGGGCCGGACAGCCCCTCCGTTGTCGTCGGAGAGGCGCCCAATCTCGTTCGAGTCTTCGCACTCGTGGGCTTCGTACTACTGCTTACACTCCTAACCGTCGCGGTTGTGCCACGAGCGGCGATCCCCGAGGCGTCGCGGCTGATCCAGGTTGGGTCGGGAAGTCAAGCAACCCGCGCGGCGAGAGAAATCGAGGGTCGCTTGATGATGGCGTTCAGTACCGCGGCACTCGGAGTCGTCGTCGGGATGAACGCTCTCATCCTCCCGTTCGCGTGGCACCCACCCGCCGATGTCAGCCCGCTGCTCGGGTCGTACGATCTGGGACTTCTCGTCGCCGCGACGGCATCCAGGGAATGCTTCTTCTTGTGCGTGGTAGTCGCAGCAACGATGCTGGCGGCAGGGGCCTGGACCTACCAGCGGTTCCGCGGAAGCGGCCTCGCCGTCGCGCGGTGGCTGGGTGGGAGAGAGGTTGACTGGGAAACCGCTGATCCTAACGAGCGTCTGCTCCTTCGCGTTATCGAAGACCTCGCCCGGACGGCAGGCATTCCACCTCCGAGGGCATTCGTGCTCGACCATGAAGAGGGGCTGAACGCGCTCGCTGCGGGAGATCCGGCGTGGCGATCGGCTATCTGCGTAACGCGCGGCCTCCTCAGCAGTCTGAGCCCAGACGAGCTGCGCGGGATCATCGCTCACGAGACAGCCCACATCGTCGGCCGCGACAGCACCAGGAACCTGCGCCTCGTTGTTCTGCTCGGCGGCCTTGCGGGCATCGCGTTCATCGGTAGCGTCATCGCGCTCGGAGGGGTCTTCGGAAACGCCCCAAGGGACCGCTACGAAGATGATCGACGTAAAGGCGACTCTGAGACCGGCGCCTTCCTGCTCGCGTTCTTTGGCGTGTCGATCATGTCCGTCGGTGCGGTTGGTCTCTTGTGCGGACGGCTAATACAGGCCGGGATCTGCCGGGTTCGCGAGCAGCTCGCCGACATTCACGCCGTCCAAATCGCTGGCGATCGCTCAGGCCTCGGGAATGCTCTTAAGAAGATGTGGGCGGACGAAAAGGGCTCGAAGATCGATCACGAAGGAGCTCGGGAGACAGCGCATATGTTCTGTGGCGACGCAGTGCGTCCGCGGTGGATTCGCTACTTCTCGACACATCCACCTATCGAAGAACGCATCCGAGCGATCTTTCCCGGATGGAGTCCTTCGGGGGAAGAAGCGCGTGCGCTCCGAAAGCGCGTCTTCGAACAGCGAAGAGCGTCTCCAGCTTTGTAGCGCGCCTTTGAGAACGTGACGCCCGCCCCAACCCTTCAAGTACCGCCGCTGGCTTTTGAGGGCACCAACAACCCGATCGCGGACGCCTCCGAAAAGCCAAGTGTTTCGGCGGTCGCGGATGCCGCCCAAGCCTGTGCCTAAAACAGAAGGTTATGACACACTGCGGTTGCCATCATACACGCGACGACTGTTATAGAACCGTGGACGAGGGCCGCACCGATGCCAGAACCCATAAATCTCGACCTGGTTGAAATCGCTCTTGATCGGATCGAGGGAACCGCATTCGAGAAATTCGTCAACGCGTTCTATCCCACTCTTGCAGGCGAACACTTCGTTCCCCTCGGGGGAACAGGGGATGGCGGGGCTGACGCTTTCCAAGATGCAGCGATCTTCGAATCTACTGCCGCGGGCGTGTTCTACCAGGCTTCACGGGTAGAGGATTTCAGGACGAAGATTCGGAGCACGATAAGGCGACTTAAGGAGGTTGGGCGAAAGGTACAGGGGCTCATATATGTGACCCCGCTAAGAATTCCACGCCTCGACAAAGAAGAGATCGACCTTTCGGGTGACGTGGGAGCCAATATTCGCATTAGAGATCGCGCCTACATCCAATCTCACATTAACGACTCTCTAGGCACGCGCGCAGCATTCGAGACCTATCTCGCACCGGCGATCCGCTTTCTCGAACAGGTTGGTGCGCCTAAACTCCTTCAGCCAACACACACTATTGCGTCACCCGCCATTTACGTCTTCTTGCGGCAGGAGGTAGAGCGAGCAGAGGGTAATGCTGCTCTCACCGACGCGATTGCTGATGGGTTGATCCTGTGGGCTCTCGAGGGCACGGACCCCGATGCGGGGAGCTTACTGTCTACGGACGAGGTCCGGCGCAAGATCAACGATGCGGTTCCAAATGCAGCGACGGTCTTAGGTGATTCGATCCCTCGTAGGTTGCGACAGCTCGCTGCCGTCGCGAAACCATACGGTCGGCCCGTGCGGTGGCATCGCAAGGAAGATGCATATTGCCTGTCGTTTGATATGCGAGCACGCCTGCTCAAAGACAACGCAGAGGATGAAGCACTGCGCCTTCGTGTTACGAGCTCGCTCCAGAATCGCATCCAGGAGATCGATCGGGACCACGAAACCTCGGATCATGCCCAAAAGGCCGCCGAGTACGCGCTGAGCGCTGTCCAGCGCACCCTGGAGCGCGAAGGACTCGAATTCGCCGCATTCTTACAAGGAGAAATTCAGGACGCGGCAATACCTGCAATAGCTGACCACGTTGATGATGTTCTTGACAGTGCCGGTGAGTCGGCAACGAGGTCGCTTCACCTAAAGGAGCTAGCTTTGAAGACGCTACAGGGTGCTTTCTATCAAAGCACCCCTGATGAGCGCGTTTATCTGTCAAGGATGGCAACGACCTTCACGGTGTTGTTCTGTCTTCGTACGGATCCTCGGATCGTCGAGTATTTGCAGAACATGACCGCGGACTTCCACCTGTTTGTTGGCTCTGATTTGATAGTACGTGCTCTTAGCGAGCGATTTCTCCGACCCGAGGATCAGATTACGAGGAATGCTCTGCGTCTGATCCGTCAGGCAGGGGGAGTGCTCGTCCTGGCCGAGCCTGTGCTTGACGAGGTCTATACTCACATTCGAGCGGCCGACATAGAATTTGAGAGCAGTTATGAGAGGGTCGAGGCGAGCATAACCGAGGCGATCTACAGAAGCTCCGACCGAATTCTCATTCGAGCCTATTTTTATGCCAGACGGACGCCCCCGGCCGGGATTAAGGGACCTACTCGATGGGCAGACTTCGTCGACAGCTTCTGCGATTTCCGCGTCGTGCGTACGCCTGAAGGGCGTGAGCAAGTTAGGAAATACCTCGTTGCAGAGTTTGGACTGCAGTACGAGAGCCGTAAAGACCTCATGGATCTCGTTGATGCCCGTGAAGTCGAAGAGATTGCTCGACGGCTCAAGGACTACAAGAAGCGCCGCGAGCTTGCGCTGAACGACGCCTTGATGATCCTTGCCGTCTATGGAAGGCGGCGTGCTCGAAAAGAAACCGCCTCAGTAAGTCAGTATGGCTTCCGCACTTGGTGGCTGACCGGCGAATCGCGCGTGCTCGTGCCAACTCGTGAACTAGTGAGGCAGCAAGGAGCTGGATACTTGATGCGGTCGGATTTCGTGGTTCGGTTTCTCTCTCTGGCGCCGTCGGCTACGGAGGTGCGACGCGTATGCGGATCGATGTTTCCGAGCTTGCTTGGGGTGAAACTTACTAGGCGGATAAGTAGCGGTGAGATGAAGAAAGTGCTTTCGAGTCTCGCCGACGCGCAACATCTTGAAGAAGGTCGCCGGCTTGCGAAGATTGCAGACCTGTCTGATCGATTGAAGCTGCGCTTCTATGAGAAACACGCGGCGGCACCGGCAGAGAGCGGAAACGAGCTGGAGTAGCCGGGAGGGCCGGGGCGATATCAGGAGGCACGCCTTCAACTGGGTCCGCTCGGGGCCGCCACATCATGCGGCCGATGAAACTCTGATTGTGAGCCACCCGGTCGTAATTCGCTCCAACGTTGCGGGCTCGTGCACGAACGTCTCCACGACTCGACCCATCTCGCGCATTGCGCGTTGGCCGGTCTTACTCCGCTTGTCCGGCCCAGAGTCGGTGTGCACTTCTTTGGCTGGTTTTGCCCCGGCCGAGCCCCTCGGAGTCGGTAAGCGCTTCTTTGGCCGCTTTGGTGGCGGCCCCCGACCCCAGCCGCCGGGAGACCGGATCGAGATCCCGGCCGCCTTCAGATAGCGACTCGCCGTCTCGCGCCGGATCCCGGTCGCTTCCTCGATCCGTCGAAGCGGCCATCCCAGCCGCCCCAATCCCAGCACCTGCTGCTTCTTCTCTTCGCTCAAGACGTTGGCCACCGGCCCGGGAGTCATTCGCCCCGGACCTCGTCAACGTCCCGTGCCGCTACTTCCGTTGGCCGCTTTTGGTCCGCTCGCTCATGGCCGCTTTTCACCGTCGATCGACGCCATCAATGTGATTCATTCTCAGACTCGTCTTGGCATTCCCACATCGAGCGAGAGCTGAACGTCATATGCCCAAGAACGAAATTTACCTGTTCGTCGACAACTCGAACGTCCTACTCGAGGGGCGGCGCTATGCCGAGATGAAGCGAACTCGGAAGCTCAAGCTCGGGCCGTACCTCGACAACTCCTAGGAGATCGACTGGGGCAAGTTTCTCTACGCCGTCAAGGAGAAGGACTCACGCACCCTGGCTCAAGTGCCGATCCTCTACGGCTCTCGTCCTCCTCCGAACGACTCCGTTTGGGACCGAATCCGTGACGATAGCTTCGAGGTGAGGGTCTTTGACCGGAACATCCGGAACAAGGAAAAGGGCGTCGACGTGGAGATGGCTTTGGACGTTGCAGAGCGCATGCACACGATCTCACCTCCAAGCACCATGATTATCGCTGCCGGCGATGCAGACCACCTTCCGCCAGTGACCCGTGCGCGCGCAAAGGGATGGAAGGTGGAGGTCTGGTTCTGGAGCAACGCCGCCGATCCGATGAAGAAGGCACCAGATCGCTTCTGCCCACTGGAGAAGTACTTCGACTCCTACGCCTCGGCGCTGGTGTTCCGCTGCTGTGGATTTCCGACCCATTCACGCGACGGGACCCTTCATCTGGCAACTGGTTGAGCCGCATCGAACGCGGCTCGCGCCAGATCCGCGGACCTTATCGGGCCATCGTCCGCGCTCGGCCGGGAGCGCGTTGGAGCGCCCACACGAGGAAGTCTCGTAGATCGCTTCCAAGCGTCCGCGCCGTCGCTGCGGGAATGCCATTCAGCGTCCCGTCGAAGAGATCTGCATCGAGAGTCATGTTGAGCCAAGACTGCTCGCGCCCGAGCCTCCACCCGGCGAACCCGTCAACGACTGGCTGCATCAGCGCTCGCCACCGTACTTTGCTCTCTTCAAGAAGTGCACGCGGCAGTCCTTTGTCTTCTTGGCTGCAGAGATCTTCCGACGACCACGTCACGGAAGCTGACTGGTCAAAAGAACCGAACTCCGACGCGATTCCTTCGGAGAAGCCGTCCCATCGAACCTCGATCTCGGCCCTCGCCCCCGTGTCAGCGACAATCACATAGCGTCGGATATGGCCGTCCGCCGAGTGGTCGCGGTCCAGGTCTTCCGGCGACGCGTTGTCCGGAGCCTCGTAGGGAGCCCGCAGGAAGTCCTCATCGGAGAGGGGGAGCGGTTGTTCTCCGCCTTCGTCGGCCTCGAACGGGCACTGCTCGTACCAGAAGGCGCTCGCCTGGACGGTAACCTTGTGAGGTCGCTTCATGGCGTGGGACTCCGAAACGGGCCGATGTCAAAACTCGCTGCGAGGGGTAGTACCTGGACGATATCGCCGTTCTCGCGTTCCTAAGCCGACGGGGATCACCGCAACAGCTTGTGGACCCCTTGCCCGGATATGCCGAGCAGAAGTCCGACGTCTCGAACAGAGAGCCCGGCGGTGGTCAGCACCCGAACCGCCTCCCGCGTAGCGGCCGCGGCCTCTACTGCTCGCTCCTGAGCCTCACCCCGGAGCTCCCTCGCCCGATCAAGAGCGTTCTGAAGATCTCGAGGCAGCTTCACCCGGTCATCGAGCTTCGCATTCTCGACGCTCTTGCCAGTGGCGGCCGCGATAGCCTCTGGAACGCGTCGTCGAGCCTCGTCGAGCGAGCGACCGTAGGTGTAACAGGCCTCGATTTCATGCACGGTCGCCGTCCAAGCCCCCTCCTCGTCGCGCTCGTAATCCACCACATACCTGTGTCCTCTTTTCATCGGCATTAACGTACCGTCTTCCGCCTTCATCCGTCAACCTCAGTTGACGCACCATGGATGCGTCGGCTATCGTTCAGGAGCAACGAGCGAGCTTATTGAATGCCGACCGATGGACGATCGTAAACAAACGTTCAGATGCGCGATCTACGCGCGTTGTTCGACGACGAAACAAGAGGACTCTACCGCGACCCAGTTGCACGAACTCTACGAGTACGCGGCGCGGCGGGGATGGGCGGTGATCGAGTTCGTCGACGAGGCGAAAAGCGGCGCCCGAGCAGATCGTCCGGCGCTCGCCTCGCTCATGGCGTCAGCACGCGCGCGGAAGATCGATGCCGTCATCGTCGTGCGACTGGATCGCTTCGGTCGCTCCCTCAAACACCTCGTGGTCACGCTCGACGAACTACGTGAGCTCGGAGTGGCATTTGTGTCACTACGGGATGGGCTCGACTTCTCAACAGCAACTGGTCGGCTTCTTTTCGGCGTTATCGCGAGTGTTGCGCAATTCGAACGGGAGCTCACTATCGAACGGGTGCGAGCCGGACTGCAGACGGCTCGCCGCAAAGGTAAGCGCCTGGGACGCCCGCCGGTGAGTGCCGAGGTGGAGCGCGCTGTCCGATCGGTAGCAGGCTCTGCGCTTTCGATTCGTGCCATCCAAAGAGCTATCGCTCAGGGCGGCCATGGAAAGCTTGGCTTGGCGACGATCGCCCGCATAGTCGGAAAGCGTTCGAAAAACCCTTCCGGAACCTTCGTCAAAAAAGCCGACGATTCCTCATTTTTTGCTCAGCCATCAGCGCGATCGGAAATCAGGTGATTTCCGAACTCCCCTAAACGGCGGCTGAGCGGCGGTTCGATGCCCGGGCCTTCGCGGAGACTGGCATCTCGGGATTCCGTAGGGCTAGGCTTCAAGCCCGACGACGGCACGGGGTCGCTTCCGTGCTGGGGGGCGACTCCTCGGCGTTCCCATGCCGGCGAACTCCACGAGTCGAGGAAGCGTCACGAGGAGACGCACGTGGTCCACGACGAACGCCGAGTCGAGCGGCAGAGTGTTGAGGCTAAACCGCGACGCCCAGGAACATCACTCGACTCGACTACTGGTCAATGTCTGCCGGCGATCGACCTCCGGCCGTCTCGGCCCGCTGGCGCAACGGTCGAGTACAGTGGCGTGCTACGCATGCTGCCGCCTGCACCGCCTCCCGGCGAAATCGACGCGGCATACTATGAAGCGTGCCGGCTGGCCGACAAGCTCGGCGCCATAATCAACGCGGCCCTCGCCGACATCAAAGACGCGCTTAAGCGGAAAGGCTTCACCAGCGTCGACGAAGCGCAGGCTGTCGTCGAAAGCTACGGCGACCGTCCGCAGCCTCTCGGAGGTCGCGCACAGCAGGAGT